>OGKG01004035.1_pt1 | contig 12860 bp, 10 predicted proteins | sample 1572201 | NCBI WGS metagenome assembly OGKG01 (sample SAMEA2582146, study PRJEB24529) | metagenome | biome: Human gut stool | place: China | collected 2011 | reverse complement strand
GCATCGTGGTGCGCCAGAACGGTGTGGAAGTTGCTGCCAAGAAGATGAAGAAAGCTATTCCTGCGGAGATGATCCAGTTCAAGGTCTCTGCTGCCAAGCTGCAGGAAACGGGCGCACTGGAGGTGTCGGTGGAATGAAAAAGCAATTTACCTGTATCGTCTGCCCCAACGGCTGCGAGATCGAAGCCGAAGTTGAAAATGGTCAGGTGATCTCGGTCACCGGTCACACCTGCCCCCGCGGCGAACAGTATGTCCGTCAGGAGCTGACTGCGCCCCGCCGCACCATCGCCAGCTCGGTGCTGGTCAAGGGCGGCGAGCTGCCTGTTACCAGCGTGCGCCTGACCAAGGCCGTCCCCAAGGATATGATCTTCCCGGTGATGGACGAGATCCGCAAGGTGGTGCTGACAGCACCGGTCAAAGCGGGCACCATCGTGCTGCACAACGTCTGCGGGCTGGACAGTGACGTGATGGTCACCAAGAATGTGGATGCCTGCTGACCGGCTGAAATAAAGAAATACGGAAAAACAGTCCTGATCGTTTGCCTGCTTTTACAGCGGACACGGTCAGGGCTGTTTTGATGCTATAAACCTGTTGACATGATGTGGAAATGGGCTTATATCGGCCTCAACGTGGGAAAGGACTGCGGCAAACGCCAAAAGCGGGCAATGCCGCAGCACATGGCTGGTCTGTACAGGCGCGGCCCATGCACTGGGTGTGGAGCCTGCCAGCATTGCAAAAATACGGGCACAAAAAGAACTGTTTGCATTTTGGAAACGAGATGCTATACTATTGATTGTACATACAACGATGTAGATACAACTTCCTGCAATGAAGCCCGGAGGAGTCTATGGATATTACGGAACGAAAAATCACAAAGATCGCACGCGAAGCGGAAAAACTGGTCCTGCTCACGATGCGGGAGGAAGGGGTCGGCACAGCAGAGATCGACCTGATCCATGCGGTGCGGCATCACCCCGGCTGCACGCAGGCGCAGCTGGCGGAACTGCTGCACGCAGATAAGGCTGCCATTGCGCGGCGGACAAAAAATCTGGAAGCAAAGGGGCTTCTGATCCGCAGAGATGCCCCCAGCGACCGGCGCAGCCAGCTGCTGTACCCCACCAAAAAGGCGGAAAGCCTGAGATCCTCCAAGGCAGAGATCGAAGCGGCCTTTTACGAATACCTGACCAATGTGCTCACCGCCGAGGAAGCCGCTGCCTTTGCCGCTGCGCTGAACAAGCTGTACACAGCATCCAAGACCGAGAGCCGCGCGGGCTTCCCGCATTTCCGGAAAGCTGCAGGAGGTGAGGCTGCTCATGAAAAAGGATAAAACGTTCCGCCCGGACAGGGTGCTCTCCTATTTCAAAGCAGAGTGGCTCCCGCTGGTCTTTGTCACGCTGTCGGGCCTTGTGTATAACATCGGCCTGCTGGCAACGCCTTGGTTCGAGGGCCGGCTGGCCCAGTGCCTTGCCGACATTCTGGGCGGCAGCGAGACGGCGGCAAAAATGGCCATGCTGGTGCTGGCCTATATCGTGGTCACGCTGGCGGTGCAGGCGGCGCGCTTTATCAAGCGCTTTTATGTCCGCCGCTTTGCCAACAACATCAACCGCCGGATGAAGGGCATCCTGTATGCCAATCTGGTGCGGCAGAGCCGGGCGGCGCTGGAAAAAGAAGGCGCCGGTGAACTGATGACCAAGGCCATCTCGGATGTGGACGACTGCGTAGAGGGAATGCGCAAGTTCACCACCGAGATCTTTGATACCGGCGTGGCGCTGGTGGGCTATGCTGTGATGCTGCTGGTGTACGACTGGCGGCTGGCGCTGCTCAGCCTGCTGTTCACGCCGTTTTCCTACATGTGCGCGGCATGGATGAAAAAGCCGGTGCAGCGCGCCGGTGCGGCGTACAAAAAGGCGGCAAGTGCGCTGAGCGCTGCCACCCTCGACCGCGCCCGGAATGCTGTGACCTACCGCATTTACGGCTGTGAGGATGCCCGCGTAGAAAAGTACGAGGAAGCCCTGAACACCTACGAAAAAACAGCAGTGCGCAACAATGTGTGGCAGTCCGCTCTGCCGCCGCTGTATCTGGCAGCGTCTGAGGCAGGCGTGCTGTTCATTTTGTGGTTCGGCTCTAAAAATGTGCTCGGCTCCGGCTGGAGCACATGGGACATTGCGGCGTTCACCACCTTCCTTTCCTGCTTCACGAAAATGGTGGTCAAATCCTCCAAGGTGGCAAAGCTGTTCAACTCGGTGCAGAAAGCCGAGGTCTCGTGGAAGCGCATCAAGCCGCTGATGAAGCAGCCGGAACAGCTGGAAGCCCTGCATATCCCGGCGGCGCAGGACGTGACGCTGGAAAACCTCTCCTTTTCCTATGGCGAAGGACCCATCTTTTCCGGCCTGAGCCTGACGGCGCACCCCGGTGATATCATTGGCGTCACCGGCCCGGTGGCCTGCGGCAAATCCACCTTCGGCAGGGTGTTCCTGTGCGAAGCACCCTACGGCGGCTCGGCAAAATTTGGCAAAACGGAATTTGCTGCCCTGACCCCGCGGCAGATCTCCGCCACCGTTGGTTACTTGGGCCATGATCCGGAGCTGAGCGCCGATACGGTGCAGAACAATGTTCTCTGCGGCAGTGAACAGGATGCTATGCCGTGGCTTGTTGCCGCCGCGTTGGATGGCGAAGTGCTGGCCATGGAAAACGGTGTGGATACCGTCATCGGCCCCAGCGGCACCCGCCTTTCCGGCGGTCAGGCCCAGCGCTTGGCACTGGCAAGAACGCTGGCCCACCCGCGCCCGGTGCTGATCCTGGACGACCCGTTCTCTGCGCTGGACCGCCATACCGAGGATACCGTGTTTGCCGATTTGCAGAGCGATGCAAAGGATAAGGTGGTCTTCCTCATCTCGCACCGGCTGTACCACTTCCCGCAGATGCAGAAAGTGATCTTTATGGACGGCGGTAAAACCACCGTTGGTACCCATGCCCAGCTGATGGAAACGGTTCCGCTGTACCGCCAGCTGTACGAGAGCCAGACGGTGCAGAAAGAAGGCGATCTGGATGAAGAGTAAAAAGGATAACGGCGTATTTGAAGCCATCCGCATGGCCGCCATGTCGCATCATCTGCTCACGGCGGGCACCATCCTGTGCGTGGCGGCATCGGTGGTGGCATCACTGCTGCCGCCGCTGCTGCTGGCCGGTATCATTGACCGGCTCACCGCAGGCATCCCGCTCACCATTGCAGCAGTGCTGCTTTACTTTGGCAGTCTGGCGCTGGAAGGGGGGCTTTCCTCCGCGCAGGAAAGCCTGCTGGTGCTCTTTGGCCAGAAAATGACCCACGCGCTGCGGTCGGAAATGTCCCGGAAGCTTACCCGGCTGCCCGCCAGCACGCTGGCAGGCCAGAACCCCGGCGAGGTGGCGGCACGCTTTTCCGGCGATGTGGACACGGTGGAAGCGCTGTTCACCTCCGGCATCATCAGCATGGCGGCAGATGCCTGCCGCATCATTTCCATCATGGCGGTCATCGCGGTAAAAAACACCGGCATTGCGCTGGTGCTGCTGCTGGTGCTGCCGCTGTTTGCGGTGTTCACCCGCCATGTGCAAAAGCGGATGTTGGCCGCACAACTGGATAACCGCCGTGCCGTTGCAGCTGTCTCCGGTCAGGTGCCGGAGACGCTGCACAACATCCGCACCATCCGGGCGCTGGGGCTGGAAAGCTATAGGGAACGCCGCTATGACCGCTGCATCGGCGAGAGCTACGCCGCTATGGAGCGCACCAATTTTTACGATGCCATCTATTCGCCGGTGGTGCTGGCGCTGAACGCGGTGGTGGCAGGCATCGTGATGCTGCTTTCCGCTTCCGGCAATGCCATGGTGCTTACATTCTTTGGGATGTCGGTGGGTACCTCGGTGGCGATCATCAACTACATTTCCCGCATTTTTGCTCCCATTGAAAGCCTTGGCATGGAGATCCAGACCATCCAGTCGGCCATGGCGGGTGTCAAGCGCATCGATGCCTTTCTCGCTCAGCCGGAGCGCACGATCCCTGCCGAGCGCCGGACCGCTGCGCGCGGGGATGTGGAGCTTGCGCATGTGACCTTCGGCTATGGCGAAAAGCCCGTCCTGAGTGATTTCTCCATGACGGTAAAGCAGGGCGGGCAGGTCACGCTGGTGGGCCGCACCGGTGCGGGCAAGAGCACGGTGTTCAAGCTTCTGCTGGGCCTGTACCAGCCGCAGGCGGGCACTGTTACCATTGGCGGCGTGGATGTGGCACGCATCACCGACCGCGAGCGCCGCACCTGCATCGGCTGCGTGGAGCAGCATTTCTCCCGTGTGCCGGGCACCGTGCTGGAGCAGATCACGCTGGGCGATCCGCAGATCACTGCAGAGATGGCATGGAATGCGGCAAAGCTTGCGGGCATTGACGAAGCCATTCAGGCCCTGCCGGAAGGCTGCGACACCGTTTGCAGCGATGGCATGTTCTCGCAGGGCGAGTGGCAGCTGCTGTCTATTGCCCGCGCTGCGGCGGCGGACCCGGCTGTGCTTTTGCTGGACGAGGTCACGGCAAATCTGGACGCTGAAACGGAAGCCCGTGTGCTGGAAGCACTGCGCCGCGCCTCTGCAGGCCGCACGGTGCTCTCAGTCTCCCATCGCATTTACGAAAACCTGGGCGGCAGAACGGTGAAGATCGAGCCGCAGAGCATGTGAACCGAAACATTTTTCGCGATGCACGAAAAACGTTTCATCTCTTGACAGAACAGGCGCTGTGCTGTAAAGCAAGGCGCGAAAGCTGGGCAAAGCTCGTCTCGTTCTTTCAGGAGTGGTAAGGAAGATCAAAAATCTGTTTTTTCATGTCAGACATGAAGATGCTTCTTGTTCTTTCGCAGAGAAAGGAATATAATGGGAGAGATAAGATCACCAGCATGCACATGATAAAACTTGGAGTGCGCTCAAGGTCAAGAGGAAGATGATTTCTTTCCCGGCAGGACTGTGCTATACTGACAAAAAGATCTCCGGGTGCAGCGCAAAAGCTGCTGCAGGGAAGCTGAAACTTACAGAAATGAGGAACACACACGGCAATGGCACAGCACGAACGCGGCACGGCATATTATCATCTTCCGGGACTGTTTGAATTTTATGAACTGTACCGTGTGTTTCTGCCGCTGTTCCGTGAACACAGGGAATATTTTTACGACTGGTGCGAGATCGGTTCGGTCTACGGTGCACCGGCCGACTGCATCTGGGGCGGGGGCCGCACTGGCTTTGGCGATGCACAGCCGCACCGGGTGCTTGCACTGATGCAGGAATATGGCATATCGGCCCGGCTCACCTTCAGCAATTCGCTGCTCCGGGAAGAGCACCTTGCAGACCGGAAATGCAATGCCCTCTGTGCGCTGTTTGAAAAAGAAAACCGCGTGCAGAATGGTGTCATCGTCCATTCGGACCTGCTGCTGGACTACCTGAAAAGGCAGTATCCGGGCCTTTATTTCGTGTCCTCCACAACAAAAGTCCTTACAGATTTTCAGCAGCTCCGCAGAGAGACGGAACGGGAAGAGTTCCGCTATGTTGTGCCGGATTTCCGCCTGAACAAGTCGTTTGCAGAGCTGGATACCCTGTCGCAGGACCAGAAGGACAAGGTGGAATTTCTGTGCAACGAATGCTGCTGGTACGGCTGCCGGGACAGAAAGCACTGCTACGAGAATGTCAGCCGCAAAAATCTGGGCGAGGACTGCCCGGACCACCGCTGCACAGCGCCGGGCGCACAGCAGGGCTATCGTTTTTCAAAGGCAATGGAAAACCCCGGCTTCATCGGGGCCGGGGATATCCGCAAAATTTATCTGCCCGGCGGCTTTTCCAACTTCAAGATCGAGGGGCGGGGACTGGGCAGCGCGTTGATACTGGAATTTCTGCTTTACTACATGACAAAGCCTGAGTATCAGCTGCGCGTCCGGGAAGAAATTTATCTGGACAACATGCTGGATCTGTTCTGATGGCCCTGAGCCGCGTTCATATTTGCTTCCGTGATGCATCCTGCCGCCTTCGGGCGGCTTTTGTTTTAGGATGTACTGATTGACACCCTCAAAAGCATCCTGAAGGGAGGTGCAGCCTGCATTGGAAAATGCAGAACAAAGGGGTTTGGGGCACTCCCCCCAACAAGCTTTTTGCAACGCAAAAGTCGCCGTTGTATATACGACGGCATTGCGTAAGCTGTGTTCCGTTTACGGCGCGGTCTTTCGTTTTGTTTGCAGATTCAGATGAATTGCAACGATTCTTAACAGGAACCGTATAGTTTTGCCAAGGAAAGTTGGTCGCAAAGAAAAAGACTTTGTGCTATACTGTGTTAAAAATCATTGCAAAGGTGGGAATGTCATGACCCCTGCAAGAAAGCTGTATCTGGATAATATTCGCTGGATGACGGTGGTCTTGGTGGTGATCTACCATGTGGTCTATATGTTCAATGGAGTGCAGCCTTTTGGTGTGATTGGCCCCTTCCGGGAGCATCAGTTACAGGATTGCTTTCAATATCTGGTCTACCCTTGGTTCATGGCATTGCTGTTTGTTGTGTCGGGGATGAGCGCACGGTACTATCTGCAAAGCCATACCACAAAACAATTTGTGAAAGATAAAACCCGCAAGCTGCTGGTTCCGTCTACGATCGGCTTGTTCGTGTTCCAGTGGCTTCTTGGTATCTATAACCTGAAAATTGGCGGCGGACTGAACATTGCGGACCTTCCGATGCCTATAGTATATCTGATCACCGTGCTGTCTGGTGTAGGACCTCTGTGGTACATCCAGATGCTCTGGCTGTTCTCCATGCTTTTGCTTGTGGTTCGGAAAATTGAAAAAGACCGGGTCTGGAACTTCTGTTCCAAAGCACCGGTCTGGAGCATCCTGATGCTGACGATCGTTGTTTATGGCTCGGCACAGGTATTGAACACCCCGGTCGTCACCGTTTATCGGTTCGGTATTTATGGATTCTGCTTCTTTGCAGGCTATTTTCTGCTTTCCCACGAGGAAGTAATGGAACGGCTGTGCAAGTGGTGGTGGATGTTTGACGCAGTCTCGGCTGTGCTTGGCATCTCGTACACCGTGCGCTATTTTGGTGAAAATTACGCCATTGCACCGGTTCTGAACAACATCCATGCCTGCGTTTACTGCTGGTTTGCCATTCTTGGAATCCTTACAACGATGAAAAAATATGCCGATACCTCAACCGCATTCACACGCTGGATGGCGAAGAAGTCATGGGGTTTGTACATTTTTCATTATCTGCCCATTGCTGTGATCTCGTATGAACTGCACGAACATGCCCCCAACACGCCGGAAGTGCTGGTCTATCTTCTGGTGGGCACCGGAGCCTTTGTGGGCGCATTCCTGCTGGATGAACTCATCAGCCGAATCCCGATTCTGCGCTGGTGCGTCCTTGGAATCGTAAAGGAGAAAAAATGTTTAAGGACAATTTAATCTCACTTCGTAAGATCCACGGTTACTCACAGGACGAACTGGCGGAAAAAATCGGCGTGACACGCCAGACCTTATCCAAGTACGAAACAGGAGTTTCCCATAGTTAAAGATACCACACCCAATATCACAAACTCACGCTTAAACAATATTCCTTAGTCAACCACATACAATAGCAAATACAAAAAAGCTGGAAGCAGACTTAATTTTGCTTCCAGCTTTTCTATATTATTTAGTTTTGATGCAGTCGTTCTATTATACTTGTTTTTGCGATCTTTCGATATATGATTGCCGGAATAATAACCGTTAGCGCAATCAAAAATGGATAGATAACAAACATAGGGAAAATAACAAATTTATAAGTGAAAAACCAAATGCTATTTGAAATTGCTCTTACAATGATAACCGATACCAGAGAACCAAATACGATTGACGCAACAACTGTTCCCGCAGCATAGTATAAGCCCTCAAATGATAGCATTTTCTTTAGCTGCTTTCCTGTCATACCAATACTTTGAAGCATAGCAAGTTCTTTTCTGCGTGTAATAATACTGGTAAGAACAGAGTTTACAAAATTTGTAACCCCTATTAAGCCAATGATAATGCTTAACGCTCCCCCTATGGTAATAATCAGAGAAGTTAAATCATTAAAGGAATTGATATATGTTTGTTTAGAGTCGTAATTCATACTCGGCTCAATATCCTCAACATAGCTGCTTAAAAATTCCTCCATATCAGCTTCCATACCGTCAACTACATTGAATGGGAAGCTAACCAAATGAGGTTGCTCGCAAAGAGGTAAGAAAACATCCGTCGGCATATAGAACTTTGCAAATCCGGTACTTCTTATCGTATCGGTGTTTTCATTGATTAGCACCTTTGCCATAACCTTGCAGTCAAAACTATTATCTATACTACTGGAAAGTCCGTCCATTTGCACATGATTAAAGTGAAGTGTATCTCCAACATGAATATTAGGGTCATCAATAATGTTTCCATTGTCATCTGCGGTCAGAGCATACAGTACATAATTCCCGGATTTTAATGCTTCCCAATCAATCGTTCCCTCTATAACATCCATTGAGTTCAGTAAAAAATCATCTGCTCCATATAATTGAACCAAAGGATTTCCCTCAGCGTCTTTGTTATAATTTGAGGTAACTCCATTCTCGACAGAAAATGCTTCTTCCAAAATCTTTGTAGTATATAACTCGCCACCCTCATCAAATGCCGGATTTTGCTTAACTGCTTCAATAAAAGAAGTGGAAAGGTCATTTTTGCTGTCGCTATTTCCAAACTTAAAATTGAAGTAATCCGCAGTAGAGATGATGAAATCCTTGTTTACAAATTTCTCTACATATTTTTCCACATCAAAGCCGCTTGCAAGTGTGAATACAGTGTTGAATAATACCAAACTCAAAGTCATAGAAATAATAACCAAAATTGTACGTTTCTTGTTCCGACCAAGATTTGATAATGCCATGCGATGAATTTTGGCTCCATGTATAGACTTTTTATTAGACGTCTTTTTGCCTTGAAATGCTGTTGCGTCATTTTCGGTATAGCGGATTGCTTCAATAGGCGATACTGAACCTGCTATTTTGGCAGGCTTATTTACGCTAATAATCACTGTAACAAGTGCAAATAAAGCAGCTCCGATAAAAATAATTGGATTAGCAGTTACTTTTACTCCTGCGTCCGAAGCATAAACTGTGCCGTTCATTAAAAATGGTACTAATGCTCGTCCAACAAAGAAACCAATTAGTAAGCCGAATGGAATACCGATAAAGGAAAGTAACATAGCCTGTTTGCTGATAAGTTTCTTTATTTGTCGTTTTGTTGTGCCTAAAGTTTTAAGCTGTCCGTAGGATTGAATATCTTGAATGACAGAGATTTGGAAAATATTATATATAATCAAATACCCTGTTATCATAATTAAAAGTATGCCAACAATCCCCGAAATCAATAAAGCTGGATTTTCTAAAAAGTTACTGCCTTGATATGCAGGACTAACACGAGCGATCACATAATTGTCATCCGATGGACTTCCGCCCATAGTATCACAAGTATAGCCCGTTTCAGCAAGAAGCTGATGTAATTTTGATTCGATAGCTCCGTTTCCATGAAACATAACATAAGCGGCGACTACGCCGGAATAGTCATTATCTTCGGGGTAGGTGTATGTTAAAAGTTCAGAATTATTGTCAACAAAGGCTTTAGAAACAATAAGTCGTCCAATATTACTTAGGCTGTCTGTTTCCCAAAATCCGCATAGTACAAAATTCTTTGAATATGAAATCCCTTTAATTTGATAGTCCAAAGTTACGGTTGCTCCGATTTCAGCAGGAATACCAAGTGCGTCCAGCGTTTTGGTATCAGCCATAATTTCATTCTCTGCTTCAGGACGGTGTCCCGTTGTTGGCTCATACCGTGCAAACTTCAAAGCAGTATCGTCCATAAACCACATATCAGCACGCCATTTTTCCAGTCCGGGATTATTGATATGATAAGACACTGCCTTTGTATAGGCAATCTGTTCAATCATCTCATTGCCTTTTATATTATCAAAAACCTCATCGCTTATATAATTCAAAACCGCTTGACCGTCGCCACCTTGTTTTCTGATATTTTGGTCGTGAACGGTATCTATCAAACCAGAGCCTAATGTAAAAATGGTTGTAAAGAGTATAGTAGTTAGAGCGATTGCAATAATTGCAATGATATTTCTACTCTTTCCTGCTTTGAAATAACGGTTGGATAATTTTTTGATAACAGGGCGATTGCTATTTCCAAATAAAATATCATTCATAGTTTTGCCCCCTTATTCTACAATTTTCCCGTCCTCAATGCGGACAATACGGTCTGCAAGCTGGGCGATCTCGCTATTGTGGGTAATCATCACAATCGTTTGATGAAATTTCTGGCTTGTTACTTTCAACAGTCCCAATACATCGCTGCTTGTTTTACTGTCAAGATTGCCCGTTGGTTCATCGGCTAATATAATGGCAGGCTTTGAGACAAGGGCGCGAGCAATCGCTACACGCTGTTGCTGACCGCCGGATAAGTTGTTCGGCATATTTTGCAGCTTATCGCCGAGTGCCAGCATTTGCACAACTTCGTCCATGAAATTTTTATCTACTGTATCGCCATCCAATTCTACGGGCAAAACAATGTTTTCATATACATTGAGAACGGGAACAAGGTTATAGTTCTGGAAAATAAAACCGATATTGCGTCTGCGGAAAATCGTAAGCTGTTCATCGTTCAGCCCTGACAAATCTTTTCCCTTGACCTTTACATTACCGGAAGTGGGAACATCCAAGCCCCCCATCATATTGAGCAATGTGGATTTTCCGCTGCCGGAAGTTCCCACAATGGCAACAAATTCTCCCTGTTCGACAGTGAGAGTTACACCATCCAGAGCTTTTGTGATATTCGGCTCGGTGCCATAGTATTTTTTCAAGTTTTTTGTTTCTAAAATGCTCATAGAGAACACCATCCTTTCTTGTGATGGCTTCATTATAAAGGGCAATCCTCACAGAAATGTCACAGCCGACATAATAAATTGCCCTGAAATGTCACAATCCTGTGACATTTCAAAAAAAACAGGTTATTCATGGGGAAGAAAAACGGAGAATGTTGAGCCTGTTCCTACTTGAGAAGTTACTTGTATATAACCGTTCTGCAAGCTAATAATTTCCCTTGCGAGATACAGCCCAATGCCGATTCCCTCTATATCGTGGACATTTTCTTCCCGATAAAAGCGCCTAAAAATTGCTCCCTGTTGGTTTTCGGGAATACCTTTGCCGGTATCAGTGATGCTGACTTTCAGGTGCATTTCCCAGCTTTCAACGCAAACACGGATAGAACCGTACTCCGGCGTGTACTTAACTGCATTATCCAATATGTTAAATAGGGCTTCTGCCGTCCATTTGCGGTCATGGGAAACAACCAATGTTTCCGGGCAGTTTACTTCAACTTGTATGTGCTTCCTTTCAGCGTTCAGAAAGATACCACCCAGAGCCATAGCAAGAGTATCATAAATGGGCTGCTGTTTCTTTTCAAGTGAGATAACACCCGTTTCAAGCCGGGATGTTTTTATCATAGCCTGCATTAAGAAATCCAGTTTATCAAGCTGTGTGCCACTGGCACGCAGAAATTCCCGCTGTTTATCCGATGGCACTTCTTGTTCTAATAAGGTGGCATTTACCATTTTTAAGTTTGCTATCGGTGTCTTTACCTGATGAGAAATATCGGAAATCAATTCCTGTAAGTCAGCTCGTTCACTGGCAACGCTGTTTTTGCTTTCCTGCATAACCTCATAAAGACGCACCAGCCGATGATTGATTTTATAAAATAGGTTTTCTTCTTCGGCAACCTGTGATATATCTATTTTTCCATTCATCATTTCGTCTAAGGTGCAGCAAAGTATTTCAGAAAACAAAGTCAGCTTTCGCCGTATCAGTATCACAAAAACAGTAACACAAAGCAGAAAAAGCAGACAGAACGCCATGCTACAAAATACCACAGACAGTTCTTTTGTCAGGATATATAGAACCGAAAACATGACCACGGATAAAAGTAAAATGGTAGTTGCCAGTATTATGCAGACTTTATTTAAGGAGAGTTTTTTTGAAATCATTTTTGCGCTCCTCCAATCCACATATAGCCCATACCGTAAACGGTTTTGATGTAGGAATGCTGGTTCGTTTCAATTTTACTGCGGATGCGGCTGATCGTTGTGGTAAGTGCGTGTTCATCCACATAATTTTCATCTATATCCCACAGCTTTTCAAGCAATACCTGCCGGGTCAGGACAGTTTGAGAATTTCTTGTCAGCACTTTTAGTAAACGATATTCCAATGATGTAAGGGTAATCGGCTGTCCTGCAAGACACGCTGATAATTCGGAAAAATTGATATACAAATTCCCATCATCGTAGAAATCTCCGCCGGATTGTGCTGAAATGCGGTTCAGTAAAGCAGATACTTTCTTTTGGAACACGCTGATAGGAAAGGGCTTTGTTACATAATCATCTGCGCCCAATTCAAATCCTTTCAGCATATCGCTTTCCATATCATTTGCGGTTAGAAAAATCACGGCGGTATCAGGACGGCGTTCTTTTACCTCACGGCATATATCAAACCCGTTCCCATCTGGCAGATTGACATCCAAAACGATTAAATCATAATCCTGTTTTTCAAGAAATCTTATGGCAACAGCCTTTGACATAGCCCCATCCACGGAATATCCGACAGCCGACAGATTATAGCTTAATGTCTTATTCAAAAGCTGGTCATCTTCAACAACCAGTATTCGCATAGTATCACATCCTTTTTCTTTTTATAGTATCAGCAAAATGTCACAGAAACCTCACAACGAGAAAAAAATTTAGTATTCTGTCAGTTCCAC
>OGKG01004025.1_pt1 | contig 12891 bp, 12 predicted proteins | sample 1572201 | NCBI WGS metagenome assembly OGKG01 (sample SAMEA2582146, study PRJEB24529) | metagenome | biome: Human gut stool | place: China | collected 2011 | reverse complement strand
ACGATATGCACTTGACAAGTGGCAGAATCTTAAGCAGTATAGTGTTATGGATGAATTACGCAATCAGCTTAAAACCATGAACCGTCAGTTCGGCTTTTACATGAAGCACAAGACGGCTATGAAGAATAATCTTATCGGCATCCTTGACCAAACCTATCCTGGTGTTAATACTTACTTTGACAGTCCTGTGCGCAGTGACGGCAACCAGAAATGGGTTGATTTTGCATCTACATACTGGCATGTGGACTGTGTCCGTAAAATGTCCCTGAATGCCTTTATCGACCATTATCAAAACTGGTGCAAACGCAAGAAGTACAACTTCAGTCAGTCAAAAGCTGAAGAAATCTATGGAAAAGCAAAGGAACTTGTTCCTGTACTTCCAAAGGATGCCATTACAAAGCTTATTATCAGGCAAGCTGTAGACCAGCTTAATAGTGTCTCTACAACTGTTGAGTCACTACGTACTCTCATGAATGAAACTGCATCCAAACTCCCGGAATATCCTGTCGTTATGGCTATGAAAGGGGTTGGAACTTCACTTGGTCCTCAGTTGATGGCTGAGATCGGAGATGTTTCCCGTTTCACTCACAAAAGTGCTATTACTGCATTTGCCGGTGTAGATCCTGGTGTTAATGAATCTGGAACCTATGAACAAAAAAGTGTTCCTACCTCAAAACGAGGTTCCGCTGATCTAAGAAAGACTTTATTTCAGGTGATGGATGTCCTAATTAAAACGCATCCTCAAGATGATCCTGTTTATCAGTTCTTAGATAAGAAACGTACTCAAGGCAAGCCTTACTATGTCTATATGACTGCAGGTGCCAACAAGTTTCTAAGAATCTACTACGGACGTGTGAAAGAATATCTTTCATCTCTTCCAGAATCTTAATTATCCACTAATATTTTCAGACCAGCACTGGTGTGGTGGTCTTATTTTGATACCCAATTTTCAACCTGTATAAAATTTTCAATGTTCTTTCAATTTAGCCTTGACTTTTTATTTGCAGGCTTATTTAATTCTTTCTCTCTTGGTGTTCTCTTTCCTTTAAATTTTTGCCCGCTGCAAATAACCCATTATAGTGTTCGTAGGTATAGGCAAGTAGTTTTTTCTGTGCATCTTTGAACCACAGATTCTCAGGCTCAATTTGCAGCACATACTGCACCTTCCCCATCAAGTGCAGCATATATGTCGGGCAGCAGATTGGCCTACCGTCCTCAACAAAATCTGACCGATGGCCGTGGAGAACGCTGTCTTCCACGCCAAATTTCAAGGCATAGTAAACCTCCTGCCGCAAGTCCCGCTTATAGCCGCTGGGGATGGAGAGCTTCTCGTTGACAACCAGACCAGTTACGCTTTGACGATTGTCGTTTCCGATAAAATGCGTTTTCGACTCGTTCAATTCGAACCCCATCTCACGCAGCATAGTTTTTACCTTTTGGTAGACGCCATAGAGCGGACGGTTTGCCGAAAAGGTCATGTCATCGCAATAGCGGGTATATGCGATCTGGCGCTGACTGCACCAACGACCGATGTAATCATCAAAGCGATACATAACGATATTGGATAGCGCTGGAGAGGTTGCCGCGCCCTGCGGAAGCGAATCGTCTTTACAGCAAAGCGAAGTCAGCAGATACCCGACTTGTCTTGAGACATAACGTGTGTTGAACGCTGTGCGCTGAACCTGTTCAAAGGTGATGCTGCCAAAGAAATCCGTGATATCCAGCTTCAAAAGGAATTTCTTGCCAATATGCGGTTCGGCATTTCCGCGTGTGATACTCCCCTTTTGATAGGCCGTTGCAAATTTAGAAACAGGAAGCTGTGGAAGAATTTTTTCTTTGATTGGGTCCTGACAGAAGCGCAGCCTGATGCTGGGGACGCATAGGCTGCGGTATGTACCGTCTTTTTTAGGAAGGCGGGTTTCTTTATATTCCTTTTGAATGTGGTTGACGATATCATTCAATTCCCCGCGACTTATGCCTAAAAAGCCAGCCAATTGCTCGGCATCATAGAGGAATGGCAGGTTAGGATGCTCGGCATGATAATCCAACGCCATCTCTGTAGCTTTCAATATGCCAAATTTTTTTACAAAAGCCATGTCCTGCGGTTCAAAAGTTACGGAATTGGCATCAATTTTCACAGGAGAACACCCCCTTTATAAAAATCAAGCCCTTTGCAGTACAAAATGGTCGGATAAAGTGGAGGCGAATCCTGAATCACGCAGTGATTTTCAATTCGCCGGAACGTATCTGACCGGGGCATCGCTGTGCGATGCGCATCAACTTAAAACCCAAAACAGCGACTCGCTGTCCTCCCTAAAGAAATTGACTTTAGGCTGTACGCTACTGCAAAGGGCCGATTTTAGCTGTTTTATCGGAAAAGCCTAAATAAAATCTTCTTATCTTTTCCAGTTTGCAAGAGGCAGTGTTCCGTATGTTTGGCGAAAATTATCGAGGAGCCTATGTTCTTCGTCCTCGCAGTCTTCGCAGGTCTCATACTCACACAGCAGCTTTTCAAATCCAGAAATTTGAAAAATCGCCCGTCCGCCTCGATGATTCTTACCTGTGCCGAATCCGTATCTCATGTACTGGCCGAGCCGCTGATGGAGCCCTCGTTTTCCGTTGGCTTTTCCAATATAGAGAATGTTGGAAGATTTTGACTTTCCGTACTTGTCTTGTAATGCCTCGATTGGGTAAGCGTCTCCAGGATGATTGGAGATCTCATCCTGAAATACAATTTCCAGATCAGCCGGGAGTAAAATGCGATAGATACCGCGTGCGGTAGGAATATCTGACAGGTTATTCCATAACTCATTCAAAGTCATTGGAATCATAATCGGACCCCCTGAATTTGGTATGGATGCTGATTAATTCCGTCTGCTAAGCGCATGATAGCTCATTAGGACGAGAGATGTCAAATAATGTAGGAATTCGATCCGGGCAGCCATAAGGAGGAAGGCTTCCCTTTCGGTTGGCTCCCATGGAAAGGACATACAGTCGCCCAACCAGTCCACTGTATAATTTCATTTTAACGAATCATATGTCCAAAAAACAGGACACCCCATTGTGCCGCAGCCCTTGTTCCTGGACAAATTCCATTTTCTCACGGTCAAAACGAGTATGCAGGAATCACATATTTGCTCCATGCGGCTGCCTGCTCCACACACTGCTGATAGTCCGTGCGCAGTTCGTCCGTCAGAGCATAGACTCTCCGCTTCACAACAACCTTATTCTCTGCAACCGGTCGGAATTTGAGACTTATAAGGTATTCCTGCCCATCACTGCACCGTGATAGTGACAGGAGATTCGTACCCGTCTTACGAATCCAGTTTTCTCCCCAGACGATCTCGCCACAATGCGGACACTCGAAGGATACAACGTAATCATCGCTCAGAGCATCACCAATATCAGCATAGGGCTCTTCAAACTCGTAGCTCTCAACAATGCCATTTCTATTCTCCACGGTCTCCTTGTACTCTTTCAGTCCCCTTGCGAGATCTATGTGTGTGCAGAGAAGAGCCGTGCTCCGTGCATCATTTAGGGCATCGTGGGAGTCAAATGGAACCTCGCCAACAATCGCCAACGCATTGGCCAACGCGTATTGCCGTGTATCGTGTGTAACCTGATTCACAAAAATGTTCTGTAGATTGAAACACGGGGGCATAAAGCTGGTATCAATATTATAGAGATCCATGTTCTTTCGCAAAATACGAAGATCTTCTGTCCCCCAGATCAGGAACACAAAGTCATCGCCACACCAATCGCAGAAAGAATCAAACACCATGTGGAATCCTTTTCCCTTTTGTAAATCCCGGTTGGAGAGTTTGGTGATCTCCGCCACCTTGGGATGAAGCTCTGTATAGTACTGAGGCGCAATCCGCTCATTGAAGGAGTCTACCACTTCAAGAGCCTGATTCAGTTTGATTGCTCCGATCTGAATAATCTCACCCGTCAAGAAAACCGGATCTTTGACCATCCCAGAATAGGTAAGCGCCTGATTCCATTCCATGTCCATGACAATGTATTCCATGGCAATTGCTCCTTCTTTCGTTCTGTTGTAATCATCATAGATCTGGCGGTGTCCAAAAGAACGGACAATGCAAACTGTCCTTATTTCCACCTTGAATACAGACGATTATCTTACCTGTAAGCAAAAAAGCCCCTTTCGGGACTTGCGATTTGCGCAAAAAAAGATGAGCCTTGACCACCAACAGGAGCAGTCAAGGCTCATCTTTCGTTCTTAATATCTAACATCAATTTAACCTCGCTTTCTTGAGTTGAGAGGGGGTTAGCTGTTCATTGGACTCACCCTTTCTGTATCTATAAGATAGCATAGGATAGACAAGAAATCAATGCAGGAAAGGCACAACTTATCTTCCAAAAAACTGGTCATTACAATGAAATGTGGCGCGAATGCGCAAGACCAGATTGACACCCCTGGGCGATTGCTGTATCATTGAATTGTTGAGGGCTTTCACACTTGTTGTGAAAACCCTCATTAGATAAAAAAAGAAGGTGTCTCCCTTGATCTGAAGAGATCGGAAGGAGACACCTTTTTTATGCGAACTGGCTGTTATAAAGCTCTGCATACGCTCCGTTTTGCGCAAGGAGCTGGGCGTGATTGCCCTGTTCAATGATGTTGCCGTTTTGCATCAGTAAAATATTGTCCGCATCCACGATGGTGGACAGACGGTGCGCAATGACGAAGCTGGTTCTGTTTTTCATCAGAGCCTTCATAGCCTTACCGATCTCGATCTCCGTCCGGGTATCCACGGAAGATGTGGCTTCGTCCAGAATGAGGATCATCGGGTCGCAGAGGAACACTCTGGCAATGGTTAAAAGCTGCCGTTGACCGATAGAAATATTTTCCGCATCGTTGGTCAATACCGTGTCATACCCGTTTGGCAGCGTGCGGATAAAGAAATCTGCCCGGGCTGCCTTTGCCGCCGCGCGAATTTCATCCATGGTGGCATCCGGCTTTCCGTAAGCAATATTTTCCGCGATGGTCCCTTCAAACAGCCAGGTATCCTGCAAGACCATGCCGAAGTGACTGCGCAGATCGCTGCGGGACATTTCCCTTGCGGGTACACCATCCAGAAGAATATTGCCACCGTTGACCTCATAAAAGCGCATCAGCAGGTTGACCAGCGTAGTCTTACCGGCACCCGTGCTGCCAACAATGGCAATTTTTTGACCGGGGCTTACCCGGAAGCTGACATCGGTCATCAGAGGCTTCTTTTTATTGTAGCCGAAGCGAACGTGGGAAAACTCCACCGCTCCCCGCGCATGGCCGATCCGCTTCGGTGCTTCCGGCTCTGCCTCCATCTCCGGCTCATCCAGCAGCTCATATACCCGCTCCATGGAGGCCAGCGCCGATTGCAGAGAGTTTGTCATATAGGAAAGCTCTGTGATCGGGTCGCTGGCCATGTTCATATACTGGAAAAATGCCTGGAATGTGCCAGGGGTCAGGCTGCCTTTCATGAGCATACCGCCGCCGAGAATCGCAATGCTTACCATGCCAAAGCGGTTGACGAGACGAGTGGCGGGCATCACAGCATTCATCATGAAGTCTGTTTTTTCGGCAGCCCTTGCCAGATTTTCCGCGGCAGCGTGCATTTTCTCCGAGCTTGTATTCTCATAATTGAATGCCTTGATGATCATGCGTCCGCTGTATGCTTCCTCCACCATGCCGTTCATTTTGCCGACCGCCTTTTGCCGCTCTGCGGCATACCGCAGGGTGCGTTTTGACACGAAGCTGGTGATCAGCACGGAAATGAGCACAAAGCCAAAAAACACCACCGTCAGAAGCACGCTGAACCGCAGCATGATCACCACGGAACCGACCACCGTGCCGACAGAGATCAGCATCCGGATCAGGCCTGTTTGCAGTACCTCAGAAACCTTGTCAAGGTCGTTTGTTACGCGGCTCATAACCTCGCCGGTCTGATGACGGTCAAAATACGAAAGCGGCAGTCTATGGAGCTTCTGCGCGATCTCCCCCCGAAGCTGATAGTTCAGTTTTTCCGCAAAGCTGGCGATCAGAAAGCTTTGCAGTGTGTAGAACACAGCCGCCAACAGGTAGGCGATCAGCAAAATCAAGATCTGCTGCCCGCCGTATTCCCATGTGATGGAAAACGGCTGCCCCAGCGCCCGCATTTCCTTGATCCGGTTCCAGATCACATCCACGGCTGTGGCGCTATACAGCGGTGCAAGAATATTCAGTACGCTGTAAACCGCAACGGAGAGCAGAACGATAAATAAACGAAGCCGCTGTTTTCCGAGAGAACCGATAAAACGCTTCATGGTTTTTCCCGCATCTTTGGCGGTTTCAAACTCGTTTTCCTCATAGAGTTCCAGATCATCCATTGCTTACACCGCCTTTCATTTGGGAATTTACGATATCACGATAAATCTCACAGGTCTGGAGCAATTCCTCGTGCCGCCCCTTGCCCACGATCCTGCCGTCGTTCAGCACCAGGATCTGATCCGCGTGAAGGACCGTGCTGATGCGCTGGGCAATAATGAGGACGGCGGCGTCCTTCGTTTCTTCCTTCAACGCATGGCGCAGAGCGGCATCGGTCTTGAAATCCAGTGCTGAAAAGCTGTCATCAAAAACATATAGGTCGGCCTTTTTCGCCAAGGCCCGTGCGATGGACAAGCGCTGCTTCTGGCCACCGGAAAAGTTGGTCCCACCCTGCGCCACCGGAGCGTTCAGCCCATCGGGCAAATCCAGCACAAAATCTGACTGAGCGACATGGAGTGCGTGATGCAGACGAGCCTCTGCCGCGTCAGGATCGCCGTAGCGCAGGTTTTCTGCAATCGTGCCGGAGAACAGCCACGCCTTTTGCGGCACATAGGAAATGGCGCTACGTACATCCTTTTGCGTTAGCTTCCGGATATCCTGCCCGTGGAGTGTGATCTTGCCTTCCGTCACATCGTGGTAGCGGAGCAGCAGCTTTGTGATCGTGGACTTACCGCTGCCTGTTCCGCCGATCACGGCCGTGGTTTCTCCCCTGCGGCAGGTAAACGACAGGTGTGACAGCGTTTCTTCGTCGGCGTCCGCAAAGCGGAAGGAGACATCCTCGAAAGATAAAATATTCGCACTCTCGACGGCACGAAGCGGCTCAGCACCATCCGTGATCTCCGGCTTCAGGTTCAGTACATCGGATACGCGGCGGATGCAGGTTAAGGCTCTGGGGAACATCAGGATCGTCATTTGCGCCATCATGACATAGAGCAGGATCCAAATGGCGTATTCGGTCACAGAGGTGATGTCGCCAATCAGCATTTTCCCGGCTCCCACAGCGTTGCCGCCAAGGTAGACCACTGCCACGATCAGAAGATTGATCGCCACATTTGCAAGGCAGTCCAGCCCTGCAAACAGGCAGTTCGCCTGAATGGAGGAAGTTGCATACTGGTCAAAGGTGGCATTCATTCGCCTGGTTTCATGCCGCTCCTTATTGAATGCACGAATGACGCGGACACCGGTGATATTCTCCCGCAGGACAACATTCATCCGGTCGAGAAATCGCTGCAATTTTTCAAAAATGGGGGCAGCCTTCCCCATGATCAGCAGGGCGGCGAGCAGCACAAAGCAGGTCCCGCAGAGGATCAGCACACCCATCTGCGTGTTGATCCGAAACGCCAGCGCAATGCCCAGTACGCAGACCATCGGTACCGGCAGGATCATCTGAATGAAATATACAAAGGCCTGCTGGATGATATTCACATCATTCAGGGTACGGGTGATCATGGATGCCGTTCCAAAGGTTTCAAAATCCGATGCGGAAAATGCGAGGGACTTGTCATAGACTGCCTCGCGCAAATCGCGGCCGAGGTCAGCCGACAATCTGGCACAAAGCCAGCTTCCCATCAATGTCAGCAAACCGGACAGCAGAGCAATGCCAAGCATAAGGACCCCCTTGCGGAGCAGGAGATCCATGCGGTTGCCTTCCACGGCAATGTTGATCATGTCGGCGGTGATGGTAGGGATCAGCAAAGCCCCTGTCACATCCGCCAGCGTAACGAGCAGGATGAATACACACTTGCCGCGATAGGGTTTGAGAAATGGCAACAGGGTTTTCATAGTGCTTTTTTACTTTTTCCTCCTGTGATTTTCTGGATTTCTTCTTCAAAGTATGTCATTTGCTTTTTGGCAAGGCACAGAAGCATCTCCCGTTCTTCCTCCGTCATGCGGCTGAGGGAGTTTTCCTCCGCCTGCATCAAAGGAAGTATTTTTTCCTCGCAGATGCGCCTGCCCTCATCTGTCAGCAGGATCGCCTTACTGTTTCGGGCCACCGGAAGCTGTTCTAACTTGATCCACCCCCTTTTCACAAGGGCGTTGACTGTGTAGTTGATCGTCTGCTTTGGATAAAACCAGGTCGATACCAGATCGTTCTGCGTGAGTATTTGTTCCGTATCCTCATACAGACCGTACAGTATCCAGACAGCCGGGTCGGACAAACCGCAGAACACGCCGTAGCGGTGGTACAGTTCATCCTCCCATTTGTATAACTGCGTCAATTCTGAATTGATTTCTCTGATTCTTGGCTCCATAGATAGTCCTCCTGATAAAATCCCAACTTGGACTTTCAAAGTGTAAATCCGATTTAGGATTTTGTCAACAGGTTTTTGAAAACCTATTGACCTTTTCCTTTCCGATCGGGTATGGGAGATCACATTCGCCCTGACACCTTCAAAGCGATGATGAAAACCATTCAGGTCGAAGGGTTCCATCCGAGATGTTTTACGAAGTAAGCAAAAAAACTATATTTCCTATCGGTGCATATCCGGTAGAGATAGGAACGGGATCAGCTGTTCTCTTGCCAACAAGTATTACAGCGGCACCAAGCTGGAAACCGAGGTGAAGGAGGTCATATCCTCCATGGTGACAATCCCGGAGTTTGTAGAGCTTATTTCTCAAAAGATTGATATCCAGACAGATGTAAATTCTCTGCGAAAGAAGCAAACAGCAATCCGAAATGAGATCACGAAATACAACGGCAATCTGCTCCAGACCGAAAAGAGACTGACGGAGCTTGACATTGCGGATAGGCACTATCAAAATAAGGTAGACAGTCTGAACCGTATTCTGGATGACCTGTATGAAAAGATCGAGGATGCACAGACAAGACTTGATGAAGTAAATCAGGAAATCACTATGGTTGAAAAGTCGGCCATGACGAAGAAATCCATCTTTGAAATGCTGGAAGGCTTCAGTAAGTACTACGATGTCATGTCGCCGGAGGATAAAAAGGCATTGTTGCAAGCTATGGTTTCGTTCATCCACAACTATATTGATACGGACGCTATGATTCTGCGTAAAGGCGCTGTTTCTGCCCGAATGGGCGAAAAGCTGCTGATCCCGATCAATATGCGAGATGGAAGCCTGATTTGCATCGGCAAGGGAAACGCGGAGTGGAACTGCTCCGCTCCGCATGGTGCCGGGCGACTGATGAGCCGCCGCACAGCATTCAACGCCCTCTCCATGGAGGAGTTTCAGAAGGAGATGGAAGGGGTATACACGACCTGCGTGCTGCCGGAAACGCTGGATGAATTCCCAATGGCCTATAAGAGCATGGACGAGATCGTAAGTCAGATCGAACCGACAGCTGAGATCATTCAACGGATTCGCCCTGTTTACAACTTTAAGGCGGCAGATTAAAACGGAAAGGCGGTGTTTCACCGTGGAAGCATTGATCAAAGAAAAACTACTGGAAATTGAGCAGCGCGAGAGCTGCCGCATTTTGCTTGCAGTGGAGTCCGGAAGCCGCGCTTGGGGCTTTGCCTCGCCAGACAGCGACTATGATGTGCGATTCATCTATGTGCGCGACAAGGATAGCTATCTCAAACTGAATCGTTCACGCGATGTGATCGAACTGCCGATCAACGATGTATTAGACATCAACGGTTGGGATGTCGATAAAACTCTGAAGCTGCTCCACAACTCCAACCCGACGGTGTTTGAATGGTTTTCTTCCCCCATCATCTACAAGACCACGCCGTTTGCTGAACAGTTCAAGCCCATCATGCAACACTATTTTTCTTCCAAAAGTGGACTGTGGCACTATTTGCACATGGCAGAAGGCAACTATCGAGAATATCTCAAAGTTGATTTGGTCAAAGCGAAGAAGTACTTTTATGTGCTTCGGCCGATCCTGGCTTGCCGCTGGATCCTTGAGACGGGAACCCCGCCTCCGATGAGATTTGAGGAGTTGATGGAGAGCCAGCTCCCTGCGTATCTCAAGGACACAGTCAGAGACCTGCTCGCCCTCAAGATGAACTCTCCTGAGGTTAAGATGATCCCAAGAATCGATATTCTCAATGAGTATCTGGAAACGAGCATTACCGAGGTGAAGTCGCAGATCGAGCAATATCCCCGCGAAGTTGTGAAGGAGTGGGATGAACTGAACCGCCTTTTCCTCAGTGTATTGGAGAGCTGAATTATGATGAAATTGCCACCACAAGTAAATACTGTGTTCTTACTGCTTGATGCAGCCGGATATGAGGCATTCCTTGTCGGGGGCGCTGTGCGGGACTATGTTCGGGACGGTAGCCCCGCCAAGGACTGGGACATTACTACAAACGCACTGCCGGAGCAAGTTGAAGCTGTGTTTTCTGAGTACCATCTTATCGAAACCGGTCTGAAGCACGGAACTGTTACAGTGGTGATCGACCATGAGCCTATCGAGATCACAACATATCGCATTGATGGGGACTATTCGGATCATCGCCACCCCGATTCTGTCAGTTTTACGCGTAGTTTGAAGGATGATCTGGAGCGTAGGGACTTTACCATGAATGCGCTGGCGTATAGTCCCAAAGACGGTGTTGTGGATCTGGTGGGAGGAAAGGCGGATATTGAGAGCGGCATTGTTCGCTGTGTGGGAGATCCTAACTGTCGTTTTCGGGAGGATGGACTTCGTATGCTGCGAGCGCTACGCTTTGCGTCTGTCTATGGGATGGAAATTGATGAGGCAACGGCTTCCGCAATTCATCGTAACAAAAGCCTGCTCAGAGATATTGCCGCCGAACGCATTCAGACGGAGCTCACGAAAATGCTCTGCGGCTCCGGCGTTGCGGCGATCTTAAAGGAATTTGCGGATGTGATCGCTGTAGTTATTCCCGAGATTCAGCCGATGTTCGGGTTTGAACAAAGGAACCCGCATCATAACAAGGATGTCTGGAATCATACGATCCTTGTGGTTGATAATATTGCTCCTGCGCCGGTACTGCGTTGGGCTGCCTTACTGCATGATATTGGAAAGCCTTCCTGCTTTTCGATTGGAGCGGATGGCGTTGGGCACTTCTTCGGACACGCTGAAAAGAGTACTGCCTTCGTCGAATCGATTCTCTCCCGTCTACGTTTTGACAATGCCGGCAGGGAACGCATCCTTCGTCTGATTCGGTATCATGATATGCCAATCACAGCAGATCGAAAGCTCATCAAGCGTCTTTTAAGCAAGCATGGAGAAGAAGCGGCCAGACAGCTAATTGAACTGCATCGGGCAGATACACTCGGCCTGTCCGAAAGCTACCATTCCCGCGTTGATATTTTTGAGGAAGCAAATGCCGTGATGGATGAGCTCTTACGGGAAGACAGTAGCTGTTTTACCCTCAGAGATCTTGCTATCAATGGAAATGATGTAATGGCGATGGGTTTCAAGGGGAAACAGATCGGTCTGGCTTTACAGTCCTGCCTGGATGCCGTTTTGGAAGAAAGAATACCGAATGAACGAGGGCCACTGCTGTCATATGCTCAAGAGCATAACGCGGATTAGAAAGCTCATATAAAAGCGCCGAAGGGCCATCACGTTATACGTGATGGCCCTTTATCATATACATTCTATGTCACTGTTATCTGATTACTATGCCTGCTTTCTGTGGAAAAAGCGGGTCTGCCTTAGTCAAAGAAAGCAATCGACACGCTGATCCTTCCGGGTGGTTTCGACCAGACTCCCACGCTTCCACTGTCTTGATTGAAACACCCATGTATTCAGCAAAGGATCTCTGCGTGAGGCCTGTGCTGTTCCTTATACGCTTAATTTCATCAGCCTTATATTTTTCAACTGGGGTAATGGATAGTTTCGTTACTTTTGCAGGAAGTTCTCCCTTTTCGTATGCAATTGCTTCTTCCAAACCTAACTTGATTTTATCAAAGGCGCTCATCTCAAATCTCCTTTCTGTGGTTTTCGTCTAATTGCTGTTCTAAGACGCCAACGAGCTGTTTTAGAGTATTGCGCTCTGCTTTTGATAGGTTATCCTTTTCGTTTTTAGGATATGCGGTTAGCAGGTACAACTTTTCATAAATTTCAAAATCAACATATATTACACGGACGCTACCGCTTTTACCTTGTGCTTCAAATGCAAAGCGCATCTTTCAGACACCGCCAGTTTCCCGCATCACTTTACCGACTTTAGGATCAGCGAGCAGTTCCTCCTGTAGTCTACGCAAATCATTGTCGGATAGTCCCATTGATTTCCATTCTTTTCTGAATGCCGGAAATTCTACAAAAATTCGTGTCATGTCTCCACCTCTATTCAACTATATATTACCCTATTAAATAGGGTGTGTCAAGTTCTTTTGTATCTTCCCGACCATTGTAGCATTTCATTCTAGTTAGCAAAAGGGACGCTCTTCTCAGAGCATCCCTCTTTTGGTGGGTCAGGTTGGAATTGAACCAACGATGTTTCTCTTGTCACGGTTTTACAGACCGCTGCGATCGCCAACTATGCGCACTGACCCGTATGGCGGAGAGCGCAGAACTCGAATCTGATATCATTACTGATACGATCCGCTTAGCGGGCGGTCCCCAGACCTTCTGGGTTCACTCTCCAAGTATGGCTGGGGTGGCTGGACTTGAACCAACAAATGCCGGTGTCAGAGACCGGTGC
>OGKG01004014.1_pt1 | contig 12937 bp, 8 predicted proteins | sample 1572201 | NCBI WGS metagenome assembly OGKG01 (sample SAMEA2582146, study PRJEB24529) | metagenome | biome: Human gut stool | place: China | collected 2011 | reverse complement strand
CTACGCGTTTGTCAAACGAGAGTGCCCGCGAAGCACAAACTTTTCTTGATGATTTATGGAATCCTTAACAACTGCCAACCCCTTGATTTGTCAACACTTGACATCTATTTATGCTCTGTAGTAAAATATTGAGGTTATGAAAAAGGAAAGAGGAAGCGTTTTAATATGAAAGCAAAAATACGAATAGCACGACTTCTTCAGTACCTGCTGTTTTTTATTCCGGTCAAAAAAAACCGGATTATGTTTTATGCGAATAACCGCAAGGGCTATGTGTGCAACCCAAGTGTTCTTATGGAGTCGTTTTGGTTAAAACATCCGGGAGAATACGAACTTATCTGGGTCACCCGTTTTCCGGAAACCTGTACGATGCGGACCGGAATTACAGTCGTGCGCCAGCGAAGCTTAAGCTATTTTAAATTATTTTTGCGCTGTGGTATTTTTATTACTAACGATATGATTGATGAAGCACTTGTCAAAAAAAGAGGACAAATCTTTTTGACAACCTGGCATGGTGGCGGCGCTTATAAAAAAGTCGGCAAAGAAACAATAAACGAAGATGAAACATTTGCCGCAAATTTTGATAAATGGTATAAGCGGTTAGATTACTTTGTGTCTTCCTGCCAAGCATGCACTGACATGTACGCCGAAGCATTTTCGTTAGACCGAAAAATCTTTTTGGAAACCGGAACGCCAAGAAACGATATTTTTTTCTCCAAGCATCCGGAAATCAAAAAACGTGTACAGGACTTTTATCATATAAGCGAGCAGACAAAAATTTTGCTTTTTGCGCCAAGTTTTCAGATGACCGCGCCGGAAAAAGAGCAGTACGATTTACGTTATTTATCAGAAACCATTGACCGCTTAGAAGAAGCAACAAAAAACAACTGGATTGTTCTTTACCGCTCACATTATTTTCGCGAGGAAACAAATGAATCCCTTGATGAGCGGATTCTTGATGGAAATTCCTATTACGAAATGCAGGACTTACTTTACACCAGTGATTTACTGGTAACCGATTTTTCTTCCTGCATCTGGGATTTTGCCCTGACCGGGCGCCCGGTTTTCTTATTGGAAAACCGCCTGAAAGAATACGAACAAATGGACCGCGGTTTCTTTGTTCCATATGACACATGGCCGTATTTGAAATGCAAAGACATTGCAGCACTTCCCGACATGGCAGTCAAATACCGGGACGAAGACTTCACAACTTTGTATAAACAACACTTTGAAACCATGGGTTCTTTTGAAAAAGGAACAGCATGTGAACAAATTCTTCATATATTAGAGAACTAAGAAGGAGTAATAAAATGAGCGAACAACGAGATAAAAATTTATGGATTTTTAACGCCGGAAATAGCTTTGCCGGCAATCCAAAATGGATGTTTGAATATATCATAAGACATCACAAAGAAATCAAACCAGTCTGGATGTGCTACAATGCAGACACGATGAACTACGTGCATAAACTTGGTTACGAGGCAGAACTTTACCGCTCTTCCAAAGGAAAAGACGTCATGAAAAAAGCCGGTGTCTATGTTGTCGAGATGTGTAAAGAGGTATTCCAGCCGGAACTAGATGGCATTACCGTTTTGAATCTGTGGCACGGCGTTGGCTGCAAGAGTATCGAAAGAAAGGTAACCGACGGATTTCTTCAGGAGCGCATTGCGAAAAAATACATTCAAAACAACGATATTCTTCGCAACAACCAGCTCTTTTTAGTTACCTCGGAAATTATGGAAAAACATTTCAAAGAGCAGTGCGGCATTGATGATGACAAAGTAATCCGTGCAGGCTATCCACGCTGTGTTGTGAACGATAACATTCAAAGTTACGACCATGATATTCGCAAAAAGAAAGGGCTGTCTGCCGATACCAAGCTGGCAATATACTGCCCTACTTACCGCGATAATAATGGTGCTAATTTCATGAAGTCCGCTCTTCCGGATATGAAGCGTCTAGCAGAAGTCCTTCATGAAAACAACATTCTTTTGATATTAAAAATGCATCCTTTAGTGGAAAAAGACACTCAGTATCTCGCAATGAAAGAAGTATATCGTGAACATCCGAATTTTTATTTCTGGGAAAATGAAGATGATGTGTACGAAATCTTTTCCGATATCGACATTGCCATTGTTGATTACTCCTCCATTTTCTATGATTTATTAGCGCGTGGAGTAAAAACTTTTATTAGGTATTTTTATGATATTGATGACAAAGAAAATTTCCGCGATTTTGTTTTCGATGTACGAGAAATGACCTGCGGAACCGAAGCATCTGATTTTGATGAATTACTTGCAGCTCTTGCTTCCTGCAAAGAGACAGAGAAAAAAGAACTCGACCGAATCAATCAGTTATTCTGGTCTTATTCGGATGAAAATGACTGCGAGCGGATTATCGACACCGCACTTTCTTTCACGCCGGAAAAACGAGAATTTCCGAAACTTTACAGTTTCGATATTTTTGATACCCTGTTTTCACGTCAGTGCTGTCATCCTTCCAGCGTTTTCGACAATGTCCGCAAAAAACTGGAGCAGTCTGACTGTGGCTACGACAGCTATTTTATCCGCAAATTTTCGCAGATTCGCCGCTGGTGCGAATCCAATGTGCGTGAGTTTTATAAAAAGTCGGTATTAATCCGAAATGACGACCATTTGGAAATCCAGTTGTCGGAAATTTATGACCACATGGCAACACTGTTTCCTCTCACCGATGAGCAGAAACAGCAGTTGATTACATGGGAGTGCGAGGAAGAAATCCGCTCCGTCATTCCTTTAACCGACCACATTGATATGCTCAAATCGTATCTTGCCGAAGGAAACGATGTTGTATTAATCAGTGATATGTATTTGCCGAAAGAAACGATTCAGAAAATGTTAGCAAAAGCGGACCCGCTTCTTGCCACACTTCCACTGTTTTTATCGAGCGATAAAGGTTATCAAAAAACAACCAGAAAATTATTTTTGGAAGTATATAGTTCTCTCGACTACCATTATTCGGAATGGATTCACATTGGCGATAATAAATTTGCCGATGACACCCAGCCATCCCGTCTTGGCATCCACACACAGCCGGTGTCGGTTCCGGAACTTGACAACTATGAAAAACATATGGCAGCCTACATTGAAGAATATGGTATGCACAGTGTTGTGAAATTGTTCCGCAACTTCCGTCTGGAGGAGCACACGGACAAAGAGACTTTTGCCTACAAATATGCCAGTCTTTATTTCGTTCCTTATGTTCACTGGGCAGTTCACGACGCCTTAAAACGAGGTTACAAAACCCTTTACTTTATTTCCCGTGACGGCTATTATTTGAAACTTATGGCGGATGCCGTAATTGAGAGCAAAGGACTTCCGCTGCGCACAAAATATATTTACGGTTCACGAAAAGCATGGCGTGTGCCATCGTTTATCGACAAAGTGGATGAAGAATTTTTCGAGCCTTACGGCAACTTCAGCGGCGTTCGCAATTTCAACAAATTGCTTTCCGCCCTTTTGATTGACGAAGCAACATTTGATAAGTTCTTCCCGGAGCTTGGTTACTTAAAAACAACGAAGCGTTATTCAGACCAGTTAATTTCTGATGTGAGCCAGAAATTAAAACGTTCCGATGCTTACAAAGAACATTTGCTTGCCGTTGCCAAAAAGCAGCGTGTCATCGTTTCCGACTATCTTCGTCAGGAAATTAACTTTGACGAGCCATTCGCCTTTGTGGAATACTGGGGACGCGGCTATACACAGGATTGTCTGACAAGACTCTTAGCAGATGCAGCCGGTCACGAAGTAGATGACCCGATGTATTATGTACGGAGCATTTACCCGACCATCGGCAAATCCATCCGCTACAACTACACCTGCAACACACATTCCGTTGTGTTTGCAGAATCCATTTTTGCAAATCTTCCGTATCGTACCATCGAAACCTACGAAGAGAAAAATGGACGCATCGAGCCGGTATTTAATTCCTGTGAAAATGACGAAGAAATGAATCAGGCATTGGAAACTTATCTGGTTCGCTTTGCAAAGGATTTCTGTGCACTCAACTTAGAGGATGAATTTACAACCGGCCATTACCTGTATGACTTTGGCATGGCAAACTTCAAGCAGACAACCGACGATCCGATTCTGCTGAATGTCTTTGGAAGCCTCAAGGATGCCGTGGCACTTGGCGAGCGTGCTGAGGAATACGCTCCACCGGTAACCTTCCATACAATTGTCGACTGGATGCATGGAAAGTCATACCATACAAAATCGTTTGAAATGTCGATGAAAAAATCGAAATTTATTTATCGGTGGATTTATAAGAGTTACTGTTATTACTGTGATAATATCAGGGGGAAAATATTTAAGAATAAATATTAAAACAGTTTACGCAGAGTGGGTACGTTCTCTTGTACTCATTCTGTGTAAACTGTTTTTATTTACAAAAATTAATTTTGTCATTCTGAAATCAACCAATCAATGAGATTAATTGATTTTATACCATCATATGAATTATCCATTCCAGGATTCAATGAAAGAATTATCTTTTCATAATTATCTCCGATTTTTTGCAGCGGGAACAATTCTCTTTTTCGAACATCTTCATTTTCCATTGATTCGGTTACCTGAATATATTGTTTTTCATCTACTTTTGTTGCAATAAAATCAACTTCAGCATTATCTATTTTTCCAATTGATACATCAAAACCACGCCGAAGCAATTCAAAATAAACAATATTTTCTAAGACATGTCCACTATCACGGTCTCTAAAACCAAGAAGATAATTTCTAAGACCAATATCAACAATATAGTATTTTCCAAGTGTCCGCAAAAATTCTTTCCCTTTAATATCAAATCTTTTAATATCATAAAAGAAATACGCTTCCAGCAAGGCATCTACATATGACTGTACCGTATGTGTACTTGGTGTTCCTTTCCGTTTGCCATCCTCAAGTAATCCTTCATTTACAAGAATATTACCTATTGAGGACACGGATATATTGCTGCCAATATTATCGGCAAGAAATGTAATAATCTTTTTTAAGAGAATGGGGTCTGTAATACGCTTTTGCCCCCTCAGATTTTCACGTTCTAAGATATCTCTCATAATAACCGTTGAGTAAATTCCTTCAAGTAATATAAGTGCTTTTTCTTGGTCAAGTCCAACATCTGCAATACCGGGCATCCCCCCAAAGCGCATATAAGCATCAAAAACTTCACGAATTTCATAATGTTCTCCATTAGAATCAAATACTTGTTTTCGAGTGCCGCCTAATGCACTCTTTGTTTCTTTAATTTCAAAATCATAAAAAGTCAAAAACTCCGAAAAAGACAATGGCAGCATCTTTATTTCTACACATCTGCCTGATAAGTATGTGGCATATTCGGAAGATAGCATATACGCATTTGAACCTGTCACATAGATATCACAGTTAAAATCAACTCGAAAAGAATTGATTGCATCTTCCCAATTAGGGACACGCTGAACCTCATCAAAAAAGAGATACATTCTCTTTCCTTCAATTATGTGTGCCTTCACATATTTATAAAAATCATCACTATTCATATCCTTAAAAGCATAGGACTCAAAATTCATCTCAAGAATCTGTTCCTCTGATACACCATTTTCTTTCAAATGAAGAGTCATGAGCTTAAGCAGACTTGATTTTCCACACCTGCGGATACCAGTGACAACTTTTACAGGTTCGGTATCTTGAAATGCAATAATTTTTTTCAAATAAAGTTCTCTTTTTTTTAGTACATGTGTATCTATCATCCATTACACCTCCTTGTAAATAAGACAATAGCACAAACTTCAAAAAAAAGCAAGTTTGTGCACTCAAATGCACAAACTTTCTTTTTTCGACTTTTTTTGCACTCATCAATACCTTTTCCAAAAATCATACGAAATCAATTCCGCACCATTTTTCTGAAAGTCTTTCACGGTCTTTTTATACTTGCCTGCAAGCAGCCAGCCCATTTTGAAACATCTGCCAATCGTTACAAAGAAATCTTTTGCTTTTCGTTCCACATAAAAGCCCTTACTAGTATCTGGGTCAAACAAAAGAGCCGTTTTTCTGCGATACAAAGCATCCGGATGCACGCCCATAGGAAGCACCGCCGTCTCTTTTTTCGCCGGAAGAAGCCATCCGTTCACAGACAGCAAATGTTTCTTTGCAAAACCACCGTCCTCATATAAATGCGAAGGCTGCGGCTTTGTCTTTTCCACATCAACGCCAAACTTGTGTAAATCATCGGAAACATCCTGCATGGCATAACCCATTTTCATGATTTCCGGATGAAGTTTTGTCGGGTCTAATTCCTTCAAAAATTCCGTTCCCTTACAGAAATCTTCGACGCCCTTCATCGTCAATTCCTGATCTTTCACGCGAAGATGAAGCATTTGTCCAATAAGATGTCTCGCAACACGTTTTATCATGTGCAGACGAGAATACTCCGGATGATGGATGGCACAGGCAATCAATGTGTTTCTCATATCGTAATATTCCATGGAAGATGCCTTTCTATTATCAAACGCATCATGCCACACACCAATTCCGTTCATTGTCATAATATTTCCATCGAAACGCAGACCATATTCAATATCGTCGCCATGAATAAAAATCGGAAGCGGAAAACCACGAAATTGTGCTGCTAACGGCACGCAGCAGTACCACCAGCCATTATAGTCCATCGGGAGATTATATTCATTGCGGACAACATCTGTCATTCTCCGTAAATCATAGCCACGCTTAGTAAAACCAATACGTCCCCCCTGCCAAAGTTCTCCATTCGCATGCTGAATGTAAGGGATATCAAGACGCAAAAGTCCTCCGCCGAGCATAGCCCCTTTCCTCTCTTCTTTTAAGAAGTTAAGAAGTGTATACGTTCTGAAAAGTGACTCCGGTTCCAGCACAATATCATCATCCATCAATAAAATATGTGTAAAGCCATACTTTTCCCTGTCCTCATATGCTTCTTTCATGCAGCGTCCAAAACCGCCGGAGCCGCCGGTGTTTCGATTTGGCATCACAAAAATTCTGTCGTTTGACAACTCTTCGCAAGGAAGCGTCTGTCCGTTATCCGACACATAAACATAAACATTCTGATAAAGCGGTGAATCCGGATTTTCCATCGTTTCACGCTTCAAAGTTTCCAGCGTTTTCTTCACAAATTCTTCGCGCCGGAATGTACAGATTCCAACTGCTATCTTCACCGGTAAAACGGGTTCATGAACTGTCTCAAAACTTCCGCCGAAAATCACGGTATCAGACTCTGCCTTTATCACTGCATAAACAATTCCTTTTACATCGTGCAGGGAAAAACGAAGCACAACCTCATCGACACCGCCCTCTTCATGTTTTGTGCTGGCAAAACTGTGAGCCGCCGGATCTGCTCCATCTTCTACTTTAGTATCCCACAAAGTAATCTCACAATTTCCATGACAGTGCAGACGGAAACAAACCTGCTCCACCGTCGTATACATTTTCCATTTATAAGCCGAAAAACTATTAAAATAAGTAAATAAATCCGCTTCATTTCCAGCCGGTATCTTACCGTCTGTCGTCCCATGGAAATAAAGCTCCAGCTCATTGCAAATATTTTCTTTTGGAAAAACTAAATTCTGTAATATCATTTTTATCCTCTATTTCTTCTGAGTTGCCATATAGGCATCACACACTTCGTTTACTTCGCCAATCTGCATAATCTGTCCCTTATTAATCCACACTGCATGGTCACAGAGTTTACGCACCTGGTCAATCGAATGTGATACAAACAAAAGCGTTGTTCCGCCGCCCATCATTTCATCCATTCGCTTCAAACACTTCTGCTGGAACGAATAGTCGCCAACCGCCAGAATCTCATCCACAATCAAAATGTCAGGACGCACAATCGTAGCAATCGAGAAGCCAAGCCTTGCACGCATACCGGATGAAAAGTTTTTCACCGGCGAATCCAAAAACTTATGAAGTTCTGAAAACTCCACGATTTCGTCAAAATGCTCCTGCATATATTTCTTGGAATGTCCAAGCACTGTTCCATTCAAAAAAATATTTTCCCTTGCCGTCAGATTCATATCAAAACCGGCACCAAGCTCCAATAGTGGAGAAATCGTTCCATTTACAACAATCTCTCCTTTGTACGGTTTCAAAATTCCACTGATTGCCTTCAAAAGCGTCGACTTGCCGGAACCATTGCTTCCCACAAGTGCCCACGCCTCTCCTTTACGGATTGTAAAAGAAGCATCCCGGACAGCAAGAAACTCTTGAAAGAGAAGTTCATGTTTGATTAATTTTACAAAATATTCTTTTAGATTATCGATTTTTTCCGATGCCAGATTAAACCGTATCGTCACATCTTTTACATCGATTGCAATATCATTCATGCCATTCTCCTCCTTAAATATACAAAATAAATTTGTCCTGCGTCTTTACAAACACCCACAGTCCGATGATGAGCATCAGAAATGCCGACACAATTCCAATTATAATAAGCCACATAATACTGATTCCCACCGGCACAAACCCCGGCAGTGTCAGCATACGAAACTGAGAAACATAGGAGTACATCGGATTCAGATGTGATACAATGTACTGAAGATTCTGTGGCAGTGCTTCAATTGGATAGAACATCGGCGTCAGATAAAGCCATGCCGTTGTAATCGCATTGTAAATATACTGGATATCTCGGAAAAATACATTGGTTGCCGCCAAGAAAAGTCCCAGCCCCATCGTAAATACAAAATTCTGTGCGAGCACAAGCGGGAACAGAAAAAGCCGCCACGTAAATTCTCCCCCGGTAAATAACATAACAATCAAAAGTGCTCCCATTGAAAATACACAGTCAATCAAACCACTGATAATTTTTGAAACGGTAAAAACGTATTTCGGTACATATGTTTTTTTGAGGAGCGATGCGCTTCCGTTAATCGACTGAATCGCCGATTTCGTGGACAGATTCATAAAGTTAAACATAACCTGGCCGCTCATCAAATATACCGGGAAGTTAGTAATACTGGCTCTCGTAAACATTTTAGAAAATACAATCGCCATGATAATCATAATAAACAGCGGGTTTAATACACTCCACAAATAGCCCAGCACACTGCGGCGGTATTTCAATTTCAAATCCCTGCTCACAAGCTGTCCCATCAAATCTTTGAATCGGACAAAGCCCTTTATTCTGGCAACAAATAATGACATACACTACCTCCATTCTCTAGTCGCATCCGTATGCCTTCCGGCATAAATACGACGCCAAACGATACAATCCATACCCACTATGCCGCAGCATTTTCACGGCACGGTTTGTCACACTGTGATAAATATCCGGAAATTCTTTTTTAATCCGTTTATCCCAAGCCACAATTTGATTTTTGTGAACCGCCTCTGCCGGATAACTCAAATAAATTTTATACTGGCTTGTCAATATTTTCGCTACGCCTTCCGCCACATATGCTTTTTTCTCCGGCGTCAGACGCTCTGCTTCTTCCTTATAAAATTCCAGCAAATGTGTCAGCACCATCTCATGGTGTGCGCAGTTTTTCTGCATATTTCGGATGTTCATACTCTGCGTCTCCATCCCAAGTCTGTAACAGTACACCTGCTTTTCCAAAAACGCAATTGTTTTCACAAACGGAATCGGATACAAATTATACTCGGCGTCCACATAAAAACAATGTTCATCCAGACGTTTTCCCATTTTTTTCAGCAATTCCGTGCGGTAAGTAGCAGCATGCATATTAATGTAAACTTTGCCGCAGACTTCCTCAAATGCATATATTTTCCGATACTCTTTTCCCGGAAATTCATGGTGCATCTCACTCACCATTTCACCGGAAGCATCGTTAAAACTATGGTAGTCATTCACCACCAAATCAGCCTCTGCGGTCTGAAGATATGAAAGCAACTCTTTCAAGCCTTCTGCGGACACGTAATCGTCCCCGTCAACGGTCTTAAAATATTTACCCGCTGCCTCTTCGATTCCGCGGTTTACCGTCGAACCATGACCGCCATTTTCTTTATCAATCAAACGGAATACATCCGGATAATTAGCCTCATATTCACGGGCAATTTCATTGACCCCTTCACCGGAACCATCATTTACAATCAAAACTTCTAACTGGTCCGTTACTTCCGGAATCAAAAAACTATCCAATGTTTCACGAAGATAATCCTCCACATGATAGGCGGCTATGGACACCGTCAAAAGTTTCATTTCAATTCCCCGCTTTCTGCCTCTGCATAAATTCTCCGCATTTTTTCTTCCACTAAATCAATCGAAAAATCCTGCACTCTTTTTTTGTTCCATTCACCCATCCGTTTTGCCTCTTCCGGGTAATCTAAGAAAAAGGAAAGACCTTTTACATAATCGGATGCATTTCCCTCTTCAAATAAAAATCCGCCTTCTCCATCGGAAATCAAATCATGGTTTCCACGGATATCTAAGGCAAGCACTGGGAGTCCGGCACGCATTGCCTCCATCATCGCTACCGGAAGTCCTTCACGCTTCGATGGAAAGGCAAAGCAGTCTGCCTGCAAAAGAACATCCGGAATTTTCTCACAGTAACCGGCAAATACCACCTGTTCATCAAGATGCATCTCCCGCACCACGGTGCGCAGATGTTCTTCCATCGCACCCGTACCACAAATAAGATACGTTAGTTTTTTTCTGCGGAAACGATCCATCGCCCGGAGCATAACTTCATTATTTTTCCCTTCGGTCAACTCGCCAACACTCACAACTACTTTGTGGTCAGCTGGGATTCCGTATGCTTTCCGCATATCAAAATCAGGGTCTTTTTCAGGTGCAGGTTTCAAGCCAACTCCCTGCACATATTCCACATTTCCGCGAATCGGGAATTTTTTTGCCCTCACATAATCTTCCTGATTAATCACCAAAAGTTTATCCGTATATCTCGCATAATGCTTTTCTGCCACATAATATTTCCAATTAGAAACCGGTGCGCCCTCATAAAAATGAAAGCCATGTGCGGTATAAATAACCGGAACTTTTCTTCCTGTCATTTTGTATACTTTCTCTGCCGCTTTGCGTGTGAGAACTCCTGTCATCGGCATATGGCAGTGAATCAAATCAAATTTTTCCTCAAACATCAGTTTTTTCAACGCCAGATAGCACGTCCGCACATCCCTGGAAAATGGCGAGCGTCCAAACGGAATATGATGTCGGTGGATTCCCGTGCCCATCAGCCGGGAATTGTCTTTTCCATACACAACAACATCAAAGTTTGCCGCATAATGAATTTCATATCCCATTTCCTGTAATATTTTCACGTTGTTCATTTCAAACTGTGGTACAAAGCCGCTGACTCTTGTTACCAGTAATGCTTTTTTACTCATGATGCGATTCCTCCCTGGATGTATATTCCTGGATCTTGCGTTCGACCTCTTCGTTGCCCTCGGTGTGTTCTTTCAATCCCGTTGTCTGGTCGGTATCCACGCCCTCTGTCGAGTCCTTTTTCAAAACGGTTTTTACTGTCATAAGAATCAGTTTCAAGTCCATCCACAGAGAGTAATTTTCAATATAAAACAAATCCAGTTTCAGTTTGTCATAGGGAACGGTGTTGTATTTTCCGTAAATCTGTGCAAATCCGGTCACTCCGGCTTTTACACGGGTGCGGAAAACAAACTCCGGCATTTCTTTCTGGTATTCTGCAATAATTTCCGGCCGCTCCGGTCTCGGTCCGACAAGCGACATATCCCCGGAAAGCACGTTAAAAAGCTGTGGCAGTTCATCTAACCGGACAGCACGCAAAAAACGGCCCACCGGCGTAATCCGCTCATCATGCTCTTTGGCAAGAACGGCTTCTCCCGACTTTTCGGCATCCACAATCATGCTGCGGAATTTTAAAATAGAAAATTCCCGATTGTCTTTCGTGCACCGCACCTGCCTGTAAAAAACCGGACCTCCGTCGCAGCATTTTATCGCAAATGCCACCAAGAGCATAATCGGCGACAATAAAATCGTAAGCGGCACCGCAATGAGCAAATCTACCGTACGCTTCCAAAACCGCTGGTCAAAACTCAAAGAATATCCCTTAGACAGCAAAAATGGGGTGTCAAACACATGAATTTCGTCGCCACCCATCAAAATAATATCGGAAATTTTCGGCATTACATACGCCCGGATTCCATTTCCATAACAATATTTTAAAATTTCATTTCTTGTTTCCGCCGCGATATCTCCAATCAAAACCGCCTGATAATCTTTCACCGTCTCGGCAATGCGGTCGATTCCAGCATGGGCATCAATTGCCCCGTAAATCGCATACTTATCACGTCTTGTCTCCAATTTATCGACTAACTCCGACGCCGGTCTGTCACCATAAATCAGAAGAATTTTCCACGGCTGGAAAATGCGGTTATACAATCGTCTCGTCACAACTGTCCAGACAACCGCAATCACGCAGTCAATTAACTGCATTAAAATCATGTATCCCGGATTGACAAGCCCAAAAGCCAGCAGACAAATCACGAAATACATCACAATATTTGCTAAAAATGTAGCTAAAAACTGCGACAACACCACTTCCATCCGCCGCAGCTGTCCAATTCTGAGTGCCCCATACATCGTCGAAAAAAAGTACACTAAAATTGCGTATAGCCCAATCAATGCCCAGTTACCTTTGCGGTAGAAATGGAAAAAGTACATCGTGTCCCAGTACACGCGGTACCAGAAATACGCAAAAACTGTCGCCATCAATGCCACGCTTATTAAGGAAAAGAAGAACAAAATCGTCTTCTTGTACGGGTCATAATTTTTATTCATGACAACCATCCACCTCCCATACTGTCTGTCATGCACAAGTATAGTAATTTTACCATAGATGGAAAGTTATTGTCAATGCAGGGGGGCGTTGCCGATTTTTTAGGTTTCCATAAATTATCAAGAAAAGTTTGTGCTTCGTGGGCGCTCCCGCTTAACAAACGCGTAT
>OGKG01004013.1_pt1 | contig 12938 bp, 7 predicted proteins | sample 1572201 | NCBI WGS metagenome assembly OGKG01 (sample SAMEA2582146, study PRJEB24529) | metagenome | biome: Human gut stool | place: China | collected 2011 | reverse complement strand
TCCTTGGCAGCACCGGTAAAGCCCATCTTGTCAGCCAGCTCGTCCAGCGTATCGCACTTGAACATCAGACCTGCTTCGATGTGCTTCTCCATGGTAGAAGTGACCATCTGAGGCATATTACGAGACATGGCAGAGCAGCCGATGGTGTGGAAGCGCTCAATGTCCTCGGCAAAGTTTGCGTCGTGGATCTGCGCATAGACGCGGCCCGGCTGGTGAGAAGCGGCATAGACGATGTCGTTGTAGGGGCAGCTCTCGTTGGCGAAGCGCTCACCGTTGCGGTTGACCTTCAGGAACGGCTGGGTGCCGGTGTTGTACTGGCTGACGGTGCCGGGGAAAGCCTTGCCGCCAAAGGCACTCTCGCTGTCCACATAACCGGCATCCACGCCGGGAGCCACGATGCCGCGGTCAAACAGCATGGGAGCGGATTCCTTGTCCAGGTTGGCACCGGCCCACACAGCAGCGCGGATGCCGTAGCCCTTGGTGGCGGGGGAGTAGGAGCAGGCGGTGGTCACGCTGGTGCCCAGCGGATCCAGCTGCTGCATCATGTACGGGTTGCCAGCGTAGCCGCCGCAGGCCAGCAGAACGCCCTTGGCTGCGTTGTAGCGGATGAAGTGGTCGTCGTCCATGTTCTGAGCGATGACGCCGGTGATGCGGCCGGAGTCGTCTTTCTCCAGCTTGGCCAGGCTGACCTTGAAGTCCACATCGTAGCCCAGCTCCTGGATGTACTGCAGCAGCAGCTCGTTGCGGGCCAGACCGGATTCCCGCTCGCTGGCCATGTAGTTGTGCTCCTCTACGGGGAACAGGTAGTCGGTGTTGTGCTCTGCATTCTCAGCAGGCCATGCAGCCTCGCTGCCGGAGGTGAAATCGCAGACCCAGCCGTACTTGTCTTCCAGGATGCTCCGCATAAAGTCGTGCATGGCGGCGGACTCATTGATCCAGGTGCGGACAACGCGCTGGTCGCACTTGCCGGAAGCGTAGCGGGAGATCTCGCTCAGCAGCTTGGCACGGTCGAAGGGCTCCTCACCGGCAGCCTTGGCTGCGGCGGAGTCGATGGCGCCGTACCAGTGGCGGGTGTCCTGCACGTTGCCGTTCTGCTCGATGATGCGGAAGTTCAGGCCGTTGGCGGCTGCATAGGCAGCGGCAAACATGCCGCCGTTGCCGGCGCCCACGATGAGGATGTCGGTGTCCACCGTCTCGGTGATGGCAGCCTCGTCGATGTCGGGTTCGGTGCCCAGCCAGTCGTTCTCGTCGCCGGTGGGCAGCTGAACGGAGGACACAACGGCCTCGCCCTTGGCCTGTGCATAGCAGCTCTTGGCAGCCTTCATGACGGCCTCGGAGGTGATGGTGGAGCCGGACACGCCGTCGATCTCGGCAGAACCGGCAGCCAGCAGCTGATCGCGCAGCTCGTCGGCAGCAGCAGCACCGATGGAAGCGGTCTCGCCGGAGGTGTCCACGACCACGTCGGTCACGGCGCTGTCGGAGAAGGTCATGGTGACCTTGACGGTGGAGGAAATGCCCTCGGCAGTGCCCTCATAGGTGCCGGGGATGTAGGTGCCGGTTGCACCGGAAGCGGCAGCGCTGCCGGAAGCAGCGGTGGAGGTGGAGCCGGAGGCTGCATTGCAGGCAGCCAGAGCACCGGCGGTGACACCGCTCATGGCGGCGGCAGCGGCAATCTTCAGAAAGCCTTTGCGGGAGATCTTGTTCATAGTGGTTTCCTTCTCTTTCTCTTCGTGTGTCTTTTCGTGATTTTTGGCCCTGCTCTGTGGAAAAATCTGCACAGAACCAACAAAAACAGTTTAGCATACCTGTGAAAAGTATGTCAATCAATTTGGGGGCACGGAACGCCTTAAACTTTGTTAAACATTTGGCGCAGGTACGGCCCGGTCAATGGAGAAAAATGCAGGCTCTGCGGGGATTTATGCCAAAAACAATGCACGGAAACGTTGCGCAGGTGTTGCGGGTATGTTACAATTGAGTTGCACACAGAAGCCGGCCAGCCACGACCGGCAGAACGGCAGCAAACGCTGTCACGGAAAGGGAGATTTTGGTATGAAGGTGGCAATGATCGGGCACAAGGACTTCCCGTCCCGTTCGGGTGGTGTGGAAGTCATGGTCGGTGGGCTGGCAGTCAGCATGGTCCGGCGCGGTTATGAGGTCACGGTGTACAACCGCGGCCTGCAGAAGGGGCACAATGTTTACACGACCGAGGGCGTGCAGGCCCGCCGCATCTTTACCTTTCAGAAGGCGTCGCTGAATGCCATGGTCTATTCGTTCCTAGCCACCTTTGACGCCCTGACGCGGGACTGCGATGTGATCCACTACCACGCCATCGGCCCATCGGTGCCGCTGGTGATCGCCAAGCTGTTCGGCAAGCACACGGTGTGCACCGTGCACGGGCTGAACTGGAAGGTGGACAAGTGGGGCGGCTTTGCCAGCGCCTACCTGAAGCTGGGTGAGCGGGTGGCCGCAAAGTATGCGGATGATCTGGTGGTGCTGTCGGAGAGCGAGTGGAACTATTTTCAGGAGAAGTACGATCGTACCGCCATCCTCATCCCCAATGCGGTGCAGATGCGCCAGCCGCTGCCCTGCAACCTGATTCGCGAAAAATACGGGCTGGAAGCCGGGAGCTACATTCTGTATGTGGGCCGCATCTCGCCGGAAAAGGGCCCGCTGGACCTGGTGGAGGGCTATCTGAAAGCCCACACGGACAAAAAACTGGTGCTGGCCGGCCCCTTTGCGGAGACCGAGTACTGCACCACGGTGCAGGAGAAGATCGCGGGCAACCCCAACATCATCACGACGGGCTATGTGGTGGGCGACGCGCTGCTGGAGCTGTACAGCAACTGCGCCCTGTTCGTGCTGCCCAGCCACACCGAGGGCCTTTCGCTGTCGCTGCTGGAGGCGCTGTCGCTGGGGGTGAAGTGCCTCGTGAGCGACATCCCGGAGAACACCACGGTGACCGCCGACTACGGCACCGCGTTCCGCACCGAGGACACCGACAGTCTGGCCCGGGCACTGGAGCGGGACACCGCCCAGCCGCTGACCCCGGAGCAGAGCAAAGCGCAGCTGGACTATGTGCGGGCCAATTTTGACTATGATATCATGCTGGACCGGTATGAAGAAGTGTACCATCATGTGACCGGAGATCCGCTCAAGGCGATGCCTTCGCATGGAGGTGCGGTGTGATGGACAACGCACAAAGCCCGACCGGTCCGGTCCTGACCGCGGCCGAAAGCCGCCGCCGGGTGCTGCACAACATGTGCTCGTCGCTGTTGTACAACCTGTCGGTGATCCTGTTCGGCCTGCTGCTGCCGCGGCTGTACCTCACCAGCTTCGGTTCGGAGCTCAACGGTCTGGACAGCACCATCAAGCAGATCTTTTCTTGTCTGACTCTGCTGGAAGCGGGCGTGGGCCTGGCCTCGCAGCAGGCCTATTACCTTCCGGTGGCCGTGGGCGACCGGAAAGCCATCAACGGCATTTTTTCGGCCACGCATCACTATTACCGCCGCACCGGTATCGTGTATCTGCTGGTCACGGTGGTGTTTGCGCTGCTGTACCCCCTGTGCATCAACACAGTGCTGTCCTACGGCACCGTGAGCCTGATTGTGGTGTTCTACGGCATCCCGGGCATCATGAGCTATCTGGTGCAGGGCAAATACCGCTCCTTTATGGAAGTGGAAGGCAAAAACTATGTGATCACCTACATCACCACGGCCACCATGGCGGCGGGCAACCTGCTGCGCATGCTGGCGCTGCTGTTTACCCGCAGCATCCTGTTGGTGCAGGTGACCTACTGCGTGCCTTCGGTGTTCCAGGTGCTGGTGCTTACGGCCTATATGCGCAAAAACTATCCGTGGCTCAACGCGCACGACACCCCCAATCTGGAGGCGCTGGCCCAGCGCGGCTCGGTGCTGGTGCATCAGCTCACGAGCATCGTGTTCAACAACACCGACACGATCCTGATCTCCAGCCTGTGCGGTCTGGCGTCGGCCAGTGTGTACACCATTTATATGCTGTTTTTCTCCAACATCGAAAAGCTGTTCTACTCGATCGTCAACAGCATCAGCTTTCGGCTGGGGCAGCTGTTCTATGTGGAGCCGGAAAAGTTCAAGCGGCTGTACCGGCTGTACGATGCCCTTTACCTTTCCGCGGCCTTTGCACTGTTCACAACTGTGGCTGTGTTCCTGATGCCCATCATCGCGCTGTACACGGCGGGCGTGACCGATGCCGAGTACCTCGACACCCGCCTGCTGGTGCTGTTCACGGCGGTAGAGCTGCTGTTCAGTGCAAAGCAGCCGTCGGGGATGCTGCTGAACATCAGCGGCCGCTTTGAAGAGACTCGGCAGCAGGCCCTGATCGAGATGGGCATCAACCTGCTGGTGTCGGTGATGTCGGTGCTGCGGTTCGGCATCGCGGGCTGCCTGTTCGGCACACTGGCGGCGCACCTGTACCGCTATACGGCGTTGATCCTTTTTACCCGGACCAAAGTGCTGGGAGAGTCGCCGGTGGGCGATTTTGTGCGGCTGGGCGTCAACGGGCTGCTCTGCTTTGTGCTGCTGTACCTGCTGGGATTTGACCGCTGCTATGGCGGCGGCTACCTGATGGTGTGCCTGAAGGGTGCGTTGTTCGGGCTGTGGGTGCTGCCGCTGTTCCTTGTGGTGAACGCGGTGCTGGACTGGCGCAATGTGGACACCCTGCGCGGGCTGCTGCACACGCTTACGATCAAAAAAGGAGCGACGGAGGAAAAACACGATGCGGAATGAAGAAGCGATGTGCGAGGGCCTGCTCTCGGTCGTGATCCCGGTGTACAACATCCGGGACTATGTGGAGCGCTGTGTCCGCTCGGTGCTGGCGCAGCCGGATGTGCCGCTGGAAGTGCTCATCGTGGATGACGGCAGCACCGATGACAGCGGCGCGGTGTGTGACGCACTGGCGGCGGAGGACAGCCGGGTCACAGTGATCCACAAGCCCAACGGCGGCCTGTCGGACGCCCGCAATTACGGGCTGTGCCATGCACAGGGCGAGTATATCCTGTTCATGGACGGTGACGACTGGCTGGCAGAGAACATCTGCCGGGACCTGATGCTTCTGGCACGGCAGACCCGGGCGGATGTGGTCATCGGCAAGGTGCATTTTTTGCGCGAGGAACCGGTGATGACCCGCTGGGAAGAAGCGGTGGAAGAAAACTTCACCTTTCACACAGTTTACACCGGTAAGGAGTATCTTTTAAAGTGCCTGCAGACCGGCGGCCTGCGGGTGGAAGTGGGGCGGCATCTGTACCGCACCGATTTTTTGCGGACAAACGGCCTGCAGTTCTGCAAGGGCATCCTGCACGAGGACGAGGAGTTCACGCCCCGGGTGCTGCTGCAGGCGCAGCGGGTGGTGCTGACCGGGCAGGAGATCTACTATTACGATAACTGCCGCGCCGGTTCCATCACGCACGCGGAAGGGTTGAGCACCCGCCGTGTTCAGGACCGGCTGCGCATCTACGACAGTCTGGCGGAGATCTACCGTACGGTGACCCCGCGGGCGCTGCGCCGCCGCCTGCAGGATGACCTGTGCTGGAAGTATCTGGACTGCGCGGCGCGGTTCGATTGCAGGACCCTGCCGGGCTACCGCCCGCAGCGGCTGCGGATGCTGCAGTTTGCCTGCACGCCCCGCCGCCGGGCCAAGGCAGCGCTGTTTGCCCTCTCGCCGGAGCTGTTCCGGCGGGTGATGAATCATTGACCCATTGACGAGGAAAGGCAGAAGAGCATGGCGCAACATGCAAGAATAAAACGAACGCCCCCGCCGGACGGCGCACGCCGCCGATGGTGGCAGAACCGGCTGCTGCAGCTGCTGGCGGCTTTTGTGCTGCTGTGCGGCGTGGCAGCTGCCGGACTGAAACTGTACACGGATTATACGAATAGTCATTTTCAGGTGACCTTTTACCGGGTGACCTCCAGCCATGTGTCGGAAAAGCTGCGGGTCCTGTTTTTGTCGGACCTGCACCTGCGGGAATACGGCGAGCACAACGAGGAGCTGATCCAGACCGTGCAGGAGCTGGACCCGGACCTGATCCTGCTGGGCGGTGACCTTGTCACCTTCCCGAACCCGGAGTATGAGAATATGCTTTCGCTGTGCCGCAGCCTTGCCGATGTGGCCCCGCTGTACGGGGTGCTGGGCAACCACGAAAGCGAGATGATCTACGGCGGGGTGGATGACCAGCTGGCGGAAAAATTTTCGGAGGCCGGGGTGCAGCTGCTGCGCAATGAGACCCGCACCATCCAGATCGGGGAAAACAACGTGGAACTCATCGGGCTGGAAGGTGCCCTGAAGGACTTTTACAAATACGGTGCCAGCGACTGTGTGGAGAGCCTGAGCCGCCAGTACGACACCTTCCGCATCTGCATCAACCATGTGCCCATGGCCTTTGTGGACTACATGCAGGATGCGCCCTTTGACCTGGCACTGGCCGGGCACACCCACGGCGGCCTGATCCGCCTGCCGGTGCTGGGGCGGCTGTACACCGCAGAGGAGGGGCTGTTCCCGGAGTATGCGGGCGGCATGTACCAGCTGGACAGCGGGGCACCCCTCATCGTGGGCTGCGGCCTGGGCGACTCCAACCAGATCCCCCGCGTATACAATCCGCCGGAGCTGGTTCTGGTGGATGTGAACTGGTACTGAGATGAACGAACTTGAAAGGGGGCCCGGAGACGTGGTGACAAAGATCAAGCAGATCTTCAAACAGGCTGTGCTGCGCTTCTGGAGCCTGCGGGTGCCGTTGATCGTGGTGTGCATCCTGCTCGCGGCACTGCTGTGCACCGCACAATATCAGGACAGCAGCCGGGTGGCCTCGGCCCAGATGACCCTGAACTACTCCGAGGCATCGCAGGGGCTCAACCCCAACCGTACCCGGTTTACGACTACCGACCTGACCTCCGACGAGGTGCTGCAGAGCACCCTGTACAACGCCGGACTGGAAGGTCAGATGACGGTGGAACAGCTGCGCAAGGCCATTACGGTGGAACCCACCGATGTGACCAACGTGAGCAGCTCGGAAAACTACATCACCACCAGCTGCAGCATCAGCCTGCAGCTGGAAGAACCCTGCCAGCACCTGACCGCAGCCACGCTGCTCCGGATCTTCTGCGGCAGCTACAAGGATTATTTCATGGAGCACTACGGCGAGAACCAGAGCGTGTTCTCCTGCACCATGCCGGATTACTTTGGCACCGAGCCGTATCTGCGCCTCAAGAGCCTGACGCTGCGGGCCAACCAGCTGGACCGCTACCTCACGGCCCGTGTCAGCGAGAACAAGAGCTATCAGGACGCCACCACCGGCAACACCTTCCTGAGCCTGTCCAAACAGATCCAGAACGTGATCAACTACGAGATCCCGCGCATCCAGGCCTATATCCTGCGGGGCGGCCTGTCGGCGGACGTTTCTTCCCTGACGGCCATGCTGCAATACAAGCTGCAGATCGAGCAGCTGGACTATCAGGAGCAGATGGCCTACTACAACTCCGACAATCTGGGCATTGGCCTGTACGACGAGAGCATGAGCGCCATCGTCATGATCCCCACGCTGGACGAGAACCGCGAGTTCTATATGTCCCGCACCAAAACGGCGCTGGACACCATGGCCAGCGACGCCGACGGTGCCCTGGCGGAGGCGACCTCCCATCAGGATGTGATCACCACCACCCAGTATGTGGTGCAGCAAATGCAGACCATGAGCGACCCGGCGGGCCTGACCACGGTGAACGCCATGCTGCAGGAACTGGAAACCACCATGGATCAGATCCAGCAGGCACTGCGGGTGACGGATGCCTCCTATATCATCTATAAGACCCAGAACTACCTGGTGTTCAACGATGCGGCCGGCTCCTTTGTGCAGCAGATCGGCCTCAAGCGGGTGATCGTGGAAATGGCAGCCTTTGTGGTGCTGTGCTTCGGCCTGTGCATGGTGCGCACCGCCCGGCAGATCCGGAAGGAGGAACAGCGTTGAAAAAGTTTGATATCCTGCGCTACCTCCGGCGGTTCTTTGCACTGGTGCTGGCCGTGACCATGGCGGGCACAGTGGTGGTGTACTGGTACTGCAAGAACAACCAGACCTACACCGCCAGTGTGAACATCAAGTACCTGCACGACGGCATCAAGGACGGCTTTGCCCCGGACGGCACCGCCATGAACGTGGACGAGATTTATTCTTCCAAGGTCATCTCGCAGGCCATGGAGAGCCTTGGGCTGCAAAGCGGCATCAACCTTGTGCGCTCCCACTGCACGGTGGAAGAGCTGATCCCGGACGACCAGAAGGCCCTGCAGGAAGCTCTCATCGACAAGGGGGAAGAGTCTACCTACTTCCCGGACGAATACAAGGTGACGCTGGTGGTGGACGGCAGCCTGGGTGCGAGCTACGCCCGCCGGGTGCTGGATGCCATCGTCAGCAGCTATTCCACCATCTACACGGAGGAATATGTGGAGCTGCCCCTGACCATGAACCCCTCCAGCGGCCTGCTGAACAGCGGCTACGACTATTACGAGTGCGTGGACGTGCTGTCGTCCGACACCACCGAAGTGCTGAACTATCTGGAGGATAAAAAGACAAACTATCCCAACTTCCGCTCTTCGGTCACGGGCTATTCCTACGAGGACCTGTACGACATCTATAAGATGCTGTACGACTACGAGATCCCGTCGCTGTACGCGAATGTGATGACCGGGCCGCAGGTGCGCAACGCCGACAAGCTGTGCCGCAACCTGACCCAGAGCATCGAGAGCAGCGTGCAGAACGAGCAGGTGTATCAGGAGCGGGAAGCCTACCTCAGCGGCCTGATCCAGAACTATTCGGAGAAGAACCGCGACCTGATCAACTACCATTACCACAACGACGCCAACGACAGCGGCACCGACTACATCCTGAAGAACGTAGAGGCCTACGATGACAACCAGAGCAAGCAGATCACCTACGATTCGCTGATTTTGGAGTATGTGGAGATCGACAAGACTCTGCGCAGCAGCGCCATCCGCCGGGCCTACACCCAGCAGCTGCTGGACACCTTCCAGGCAGCCGGCGGGGTGGGCGGCGATGAGGCCTCCCATGCCGCGATCGAGTCGGAGATCAACAAGTACGAGCAGACGCTGGTGGACTACTACCAGATCGTGAGCCAGACCAGCATGGAGCACAACCGCTCCCTGAGCGCGGACTATCTGCAGACCACCAGCTCCACCAGAGTGTGGCCCAGCATCAACACCAAGCTGTATCTGGCCATCGGCTTTGTATTCTTCTTCCTCGTGGGCTGCGCACTGGCCATTGTGGTGGGCCGTTCCCGCGACTTTGTGGAATACTTTATGTATGTGGACAAAAAGACCGGTCTGCCCAACCGCGACCGTGTGGATGCCATGATGGCACGGCTGGAAAAGCAGGGCCTGCTGCCCAGCCACTTTACCTGCATGTGCTTCCAGTTTACCAGCCTGAACCATCTCTCGCGGGAGTATGGTTACTCGGTGGGCAACCATGTCCTGCGGGACTTTGCCGGGCTGGTGGCGGCCCTTGGCACCGAGGAGAGTTTCATCGGTTCCAACGGTGCGGGCCAGATCATGGGCTTCTTCCGGGAATGCAACGCCGTCAAGGCGGAGGCCATTCTGGAAGTGCTGGACGAGCAGATCCAGGAGTACAACAGCCTGAACCCGGATTACGCCATCGAGTACAAGGCAGCCAGTGCCACCTCGGATGACGAAAAGGAATTCAACATCCGGGATCTGCTGCGCTGCGCATTCAAGAAGCTGCGGGATGCCAATAAGCCGCAGCCGGAGACCGCACACGAGACGGTGTAAAAAAGATAAGGAGGCGGCAGTCATGCTGCAGAATCAACGGGCCTGCCAGCTCGTTCGTTCCAAAACCGGCTGTGAGCCGCTGGCACTTGCCGTGGCGTGGGGTGCCCGCACGGCGGGCCGCTGTGCCGCCGGGGTGCTGGGAGCCGTGAAGCATCAGCGCTTTTCCGACCAGCAGCTGGAGACCTTTGCCGCCCGCGCGCCGGGCATCTGCCCGAAGCCGGTGTGCGATGCCGGGGAGCCCTGCCCGCTGCCGCCGCAGGACGAGGCGGTGGATGTGTCGGTGATCGTGCCGGTGCACAACGGGGAGCGCTTTTTGCGCGCCTGTCTGGACAGCATCCTGCACCAGAACACCACTCGCCGCCTGCAGGTGCTGGCGGTGGAGGACGGCTCTACCGACGGCAGCGGGGCCATTCTGGTCGAGTACGCCCGGCAGGGAGGGGTCACCGTGCTGCACCCGGAGCAGGGCGGCAGCGCGGCCCGCGCCCGCAACACCGGTCTGGCCCGGGCGGTGGGCCGCTGGGTCCTGTTTGTGGATTGCGACGACTGCCTGCTGCCGGACGCAGTGGAGACGCTGCTGGCGGCACAGGCGCGTACCGGGGCGGATATCGTGCAGGGCGGCTGGCAGTATTGCGACGAAGCCGACACCCGCGGTGCGGTGCAGCAGTACGCAGAAGCGTGCTACACCGGCCCCCGGCGGCTAGATGTGGTGGAGCTGCCCGGCACTCCCTGGGGCAAGCTGTACCGCCGGACCCTGTTTGAACGGGTACGGTTCCCCTCCGGGTACACCTGTTTTGAGGATGCCATGATCCATTTCTGGGTCTTTCCGCGGGCGAAGTGCATTGCTTCGACAAAACCTGTGGTATATTTGTGGCGCAAAAATACAATGGGGCTCACCGCGACCTCCCAGAATACAGCCAAAGCATTGCAGGCCTACTGGGTGGCTGAAGAAATGCTGGACGGTGCGGTGCGTCTGGGCCTGCCGCAGGATGCGCTGTTTGCCTGCAACCTGATCCTGCAGCTGGCCAATTACTGCTATGTGTGTGTGGCCGGTCTGCCGGAGGCGGATCGGCAGACGGCCTTTGCCTGCTGCTGCCTGCTGTATCGCCGGTGGGCAGCGAAGCTGCCGGATCCCCGGACGCTGCCCTATGCCGTGCGGCTGGCGCAGCGGGCGCTGGAACAGGCGGACTATGGGCTATGGCAGCTGCAGGGCAGACTGTTCCAGCTGATCAACTGACCGGTTTACACCGGCACGGAAAGCGAGGTGGACCGCGTGCAGGATGTTTCCAAGATCCTGACCCGGAAATATTACGGCAAAAAAGACCCGTTCCGCAGCCGGGAGTTCCGCCAGCCCCGCTGGATGGAACTGCTGGCGGTGCTGCTGTTCACCGTGTCCGGGCTGGGCGAAGGCAAAAGCATCAATGTGGTGCTGGGCGGTCTGCCCAAGGCGGTGACGCTGGCCTTTGTGGGGCTGGCCGGGCTGGAATTTTTCATCCGGGGCGATTTTGACCGGTTGAAAAAACTGGCCGGGCCGTCCGGGCTGTACATCCTGTATCTGGCGGTGCTTGCCGCCTGGTCCATGTTCATCTGGGTGCGCAACTTCACAGCCTTTGCCTCCATCACCCGCGGCGTGGAAAAGATCCTGTATCAGAGCATCGCCACGGTGGTGGCCATCTGCTGCGTGTACCTGTACGGGCGGTTCAGCATCGACCTGTTCACCATCGGCATCTGCTGCGCAAACCTCTTCATCCTGTTCAGCGAGGTGCCCGCCTATGGTGTGGGCGAGAGCGTGAGCTCCCTGCTCACCAGCATCCTGTCGCTGGGCAACAACACCTATGGCTATGCCGAGCGGCTGGAGATCCACGAGGTGACCTTTCTGGAGGGCATCTTTGTGCTGTACTACCTGTTCTTTTCGCCAAGAGAAACCAAGCAGCAGCGCACCCGCAACTGGGTGCTGGCGGGCTGCTCCTTCTTTTTTGTACTGGCGGGCATGAAGCGCATCCTGCTGCCGGCGCTGGTGGTCTCAGCCTTTTACATCTGGGTGCTGCGCCGCAGCCATGCCAAGGAAAAGCTGATCATGCTCACCGGCGCGGCCTGGGTGACCCTGTTCTGGGTGTATCTGTATCTGGTGCACACCGGGGCTATCTCCCGGCTGCTGAACGCTGTGGGCATCAACATGATGGGCCGCGATTACATCTGGAGCCTGGCCAAGGCCTACTATCAGTTTTCGCCTACCTTCATCGGGCTGGGGTTCGAGGCGGTGGACGCCATGGTCACCCGCTTTTATGAGATCGGCCTCATTGATGTGGCCTACCCACTGCACAACGACATCCTCAAGGTGTTCGTGGAGCTGGGGTTTCCGGGGCTGTGCTTCTGGTGTGCGTTCCTGTACCTGATCCTGCCCTGGTACTGGACCAAACGCTACGGGCCCGAGGCCGGCATCCTGTATTTCGCCATCCTCAACCCGCTGTCCATGACCTACCTCACCGACAACACGGCCTTTTATTTCTGGTGCACCATGGGCCTGCGCATGATCCCGCTGGCGGTCTGCTGCTTTGCAAAGCCGACGAAGGACCCTGCCGCCCAAAAACAGACATGGCAGCCGCCCTCGGCGCAGGAGGTGCAGCGGCGCATCCGGGCGCAGTACCGGGAGAAAGGAAGTTCTTCATGATCCACATCCTGCAGTCGGTCAGCAACATGGACCGGGGCGGCATCGAGTCGATGCTGATGAACTATTACCGGCATCTGGACCGCACGCGGTTCCAGTTCGATTTTCTGGTCAACAAGAAAAAGCCCGGCTTTTTTGATGACGAGATCCGCGCACTGGGCGGGCGCATCTTCCAGAGCCCGGGCGTAGCCCCGCAGAGCTACCCGGCCTACCTGCGCTCTATGCAGCAGCTGCTGGCCCAGCACCCGGAGATCAAGGTGCTGCACGCCCACAACGAGGCTATGCAGCTTTTTGCGCTGGAAGGCGCTAAAAAGGCGGGCCTGCCGGTGCGCATCGCCCACGCCCACAACACCCGTCTGCCCAAGGACGCCAAGCTGCCGATCAAATGGTTCTGCAAACAGTTCATTCCCGGCGCGGCCACCGATTACTGGGCCTGCGGGCGGGAGGCCGGCAT
>OGKG01004011.1_pt1 | contig 12954 bp, 10 predicted proteins | sample 1572201 | NCBI WGS metagenome assembly OGKG01 (sample SAMEA2582146, study PRJEB24529) | metagenome | biome: Human gut stool | place: China | collected 2011 | reverse complement strand
GATAGAGCATCTGTAAGCCGTTTTTTATTCGTGCCCCTTGTGGTTCTCCACGGTGCATGAATTCGGTTATTTCCGGATTATAAATAAGGTCGAAAAGATAATGATTTGAGGAGAGAAGGTGATAAGGAATGTCCGGACAATTGGTTACATGAGGCCACATCCCCACAGGGGTGGCGTTAATAATTAAAGGCGTGTTGGATAGGAAACGGGCAACTTGGTCGTAGGAAATTTCAGAAAAATGGGGGGTACGGCTAACCGTGAATACTTCTATTCCCAAAGAGGCAAGTGCATGCTGGACGGCTTTGGACGCTCCGCCAGTGCCTAAAAGTAAGGCTTGTGTAGGTGGCGTTTGGATAAATTCTAATAAAGATTCTCTGAAACCTAAAATGTCTGTATTGTATCCGGTTAGGATGGAACCGGAAATGGTGTGTTCCACTTTCACGGAATTAACGGCTCCGATTTTTCTGGCATCCTCGCTAATATGGTCTAGATAGGGGATGATCTTCTCCTTGTACGGGATCGTGACGGCAAATCCTTTTAGCGAGGGGGTTGTTTTAATGACTTGTAGTGTCTGTTCAATATTATCAGATTCGAAGTTCACAAATTCCGCGTCTATTTTTTCTGTCTTGAACTTCTCTGTAAAGTAAGTCTTTGAAAATGAATGTCCCAAAGGAAAACCGAGTAATCCGAAAAGTTGCATGGGAGTTTATGTGGTTTATGAGTTTTATAAGGTTTAAAAAGTTCGGAAGATACATAATTCCCTATGGGTACTTCATCTCCAGCGGTTTATGACAGATAAAGACACTGTTTCTTTATGAACTTTACGAACTTTATAAACCTTGCGAACTATTTTTTTAATACTACTGCTAGTTTTTCAATACCCCAGATGAGTAAAATACCAATAATACACATGAGGATTGCCTGCCATACAAGAGGATCGCTCCCGTTAACTTGCTCGAAGGTATTAGGGAGAACGTTTTTTTCAACATCAAAAGCAATCCCGTTTACCAGTTCGGTATCTGTAATTTTCCAGGGCCAGATTTTGTTGAGTGATCCGACCATGAATCCTGTTAATAGGGCTACTGTCATTCCATGATAGTTTTTCAATAACCAGGATAGCAAGTGAGAGAAAGCGACTATACCAGCCACAGCTCCTACTAAGAAGGTAAGTAGAACGGGAATATTGAATTCGCTGACAGCGGTAATGATGTATTCATATTTTCCTAGAAGCAACAATATGAATGCTCCGGATATTCCCGGTAAGATCATGGCACAAATAGCGATCGCTCCGGAAAGAAGGATAAACCACCAGTCATCCGGAGTGCTGGTCGGGGTGAGTACTGTGATCGTGTATGCGATGATGGCACCAACGATTAACGAGGTGATGGTTAGTATATCCCATTTTTTTATTTCTCTTGACACCATGAGGGCAGAAATAACGATGAGACCAAAGAAAAAGGACCAAATGTATAACGGGTGGGTTTCTAGCAAGTATTTCATCAATTTTGCCAGTGAAAATATGGATATGGCGATACCTGCAACGACAGAAATCAAAAAGTTTCCGTTAATGTGTTTCCAAAACTCTTTTAACTGGAAAGTTCCCAGCAAACGTAATGCTTTCAAGTTTATTGACCGAATCGACTCGATCAACTCTTCATAGATACCCGTGATAAATGCAATAGTACCTCCTGAAACACCCGGGATCACGTCTGCGGCACCCATGGCACATCCTCTAAGTACTAATAGTAAGTAGTTCTTTTTCTTCTCCATGAACAATAAATTAATTTCTTGATTTTAAATTTTAGGTTTTAGATTTCCTTTCACGAATCAACATTTTTGATTCGTTTATTCTACTTTAAATACATTACGGTGTTCAAAACGTAACAAGTCAAAGACTGTTTTTACTGGGGTAAAGGTGGATAGCGGGACTTCCACGAATATGGTGTTCCAATTGGCCATGGCCCCATTCCACAATCCAGGTAATTCTTGAACTTTAATGTCTTTCCCGCCTAATGATTTGCTGGTGATGAATCCCTGTGTGTTATCGATGTATTTGGTCAAGTCATATTTCTTACCTTTATAGTTATAGGTACTACATACGATGTCCACGGGATTAAAGTGAGTTGATTGGGTGAATATTTTTTTCTGATTTCGATCTTTCAGGTTGACTTGAGCGCTCTCCACGATCATCAAGCGTGTTGCATGCTCGTTGTCTTCAACCCAGAACGGTCCTCCACCCGGTTCACCTTCATTTTTCACCATTCCGCATACACGTAATGGTCGATCGAGTAATTGTTTTAAATAAGCTACTCTTTCCTTGCGATCAGTATGAACTAATCCCTCTTTGGGTTTATAACCAAGGTGATCGTAGATATATTGCTCGATTTCATTTAGATTTTCGTCTGTAATACTGCTTTTCTTGCTCAAAACTTTCATGTAATTGAAAATCTGGTTCTGTGTTTTCAATAAAACTCCGGCAAGGATTTTCTTGAATTTTACCGTGTCAGCTTTACTACGGTCAGGGGCCACGTTGTCAATGTTTTTGATGAAAATCAAGTCTTCTTTCAGGTCATTGAGATTGTGAATCAATGCACCATGACCTCCGGGACGAAACACGATGTTACCCTCGTTGTCTCTCACGAGATTACCTTCCATGTCAAGACTCACTGTGTCTGTTGCAGGCGATTGAACAGAATACGTGATGTCGTATTTCAAGTTGAATTCTTTCTGGTAATTTTTGAGAACAGATTTCATGAGGGCCTTGAATTTGCCTATATGTTCTTCTGATACAGTGAAATGTATATGAGCTTCTTTACCGTCGTTGGCGTAAAGTGCCGCTTCTACCAGGTGTTCTTCGGCAGCAGTACGGATGTGGTCGCTGTAGATGTGGAAGTCAATTAATCCCTTGGGCGTGGCATTGTAATTGAGGCCTTTGGGGGTAAGGATGTATTCCAGGATTTCCAAGAGCTGGTTCTTCCAAAGTAGTTTGTCCAAATCAAGGCGATCTTTATAAAGGGCCTCTTTTAGGTGTGGGTAGAATGGAAATTCCTTTAATTTCTCGAAGAAGGAGAAAATGCTTCCGGGTTCTTTGTCCTGCCGGAATTTCAAATAGTCTTCATCGCTACCGGTGTATGTGTTGAAAAACGTGTTCAGTGTTTTGAACATACGTGAGGCAGAGCCGGAGGCCGGAACCATTTTCACGATTTTCAACGAATTCATTCTGTCCTCGAAGATGCGGATGAATTCATTGGCTTGTTCGTCATTCAAACCGTGGATTCCGTTGTTTATTGTTGCCGCATCCCGAATCTGTACAAAGTCAAACCCCTGCTTGAAGTTTTCAAGTTGGTTTTCAATTTGCTCGGGTTTTATTCCCCTGCGTTTAAATTGTTTGAGATCACTTTTCGTGTACATAATTTCAGGTTTGTAAGTACGTAAATAGTTTTGCAAGTTACGAATTATTGTGCAGAAAGCAAAATTTGTCTTTTACGTTATAGACTGCCGGGAGAGTTTCTGCCCCTGAAAGTTACAGGCGCTTGTCGTAAACTTGTAATTTGTTAGCTTGTAATTTATACGAAGAAGAAGACAATTAATTGTCTTCTTCTTCGTCATATAATTCTTCTTGATTCTCTAATTCAGTTTCGAAAAATTCTTCCGCTTCTTCCATGAGAGATTCAATGTCGTCTGTGCAGAGAGGCTCTTCGTCAATCCAGTAAATTTTCTGGTTGCTGTAGAAACCATCCATGTCACATTGAATAATACATTGAGGCTTTTCCGTGTGCACAACATATACTAGATCTGGTGCTTCTTGGGAATTGTCTGCAATAAGAAATTTTGGTAACATGATGTTCACTGTTTTTAAATTTACGTGGCAAATATAGAAATAATTGAAAACGGTGATGTTGAAATTTGAAAATTATTTTAAGAGTGGAATTTCTTGGGGAAAATAATGTATCTTTAGGGCGAGAAATGAAATAAATATGATCGCATCAAGTTTACTATCAAATGTTGTACCGGTATTGAAGAAGGAAGATACTTGTGTCCAGGCTTTGGGATGGATGGGCTTTTTTCGGGTGTCTCCTTTGCCTGTCTTGGATGGAGAAACGTACGTGGGGTTGTTGTCTGATGAAATTATGTATGCGCACGGGAGTATTCATGATTCGATCGGTAAGTTGGATATACCTAGGGAGATGACTTTCGTTTACGAGGATGTACATATGTATGACGTTATTGGGGTTGCCTCTTCACGGCTTTTATCGGTGGTACCGGTTTTGAACCGGAAAGAGGTATATCAGGGAGCTATTTTGTTAACAGACATCTTGCATAATATTGATAAACTTTTGTGTATAGACGATCCTGGCGGGATTATCGTGTTGGAAGTAAATAAAATTGATTATTCTTTGGCCGAGGTTGCCCAAATCGTGGAATATAACGAGGCGAAGGTGTTGAGTTGCTATGTTACGTGTATGCCGGATTCTAATAAAGTGGAGATTACCCTTAAAGTGAATATGGCCCGGATCGAACCGATTCTGGATACTTTTATTCGTTATCGTTATGTGATCAAAAATACTTTTGTTTCCGGTGAAGAGATGAATGAAGAGATGAGAGATCGTTACGGGCAGTTGTTGAAGTTTATGGAAATGTAAGAAGTTTTAAATCAATTGAATCTAAAATAGATAGATGTGTTCAAAAATAAGTAAAGTTGCGATTTACGGACGGGTGATTCATGAAGAGTTTTATCCTTATTTCAAACAAATGTTGCGTGATCTGAATGAGCGAGAGGTTTGTTTGACTTGTTATAAACCTTTCTATGATTTTTTGAAGGAAAAATGTGGCATTTCTGATGTTTTTCAAGCGTTTTATGAGGATGATGTTGATCAGGATACGGATGTTTTGTTCAGCGTGGGAGGGGACGGTACATTTCTTGATTCCGCAATGCGAGTAAAAAATTATGGTATTCCCGTGTTGGGCATCAATAGTGGGCGGTTGGGTTTTTTGGCTAATATAGCTCAAGAGGAGATTCCGCAGGCTATTCATTGGTTGTGTGCCGGAGAGTTTGACGTGGAACAGCGTGCGTTGGTGAAATTCGAGATGGAAGATAACCCCTTTGCTGAATTTAATTATGCATTGAATGAGATAAGTATATTAAAGACAGAACGTTCCTCATTGTTGAAGGTTCATGCTTATATCGGGGAAGAATATCTCACGACATACTGGGCTGATGGTGTGATCGTGGCCACGCCTACTGGGTCTACAGCCTACTCGTTAAGTTGCGGAGGGCCGATCGTGGCTTTTGGGTGCGATAACTTGATCATAACTCCGGTAAGTCCACATAATTTGAATATGCGTCCGTTGATTTTGCCCGGTAACGTGCAAATCCGTCTAAAAGTGGAGAGTCGTTCAGGAGACTTCATGTTGAGTGCTGATTCTCGTATGCAAAGAATGTCGGATAATCATGAATTATTTATATCTTCGGGCGATTTTAAAATGAATGTTGTGAAAATGCCTGATCATAGTTATTACGAAACGTTACGTAATAAATTGAATTGGGGAGAGGACAAGAGAAACAAGAAAGATAAAAGTTAAAAACTAAAAGTTGAAACGATTTTAAATAATGTGGTTAATTTTATTGGAGAGTGAAAAGTAATTTTCAATTTTCAATTTTCAATTTTCAATTTTCAATTAATTATGGATAAAGAGAATATACCGGAACACGTGGCAATTATTATGGATGGAAACGGAAGGTGGGCCAAAAGTCACGGTTTGGAGAGATGGGAAGGTCATAAAAAAGGAGTAGATGCGGTAAGAACAGCAATGGAGGCTGCCGGGGAGATCGGGGTGAAATATTTGACGTTATATGCTTTTTCGATAGAGAATTGGAATCGTCCGAAGAAAGAGATAGACGTGTTGATGGGGTTGATGGTGGACGCTATTTTGGCTGAAACTGATAATTTGATGAGAAAACAAGTCCGGGTGAAGGCTATCGGGAATTTGTCAGATTTGCCGGAAGAGGTATATAACAAATTACAGGGATTAATAACGAGAACGGCATCTAATACCGGGTTAACTCTAGTGTTGGCATTAAGTTATGGAGCAAGATGGGAGATTTTGACTGCGGCCAAGCGAATAGCTCAAGATGTGCGGGATGGCAAAATAGAAGATGTTGAGGCATTTACAGACGTAGATTTTTCCACCTACCTGACGACGTCGGGAATTCCTGATCCCGATTTATTGATCCGAACAAGTGGTGAATGTAGACTTAGTAATTTCCTTTTATGGCAATTAGCGTATACTGAACTATATTTTCTTGATAAATTTTGGCCCGATTTTGAAAAAGAAGACTTATATTTGGCCATTCGTAATTTTCAAAAAAGAGAAAGACGATTCGGGTTAACCGGAGAGCAACTAAAAAAGTGACTCAGATGACAGGAAAAATAACGCTTTTATTAATCTTTATACTGTGTGTTTATGGGGCAAAAGCCCAAGTCGCAGATACGACACAACAATATGATATTTTTTATTCTTCACCTAAAACTTATGAACTAGCTGGAGTACGAGCTGTTGGGGGAGGGGAGAATTATGATGAGGATTATCTGGCACAGATGGCTGGATTGTCAATTGGAATGGCAGTACAGATTCCCGGAGAAACAATTACTCGTGCAATCAAAAGATTGTATGGACATGGAATCTTTTCGGATGTATCAATCGCTATAGATAAGATAGAAGGAGATAAAGTTTATTTGGCTTTATATATAAAGGAACGTCATAAACTTTCCAAGATTAATTATGTTGGGTTGAAAAAAGCGGAGGAGAATAAAATCAAGGAAAAGATGAATTTGTTACCGGGTTCTCAAGTGACAGACTTGATGAAGTCGAATCTAAAGATGCAGATTGAAAAATATCTGAAAGAAAAAGGATATTATAACACAAATATCAGAATTATTCAACGTGATGATCCGGAACATAGTAATTTCGTGATCTTGGATGCTATCGTGGAGAAACATAACAAGATCAAAATTGACGAGATTATCATTACCGGAAACAAGTTAATGAAAGATGGCCGTCTGAAAGGAGCTATGAAGAAGACGAAAGAGAAATCTCTGCGTAATTTCTTCAAGTCGGCTAATTATATAGAAAAAAATTACGATGAAGATAAGTTTCTTCTTGTAGATAAATATAACGAGAAAGGTTTCCGGGATGCGGTGATCCTTTCGGATAGTGTGGTGCAGATTTCACCGAAACGAGTAAAGATTTATATCGACGTACAGGAAGGAAATAAATACTATTTCAATAATATTACTTGGGTGGGTAATACCATTTACTCTTCAGATGTTTTGAGTGATGTGTTGAATATCAAGAAAGGCGATGTTTATAATAGTAAATATCTTGGGGAGCGCATGACGTCAGATGATGACGCTGTTTCTAATCTATATCAGAACAATGGTTATTTGTTTTCCCGGTTGGTACCGGTAGAGACCATATCAGGAGAAGACTCCATTGACTTGGAAGTCCGGGTGGTTGAAGGTCCCCAAGCGACGATTAATAAAGTAATCATCAAAGGAAACAACCGTACGCACGAGCATGTGATTCGTCGGGAGTTGTATGTTTATCCCGGGGAATTATTCAGTCGTGAGGATATTATACGAAGTGCCCGAGAGTTAGCAAATATGGGGCATTTTGATCCGGAGCAAATCCAGCCTGATTTGGCAAATGTGAATGCAGAAGCAGGAACAGCAGATGTTGTATTTAGTTTAGTAGAAAAAGCGAATGATAAAATCGAGCTTTCCGGAGGATGGGGAGCCGGTATGATCATCGGTTCTGTGGGATTGACTTTCACGAATTTCTCTATTCGTAATATATTTAATTGGGATTCTTACCGTCCTCTGCCGCAGGGTGATGGTCAGACGTTTAGTTTGAAGGCTCAAACGAACGGTAAATACTATACTTCTTTCAGTTTGTCTTTCCGTGAACCTTGGTTAGGTGGAAGAAAGCCGAATTCATTGAGTGTATCATTGTATTTCTCTCGTCAAACGGGATATTCCAGTAGTTACCGGAACTCTTATTATATGAGTAATACTTCCCAGATGTATGATTCTCGTCAGTTGATGTTGACTTATGGTCTTAGTGTGGGGTTAGGACGACGCATTAATTGGCCGGATAACTGGTTTACGATGTATAACGAGATTTCATTCCAACGCTATCAGTTGAAGAATTGGCCTTATTATATTTTCAGTGATGGTAATTCCAATAACTTGTCTATCGCAACGGTTATCAAGAGAAGTTCTATTGACAACCCGCTATTTACAAGAATGGGTAGTGAATTCACATTTTCATTGACATTGCCCCCGCCGTATTCCTTGTTCTCAAATCGTCATTTCGAGGCAGAGAAGGATCAAGTGAAGTATAGATGGATCGAGTATCATAAGTGGAAATTCAGCGGAAAGATTTTCATGCCGTTGACTCGTAGTGAAAAACGTCCGTTAGTGTTGTATGCTTCGGCACAATACGGCTACTTGGGTTACTATGATAAGAACAAAAAGTCTCCGTTCGAAGGATTCGAAATGGGTGGTGACGGAATGTCTGGATATAGCTTGTATGGTAGAGAGTACGTGGGATTACGCGGTTATGAAAACGGATCGTTGACCAATGCCGGTTCATCTTTTATTGCTCCGAAATCCTCAGACGCGAGCTTGTATTCCAAGTTCACGATGGAGTTGCGTTACCCGATTTCTTTGGCACAATCAGCAACGATTTATGCTTTAGGCTTCTTGGAAGCAGGTAACTCTTGGTACGAGTTGAAGGATTTCGAACCGTTTAATCTGTATCGTTCTGCCGGGGTTGGTTTGCGTGTTTTCCTGCCAATGTTTGGTTTGCTTGGAATTGACTGGGGGTATGGATTTGATGATGTGCCGGGACGTAGTGGTGCTGGTGGTTCACAATTCCACTTCGTGTTGGGACAAGAATTTTAACCATTAAATCATAAATTATTTTGGGCTTCTTTGCATACATTATGTATGTAGGCTAGGAAAAGGAATTTTATTTTATTACTTTTGTAGATCATTTTAAAGACAAACATTATGAAGAATACGTTGAAATTATTTGCTTTAGTAGCATTTATGTTTGCTGCTTTTGCTACTTCTGCTCAAACTGCAAAACCAATTAAGTTAGGTCATCTTGATGTTCAAAAGGTGATGACAAGTATGCCGGAATTCAAGAAGGCTCAGGATGATTTAGCAGCTAAGGAGCAAGAGATTAGAAAAGAATTGACAGCAATGCATGAGAATTATCAGAAATTGATGCAAGAATATCAGGCTAATGCTAAAACACTGACTGAATTAAGCCGTACAGCTAAAGAACAAGAAATTCAAGGATTGGCAGAGAGAATTCAAAACTTCCAACAATTAGCTCAAGAACAAATGGCTAAAACACAGGAAGATTTGTTAGCACCAATTATTACTAAAATTCAAAATGCAGTTCAAGCCGTAGGTAAAGAAGGTGGTTTCACTTATATTTTTGCTGCAACTCCTAATTTCGGTCAAGGTGCATTATTGTATACGGCTGATAATAGTGAGGATGTGTTACCGCTGGTAAAGAAAAAATTAGGTATTCAATAATTTATATATATAATGAAATAAAGTCGCCCTTTTGGGCGGCTTTTTTTTTGCATTCTTTGGGAATAAAAGGTATATTAGCAGCTATAAACTTAATATAATAGACATATGTCTTGTCCGATTGGGGTGTTTGATTCCGGATATGGGGGATTGACGATATTGAAAGATATTGTAAAAGAGATGCCTGAGTATGATTATATTTACTTGGGAGATAATGCTCGTACACCTTATGGAACTCGTTCTTTTGATGTTGTTTACAAGTACACGCGAGAGGCGGTTTTAAAGTTGTTCGGGATGGGGTGTAAGCTGGTTATCCTGGCGTGTAACACGGCCTCGGCGAAAGCTCTACGGACAATACAGCAAGTCGATTTGCCCCGGATAGATTCTCAACGAAGAGTGTTAGGAGTTATTCGTCCCAGCGTAGAGGCTGTGGCGGATTTTACAGGGAATGGGCATATCGGTATCTTGGCAACTTCGGGAACCGTGGCGTCGGAGTCATATTTGTTGGAGATTGCCAAAATTCATTCGGAGAGGGGATTTCTGGTCACGCAGCAGGCTTGTCCCATGTGGGTTCCGATCGTGGAGAATAACGAGATGAATTCTCCGGGGGCGGCTTTCTTTGTACAGAAGTATATAGATACAATTCTACAAGCTGATCCGCAGATTGACACTCTCGTGTTGGCTTGTACGCATTATCCGTTGTTGAGAAGTGTTATTGACCGCTTTATTCCGGAAGGGATAACCGTCATCCAGCAGGGTGAAATTGTAGCACGAAGTTTGAAAGACTATTTGTGGCGGCATCCGGAGATGGAACGAGAACTTTCCCGGGGGGGGCAGATTGAATTCTTGACCACGGAGAAAGGTGGAATGTTTGATAAGATGGCAGCGCTATTTATGCAGGCGGAAGTGACTTCCCGGCATATAGAACTGTAAAATTTAGTGATTAAGCGATTTATGATTTGTGATTTACGATTAATATTTTAATCTTAAATTTAGAATCTTAAATCTAAAGTTATTTGGGTTATGGACGAGCAGGAAATGATTGAAACGGCTTTCGATGATTTAATAAAATCTTTGCGAAAGGGGACGACTGAGGAGAGTGTGAAAATGATTCGTAGGGCATTTGAATTTGCCAGGGAAGCTCATCAGGGGGTTAGACGTAAATCGGGGGAACCTTATATATTGCATCCCTTGGCCGTGGCGAAGATTGCGGTGAAGGAGATCGGATTGGGTACGAAATCGGCTGTAGCCGCACTCCTGCATGATGTGGTGGAAGATACCGATTACACGGTGGAGGATATAGCCAATCTTTTTGGTCCTAAAATAGCTTCACTTGTTGACGGGTTGACGAAAATCAGTGAGGTTATGGGGTCTAACACGACCAAGCAGGCCGAGAGTTTTCGTAAGATGATTCTGACGTTGGCAGATGATGTGCGGGTAATTTTGATCAAGATTGCTGACCGTTTGCATAATATGCGAACGCTTGATTCCATGCCGGAACATAAACAAGTGAAGATAGCGAGTGAAACACTCTATATATATGCCCCCCTGGCGCATCGTATGGGATTGCATGCGATTAAGACGGAGTTAGAGGATTTGAGTTTGAAGTACGAGAATCCGGTTGAATACCAGGAACTGGAAAAACGAATTCATGATTACCGGGATGAACATACCGGTTTGTATCAGCAATTTATTGCTCCGATTCGGGAGCGTTTAACAGAGAGTGGGTATCGTTATGATATAACAGCACGAACGAAAAGTGTCTACTCTGTGTGGTCCAAGATGCAGCGTAGACACATTTCTTTTGAAGAGATATATGATTTGCTTGCCGTGAGGATCGTGTTCGATCCGAAGGATAATCAACCGGAGAAATGGCAATGTTGGAATATTTACTCGTTGATTACTGATATGTATAGTCCAAAACCGGAGAGAATCCGGGATTGGGTCAGTGTCCCGAAGGCTAATGGATACGAGGCCTTACATCTTACCGTTATGGGGCCCGGGGGGAAGTGGATAGAGGTGCAGATTCGTTCCCGTCGGATGGATGAGATTGCCGAGAAGGGATTGGCTGCACACTGGAAATACAAGGGGGATAATGCTGAAGCGAGTAACGAGGTGGACAAGTGGTTGGCGGGTATTAAGGAGATGTTGGAGCAACCGGGAACTGATGCGTTGGAATTTTTAGACGAATTTAAACTTAATCTTTTTGCCAAGGAGATCCGGGTGTTTACCCCAAAGGGGGAGATGCGAACACTTCCGAAAGGAGCTTCCGTTTTAGATTTTGCTTATGATATTCACACGGAGATCGGGAATTCATGTATAGGCGGCAAGGTGAATCACAAATTGGTCCCGATGAGTCATCGGTTACAGAGTGGCGATCAGGTTGAGGTGCTGACCAGCGATAAACAGAAACCGCAGAGTGATTGGCTTGATTTTATCGTTACTGCTAAAGCTCGGAATAATATACTTATGGTTTTCCGGAGGGAGAAAAAAGAGCAAATCCGTATCGGAACTACCATGTTTGAAAAATTGCTGGAAGATATGAAACTGCCTTTCGGGGCGGAAAATTTGAATAAGGCTTTATTGCATTTGAAGTTGCAGCATAAAGATGATCTATACGTGAGTCTTGCTAAAGGGCATTTGGACATAGAGGAGGTGCGTAAAGCCTTAAAGAAAAAGTCAGAAAATAAATTTGTCAAGTATTGGAAACTCCAGTTCTTCAAGAGCGATAAGGATAAGTCCGTACCGGACAAAGAGGAAGAAAAGGGGAAAGTGATTAATGATATTACTGATGATGCTTCTGATTTTATCATTGCTCCGTGCTGTAATCCGATCCCGGGTGACGATGTTGTCGGCATGAAGATTGACGGGGATAAGATTACTGTACATAAACGGAAATGTCCGGAGGCAATCCGATTGATGTCCAGTTACGGGGACAAAATTGTTCCGGTGAAATGGGTCAGTCACAAGATCATGTCTTTCCTTGCTGTGATCAAATTAAATGGTATTGATAGCATAGGAATCGTGAGTGATATTACGATGATTATATCAAAAGAGAGTAATGTGAACATGAGGACGGTGCATTTTGAAACCAAGGATGGGATTTTTGAGGGGATGATCCATTTGTACGTGCATAACACGGCAGACTTGAATAATTTAATGATGAAGATTGCATCTCTGAAGGGAGTGGAGAACGTTTCCCGGGTAGAGAATTTAGATGTCTAAATTAAATTTTGTCTAAATAAGGATAGAACTTCGGATAATTATTGTAACTTAGCGATGTTGTAAATAGAATTAGCTTTGGACTCAATGGAAAAAATAAAGGAGACGGTAAAAGAGATTTTTA
>OGKG01004003.1_pt1 | contig 12987 bp, 10 predicted proteins | sample 1572201 | NCBI WGS metagenome assembly OGKG01 (sample SAMEA2582146, study PRJEB24529) | metagenome | biome: Human gut stool | place: China | collected 2011 | reverse complement strand
TTCCAAAAGCTCCTGCTCCATATATAACAACACTTCCATTTATCTCGCTGATTTCCCTGATTAGATGAACCACTTTATCTGGTATTTTTAATAACATTACAAACATGATATATTTGTTTAATTGTATTTCCCATTCCGTCTTCTTTTTTACTCCATTAATTGTTAATAAATCAAAATACAGTTTTTTTATTGATTCAATATCAATTTTCTTTCGCATCATAGATTCAGAATGCTGTCTGTAATGATACGGACAATATGATCTTATTGTTAGTGTTTCTGCTTTAAAAACAAGTCTATAAAAGAAGTCTACGTCTTCCCCAACAGATACGTCATTGCTCACTTCTTCCATCATTTCCAGAAATAAAGTGCGCTTTATCAATTTGCAAACAAGATTCGGTAACAGACCAAATTCAAAGAAATTATCTACACATAGCATTTGTGGTATTATATAATCTGAAATTTTATCTTTTTCATAAAAACCATCTTTAAACTTATTTGTTTTTTTCTTGATTTTATAGCCATATTCTTCAACCAGCCCATATGCAATAATATCTGACTTAAAATCTCTTAAATTATCATATGTATCTGCATCAATCCAATCATCCGCATCAATAAATGTTATATATTCACCCGTAGCTTTTCTTGCACCATCTTTACGTGCTCTGACTAATCCTTGGTTTTTTTTATTTATAAGAATAATTCTATCATCTTCTTTTTTGAACTTCTCACATATATTCATACTAGAATCAGTTGAACCATCATTTACAAGAATTATTTCTAAATCAGAATATGTCTGCTTTACAAGACTTGTTAAACATTGATTTAAATATTTTTCCGAATTATAAATTGGCACTATTACAGATATCATATTTTTCTCTTTCTTTCATCTCCATAAATAATTCCCTAACAAAAAAATCCGCTGGTAGTTTTAATTCAATAGTTTCAACACTGCCATTTGAAATCAATATACATGGATTTTTACTATCATCTGATAATGCTATATGCAAATGTTGTTTTATTTTTTCCCCTTTAACATACTTTAATTTTCTTGTACTATCTTTTATGCATACTTCATTATATCTCATACTCTCATTTAAATAATCATATACTAAAATCGCAGTCCCATTATCAGGAAAAAAATATATATCATTATCATCAACTATAATACCTGGATATTTTAATTTTTTATATTCGTCTTCACATAATATAGCTTTATACTTATATGATTTATCCCTTATATTGACCTCACAAATGGCATTATTCAAATCATCCGGTATCAAAACTATATTGTCATAATATATCCCAATATTTGAATATATATTTGTATATTCCAGTTCAATACATTCAATAACCCGATCCATATTTGTATCAAAAACTATCACTTTCTTATTATTGCATGGACACATAACTATTTTGTCTTCAATCACTATGCTTGCCATAGTTATTGGATATCCATCACCAGCATATTCCTCTACACCAATTGAAATCCTCGCTGTTTCTCTTGTTTGAAGATTAATTTTTAGAATACTATCATAATGTGCTGGAATTAAGTAAACATTTTCTCCAATTATTTGATAATCCATAAATGGTATATAATCACATCTGTGTTCTGATTTTGGAAATGACATAAAAGTTATTTTGTTGTCATCTATATTATATATTGCAAATTTTTGATAATCTCTGAGCGGAACAAACCATATCTCGTTCTTATATGTAAACGCTGACCAATAATTATTCATATAATTCTCAGCCATAAATACATTTTTTATAATTGTCTCCCCTGTTGTAAGGTCATATTCCAGCAAACCTCTGTTGTCTCTGTCGGCAATATACAACTTTCCATTATATTCAGCTGCTGCATAAAATGTTACATAGCCTTTTTTATCAATCTTTAATTTATCCATGTCTTACCTCATAATTTTTAATAAAGCATCAACTATATATTTAGATGCATTTCCATCTCCATAAGGATTACTTGCCTTACTCATCTTGATATATGTTTCGCGATTATCAAGTAGCTCCTTAACACCTCTGTATATAGATTCTTTCTCAACTCCAACCAGCTTTAGTGTACCTGCCGCAACTCCCTCTGGTCTTTCAGTATTCTCTCTTAATACCAGAACAGGCTTACCAAGAGATGGGGCTTCTTCCTGCACACCTCCACTGTCTGTCATTATCAGGAAGCATTGTTGTATATAATTATGAAAATGATATACATCCAACGGCTCTATCAGCCTGATTCTGTCATTATCCCTGAAATACTCATAAGCTATCTCCCTGACTCTGGGGTTCTTGTGTAACGGATATATAACCTTGACATCAGGATACTCATCCACAATGGCATTAACAGCCTCAAATATGTGTTTCATATTCTCACCAATATTCTCTCTTCTGTGCGAGGTAAGTAATATAAGTCTGCTGCCCTTTGCCCACTCAATATTGTCATCCGAAAAAGATTCATCCACTGTAGTCTTTAACGCATCTATTACTGTATTCCCGGTAACATATATGTGTGAATGATTCTTTCCTTCTTTGAGAAGATGCTCTTTTGCAGTTTCTGTAGGTGCAAAATAATAATTGCATATTAAATCTACAGCCTGTCTGTTAAATTCTTCCGGATATGGAGACTTCATATTGTATGTTCTTAGTCCTGCTTCAACATGACCTACAGGAATATTTCTGTAAAACGCCGCCAGAGCTGCTGCAAATGAAGTTGTTGTATCTCCATGTACAAGCATTACATCAGGTTTTTCCTTATCAATAACCTTATCGAGTCCTTGCAGCACTTTTGACGTAATGTCTGCAAGCGACTGTCCTTTCTGCATTATATTAAGATCATAATCTGCCGTTATCCCAAATAATCCATTCACCTGATCAAGCATTTCCCTATGTTGTCCTGTCAGACACACAACACACTTGACCTCTGGTCTGTTCTTCATCTCTAATATTAACGGGCACATTTTAATAGCTTCTGGTCTCGTACCATATACGGCTAGTACTTTCATATATATTTCTCCATAAAAAAATTCCGTGTATTTACTCATACACGGAATTCACACATTCAGTAAATATTGCATCCTGACTTCCATGTCTATAGGATATACGTTTCTTCTATATATATCTTATATATCGGATGTCACCCGCCCAATATTAACCCATTATTCTATTTAATATGCCTATTTATTAATGCATTTTTAAAACTGTTCTCCAAGCATTTGCTTTAACTTCTGCGTAAACACATATGCACCAAGGTAATTGAGATGATCCTTGTCATAATAGTACTTCTTATCCTCTGTCATTTCATCTTCCAGATATGATATGAATCTGAACGGATATCTGTTGCTCAAGTTCTCTATAACTCCCATAAACTGTTCTTTCCACTTAATATAATATGGTTCTCTCTTATCAAGAATCCCTTTATATATTGGAAGAAGTATTATATTTACTTTAATGTCAGGCCACTTACTATATATTAAAGCAAGCATATCATTCATAACAGACACATTTTCACTGATGGTTTCGGGATACTCATTGCGCACAGTGCTTGATGTTACCTCATACTCTTCAACAAGTCTGTCCGTAATCATCTCCATTCTCTGTTCGACCCTGTTAACGCCTCTGTAATCGGCATACCCATTCATATAATATGTGTCCGGGAACAAATCCTTCCACATCCCAAGCTTACTTATATCCAATCCTTTATATTTGCTATATAGAAGATAATTGCGGACTTCCTCGAGGCTGTTTTTATATATTTTATTGCGTGTCATATTATGTTCATCAAGATTGTAACCGCCCCACATAAAATATCTGTATATATTCTTAGCAAGAGATGTATCAAAATTAAAATATTCATAATCATACATATCTATAATTATATGTTTGAGATCTTTTATCTTCTCCCAGTAATTATCTATGCAATACTCAAGAGTCTTATAATTATAATATATATCCTGTGATGAAACAGCTAGATTAGCATAATGCCCCTGTAATCTGTCTGCAAGTATTCCAACCTCCGCATGTGACAAGCCAAGAATCAGTCCATCATATGAATGATGTAAAGGATTACTCATAACCAGATCTGCCCTCATGGCAGGCAGCATTGCTTTATGCCATAAAATATAATCAAATACTGTACAGCTGTCATTAGTAACAATTGTCTTAATCATAACTGTAATATCTGCCGATAACTTATCATCATCAAACATAACAACTATACTGTCATAATCATTGATACCCGAATCCATAAGCAGTTCTGGTCCAAATGTGCCATCCCAATAATAGACATCAACCATATGAGCAGTATCATCTAATGCCTGCAATGCATAATCCGTAAACAGCTTTTCTCCAATAACAAGTATATTCATTCCTACACCTCATAATTCATTATCATTACAGGCTTGTCTGCATTTCTGTACTCCTGAACCACTGAAGATATATCGCCATAATATGCATCACATGAATTAAGTATGTCCTTGTCTCTGTCACTGCATATATGTCCGATTTCTTCAATTCTGTATTTATCCCTGATTGTATTTATCTGCTCACTAAGATTCCTGTTTATATCCTCCATAACAGTATCAACAAGGCTCTGAACACACCAGATAACCTCTATCTTATCTGAGTATTGTTTAAATACATCTAATACATTCTTTATCTTGCCCGCCGCTATCTCTGAATTCTGCATAAGTCCGCTTATTGAAGTATAGAACAAAATCTTTATTTTTCCATTGCCTTTAACAACATTATGTCCCTCATTCTTCATCCAATCCGGTTTAACATATATTTTATCTTTCCATATGTTTTCAGTTTCTTTCCCTGCGAATTCAGTCAGCTTCTTTATATACATATTACGCATATTCTCAGACTGTACGTATACCTCATCAGAATTTACTACACCAGGTACTGTGCAGAAACAGCCCATGTTCTTATACTCCCGTTCATTAGAAGAATTAAACTCTTCAAGTGTAAACGACTGTATATAGACAAGTTTGTTAGTACAACACTTTAACCTGTCTGAATAATATTTTTTTCAATTCCTATTGCTTTATTTTCATTATCAAAAGGATTCTGTATATATATAATGTCTGGATGATGCAGAGCAATATCATATTGTGCTAAATCAATGGCACCAATATCTGTTGTAAAGTTCCCCAGTTCATTTACTTCTTTCTTTATGCTTCCATCATATTCTTTATAAAAATACGGAAGTACAGCAACATCCACTTCTGTGTCCTGTTCCTCTTTATATTTCTTCCATACATTCTCTATATACTTCCACTCAGAAGCCTTACTCACAAGAATAAGTACTTCTTTCTTTTCGATAATATCTTTTTCTAATATTCTTCTTACATTGTCATACTCAGCTTTTATATCGGCATTATTTCCCTGATACATCGTGTATATAACATCACAGAAATGTTCCAGGCATCTTACACTTTCAGTCCCTTCACCTTTTATCTTCTCGATAAGGTTTCCCATATCAATCACTTCCTGTTGTACATCAACAAGCTTCTCTTTTATGACTTCCGTGTCCTGTATATGTCCGATTTCTTCAATCTGTCTTTCAATATTATCAAGATAATCCTTCAGATACCTTCTATAACCTGACAGCTCTTCAGAATCAGCTTCCCTTACTGCCTTTTTCTCATCATATGTATACTCAGGCAGTTTAAAATCCATAAGTGCTTCAAGCTGTCTCTTCTGTGATTCATAGAACGGATAATCATGACCTCCTGCATTTCTGACAAGCTTCATATAATCACCATACCTCCGCTTTAACATGGCATCAAAGCCTGCTGGCACGGGTATAGTCGTATTTTCAAACGGAATCCTTACAAGCTTCTCGTAGAACTTCTTTGGAATTCTTAAATGTCTTCCATACAGGCTATGTGGCATCATCTGCGTCATTTCCATACATTTTTCATGTTCAAATGATGCAAATACACTCTCAGCCACATTATATAGCTGTATTCTTTCCTGCTCCTTATCTTCAATTGAGGTACAATTAACATGAAGCATATTATTAATTCTTCTCAACGCCTCTGTCTCCTGTGCTTTGTTAAGCCTTCCATCGCCAATCGCATCTGCCACCGTGATAACATACTCTGCTGTTTTTTCACATTTTTCCTGCAACATAGCATCATCTGAGACATTATCATGGACAAATATATCCAGTCCTGCTATATATGGAAATCCATGGAACCTTCTTAAATGTTCATCCTCAAAGCATATTCTGTTTTTGCACACCACCCTTGCAAGAAAATGATGAAAATCTTTCTGCGTGTTAAATGTAAATATCTGAAAACTTTCATTAAATTCTTTAGGCGCCACCTCACAGAATTTTCTATAGTCAGTTCTCATCATTCCAATATCCAGATCATCATCCCATGGAATAAATCCAGCATGGCGGACTGCTCCAAGAAGTGTTCCCCACTCTGCATAATATTTTATATTGTACTTACAGCATATGCGATCCACCTCGCATAATACATCCAGAGCCGTAGCCCATGCTCTCTTTATCATTGATGGAACATAGAATCCATCTCTTACTTCATCTTCAAAATAACTGTCTGGAAACTGCAGCATAATATCTCCATTCTTACCTGTTTTTCATGGCATCTTAAGTTTGTGCGTTATAAATATACATTTTCTATCATAACCGGCTTATTAGCATTTCTACACATCTGTGCCTCTGCTCCTGCCTCACCATAAAATGCATCGCACGCCTTTACAGCGTCCATTAACTCTCCATTGCCCAAGATATATTCATTGTACTTTCTTAAAGCGCACTGATAATCCATAAGAAGTTCTGAATTCTCCCCCTCCAGAACCTCTTCCATATTATTCTCAAACGCAAGTAGGCACACGATATCTTCTTTATATTGTTTAAACACATCCATTGTACGTCCGATTTTTTCAAACATTTCATGCTTATGTTCAAGCACACCATTAGTACTTATATAGTAAAGTATTATTTTCTTATAACTTCCATCGCTTCTGACTGCCTGATTTCTCCATTTTCCAGGTATCCTGTTATATCTTAACGGATTATTATTATCATTTACCAGATACTGCGCACCATTCGAGTTAAGCTGGTTCTCCCACAGATGCCTGCTTTCTTCTCCAAAAAATCCTGTGAGCTTTCTTATATACAGTTTCCTTATATTCTCTGACTGCAATATAACTTCATCAGCATATACCACTCCCGGCATTGTCACATACGAATTCATGCTGACATCTGCTCTCATATCCTGTGCATCAATCTCATCTGTCGTAAAATAAGGTATATATATAAGCTTATCTGTATGCATAAGCAGATTCCTGACATAATAACGTGGGTGTATAGTTGCTGCAACATTATATCCGTCATATGGATTCTGAATAATTATTTCATCCGGATCATCTTTCTCATAATTATATTCATCCTCTGACAGCACATTAATATAGTCCGGATACTCTGCGCTTGTACTGTATTGTTCAACAGTTCCATCATAATTCTTATAATAATATGGAACAGAAACAACCTTTACATCTACATCTTCCCTGTCCTTATACTCTCTCCACAGCCCATCCATTGCATCCCAATGCTCTGGCTTAAATGGCATGAACACAACATTTTTCTTTTTCTTTTTATTATCCAGCGCCTTTAACACTTTTCTCTTTCCGCGCAATATTGCAACGTGTTCCTTAAATGTTATAACATCTTCAAGCGTATCTTTAAATTCATTAAGACCTGACTCTGATTTTTCCCTGATAATATCTCTCTGTTTATCAAAGAATGGATAATCATGTGAATCCCATGTATGAACCAGTTTCATGTAATCCCCGTACTTTTGTTTAAGAATTGCATCATAACCAAATGGTACAGGAATTGTAATATTTTCAAAAGGAATCCTGACCGCTTTCTTATAACACGAATTACGGAATTTATAGGCTTTATTCTTCTGCCATATAGCCCTTATAGTCAGTTCCTCTGTTTCGTCTTCTGTATAAAGGCTACATAACTGGTCTACAAGTATATTTAATTGCTGTATTATATCTTTTTCCCTGTCAATTCTTACTCCGCATAACTGTTCTATACTTAAAAGATTACTATTCAGCTTTTCTAAGTCCTCTCCTTCAATAGCTTCATTCTCTGAATCTTTCATTCTCATAAACTTGGCTACTGTATTGACAATATCTATAACAGTACATAAATAATCGTCTTCTTCCCTGTCCGGTGCAATAAAATCCAGCGGAAATATGTCTATCCCCGCAACATATGGAAAGCCATGATATTTATCAAGGTATTTCGCACTGAAATCTATTGTTCTCCCACTAATAATTCTTGCCAGCAGATTATCATTATCCTTATCACTTTCTATATTATATATCTGATAACCTTCCGGCATAATATTCTTAACATTTTTAACAAATTTATTAAAATCAGGTCTTTTCATACATATATCCATATCATCATCCCATGGTATGAATCCATGATGTCTTACTGCTCCGAGAAGTGTTCCCCACTCTGCAAAATACTGGATTCCATTCTCTTTGCATGCTTTATCAACATCATTGAGTACCTCAAGCTGCGCTGCCCATGCATGCTTCATCTCTGCTGATACATAGAAACCATCTCTTATCTCATCTTCAAAAAAACTTTTATCAAATTCCATATATGTATGTTCCCCTGTCTGTAATTAATATCCTTGTCTGGTTGCAAAAAGAGCCGGTGCAAGCACCGGCTCTTCTGCTTATAGTAGTAGTTGTTATTAACCGAGAAGTGAAAGTACTCCCTGTGTTGACTGATTTGCCTGAGCAAGCATTGACTGTCCAGCCTGTGAAAGGATGTTGTTCTTGCTGTACTCAACCATCTCAGATGCCATATCTGTATCACGGATACGTGACTCAGCAGCCTGAGTATTCTCAGATGTTGTATCCAGGTTGTTGATTGTATGCTCAAGTCTGTTCTGAAGAGCACCTAACTTAGATCTCTCTGTAGAAACCTTAGTAATAGCAGCCTGAATGATAGACATTGAAGTACCAGCTGTTGCATTAGAGCTTACTGAAATCTTAGTAGCTGAAACTCCGAGGTTAGAAGCATTCATCTTACCGATTGAGATACCAATAATCTGACCAGAAAGTGAACCAACCTGAAGGCTCTTTCCTGAGAATGAACCATCTAACAGATTCATTGTGTTGAACTGTGTTGTAGAGTAGATTCTATCAAGCTCTGAAGTTAACTGTGTAATCTCAGACTGAATAGCTTCTCTATCAGATGTTGTGTTAGTATCGTTAGCAGCCTGTGTTGCTAACTCATTCATTCTCTGTAAGATAGAATGTGTCTCGTTAAGAGCACCTTCAGCTACCTGAATAAGTGAAATACCATCTTCTGCATTAGAAGAAGCCTTGTTAAGACCTCTGATCTGGCTTCTCATCTTCTCTGAGATTGAAAGACCAGCTGCATCATCACCAGCACGGTTAATCTTGTAACCTGATGATAACTTCTCTGTTGACTTCTGGAGTGCGCTAGAAACTGTACCCATCTGTCTGTTTGTGTTCATTGCTGATAAATTGTGTTGTACTACCATAATATTTTCCTCCTTGAAATTAATTTAGATGCAACATCCTTGAAGCATCTTGTTATGGTTTACAGGAAACTATCTGTTTCCCTGTACTTTATATATCGGACTTAAGTCCTGAAACTTTAGCCCGTAATATAACTTTTTTAAGTTACTGCTTGGTGTCCATAAACTGAGGTTCATTGCTTAACTTACTCATATTCTGATAATATGACTTCGCCATAGAAGCACTTCTCTTTGCTTCTCTGTGTTCCTGTCTTTCTCTTCTGAACATTGCTTCTACCTTTACTTTATTATGGGCTTCCTGCACTTCAATCTTAGCGCCTAACTCAGTAACTCCCTTAATAAGCTGTTTCATTGCAGCTATTTCACTGCTGTATTTGGTTTTATTGCCAGCAAGCTCTTCCTTAATTCTGTCATATAATGACTGAAATCCCTCATCCAGCAAATCAAGCTCATCAATGCAGCTTCCTTTTGCTTTCATATTATCATCAAATGCATCACCATTCAATGTTTCTTCTGAAAGAATCTGATTCTGCTCTTCATTAAGCTCTATAATTCTGATAAGAATTCCTTTCTTCTTTTTAAGGCTGTCTATCATCATCTGAAGATAATTAGTAGTCATATATTAATCTCCTACTGGTTCATTCCCCTTGTGCGGTTCATAACCTCTTTCCATGTATCTCTCATGCCTCTTATTTCATCTAATGCCTGATTAAGTATCTCTGGATCTTTCTTAACATTAGCATTAACTAAAAGGGAGTATATGTAATCATATATTTTCTCAAAATCTTCTGCAACAGGATATTTATGATTAAGCGTTACCTTAAACTCTGTAATTATATCTTCAGCCTTCTTAATATTAGTATGGGCTTTCTGTAAATCACCCTTTTCTATAGCTATCAGGGCTATATTGCAAAATTTAATTGCCCCTTCATAAAGCATAAGTGTAAGTTCTGCAGGACTTGCTGTAAGAATCTTATTTCTGTTATATTCCTGTGCTATATTCTGATTAAATGCCATGTTTCCCTCATTTCCCATAAGCTTCCATGCTTATGCGGTTGTTAATATGTACTATTATCCAAAAAGTCCAGATAATGATGATGACTGCGCATTCATCTTGGCAAGTGCTGATTCCATTGCTGAGAACTTACTATAATAATAATCTTCCCATGTAGTAACCTTGTCTTCTGCCGCAGATATCTTAGTATTATACTCTGAATACTGCGTATTCATCTGCTTATCATTATATATAGTATAAGCACTGCTTGTTGATGATGCTGCCATCTTCTTTCCAAGATCAGTATACAATTGTGTAGATAACTGTGAAAAGAATGATATAACCGTATCAGGGTCATTAGATATCATCTCTCTTAACTTATCTGTATTAGCTGATGTTTTAGAATCATCCTTATCACCATCTATATGATATACACCTGTTTCATTCTCTGGAGAATTAAAATATCCAAGTGTAGCTATTCCAAAACTAGAAAGTGAATAAGACTTATCTCCCACCTTGAATGATTTTGCCATATCATTCTTCATTGTATCAAGAACACTTCCAAGTGTTGAGTCTTTTCTAAGAAGCGAATCCTTAATCTTTTCTTCCCACTTCTTAACCTCATCATCAGACATTGCATCTTTCTCATCACTTGTAAGAGGCTCATATCCCTTAGAGCTTGCCGCATTGTAGGCAACATCTACAGACTTGACAAGGTCATTATAATCCTTAAGGAAGCCCTTAATCATATCATATATGCCATCTACATCCGTGTTGGTTGTAATAGTTACTTCATCATTACCAGTAACTTCCATTGCCTCGATTGTAAGACCATTGATTGAGTAGTTATTAGAGTTGTTAGTAAATGTTGCCCCATTAAGCTCAATCTCTGAATCCTGTCCTGTTATTCTGACAGCACCTGAAGATGACGCACTACCAGTAACATTTGATGCCATTGCAATCTTAGAGTCAAGCAATGCCTTAGCTTTAGCCTGTCTGTCAGCATTAGTATCGTTTACTTCCTGTAATATATTGGCATTAGAAGCATCTGCCACAGCTTTTCCATCATCGCCGATTGTTACATAATCCTTAGTATCCCCAATAACCTTGGAATTATCATCATACACCTTAACCAGTGATTCATTAGACGCTTTTTTCTTTACCGCAGCCTCATATTCATCCTTGACACCATCTTTTTCCATAGCCTCTGTGTCATATTCGTACACAACTTTGCCATCAGAATCTTTAACTGTATTGCCCTCTGAATCCACCTTTTCCTTCTTATACTTATCATAAGCATTAAGAATATCTGGTGTCTCTGTCTTAAGCTTTGCGACATATTCATCTAATGTCAATGAATGATCCCAAGTATCATCTGCTGCCAGTGCATCAAGCTTATCCTTGGCTGCATTATACTTATCAGCATAACTCTTCGCTGTATCCTCAGCTGTAATCTTAGTATACATACCTTCAAGTTCTGTATTATATGCATCACTGCCCTCTGTTAAAGCTGCCAGTCTCTTGTATTCTGCTGAATCAGTATCATTAACTGTATATAAGCCAAGCTTCTGTAATGCATTAAGTCCGTTAGAGTCATTAGCCACAAGCGAGAAATCGTTATCCTTGCCTGACTCCTTAGAGCTTATAAAAAATCTTGCATTATTCTCATCAAAGCTTGCATTAACGCCAGCTTCCTTTAACTTAGATACGAACTGGTTAACATTCATATCTGATGTTATATCAATACTCTTGGTTCCAGAAGCAGTCTTAAAACTTATAGAACCATCTGTTGTTCCAACTATGTCTGATATCTTAGTATCACCTGTAATCTTGCTTCCATCAGCAGCTTTAATCTGTCCACCTGTAAGATATCCTGTTGACGCCAGCTGCTTAACCTTAAGTCTCTGTGTACCATTAACAGCAGATGAACTTGCTGTTACCTTGGCATACTTATCATTAGACACACTTGATGTCTTCAGATTATAACTTGTAGAAAATCTTGCACTTGAAAGCTTTCCACTATAGAAGCCATAGATACTTGTATTCATGGTCTTCCACTTTTCCTGCTTCCATGAAAGCTTGGTCTGAGCTTTAACAAGATTATCCTTCTTTAACTTATATGATGATACGAGTGCTGAAACAAGCGATTCTGTATCCATACCCGATACCATACCAGATAGTCTTATTGCCATAGCTTATCTCCTCTCATCTACCATGATACCTGCAAGCTCCCATGCCTTGGCAAGCATCTCAAGAGCTTTCTCTGAAGGTATCTCTTTAATAACTTCGTCTGTATCTTTATCTTTAATCTTAATTGTGATTCTGTTAGTTGGTTCGTTGTAGCCGAATTCTGCAATCGTATTGTTGTTAAGGACTTTCCTTATATCCTTAACATCAGCCATAGATTCAGCCTGCTTCTTT
>OGKG01004001.1_pt1 | contig 12994 bp, 8 predicted proteins | sample 1572201 | NCBI WGS metagenome assembly OGKG01 (sample SAMEA2582146, study PRJEB24529) | metagenome | biome: Human gut stool | place: China | collected 2011 | reverse complement strand
GAATTACAGGATATCATCGCTATCCTTGGTATGGACGAGCTTTCAGTGTAATTTTCTGATATTCCCTAGTTGCGCAGCGCGTAAACAGCAACATTCCCTAAGACACAAAAAACGGCGTCAGATTATACTCCAACACCGTTTTTTTGTATATCTTATACCGTTTTTAACTTATGCTCCTAACGGAACAATTCCTAAGATCACACCGATGACCAGCATTACAATACTGATACCCCAATAGATCGGAATACTGAATTTCATATGATCTTTTAATTCAACATCAGTCAGACCAATTGCCAGATAAGTAGCAGGTACTAATGGGCTTACCATCAGCGCCAGGTTCTTACCGATTACCATGGTCAGTGCTGTACTTAAGGAAGCAACACCGTAAGTCTCGCCAACCTGCATAACCAGTGGCATAATTCCATAGAAGTAAGCGTCAGTACCAATGCACAGGCCCAGAGGAAGTGCCAGGATACCGAAGATGATGTGGATGAACTGTCCTAAGAAACCTGGGATGATGCTCATGATCGCATTCGCCATCTCAGTTAACATTCCAGTACCATCGAAGATACCTACCATAGCGCCTGCACTGAACAGGGTTGCGGAAATAATCAGTGCTGCAGGAGCATGCTTCTTTACCAGTTTGTCCTGAGTTTTCAGATTCGGGTAGTTAACAGCCAGAGCTAAGCTCAGTGCGATCATAAATGCAACATAGCTTGTTACCAGACCAGCAGACAGAACTGCGATCAGGGCAATGGTCAGAGCCAGGTTGAAGATTAACAGTTTTGGTCTTCTTAAAGCGATCTCTTCATCCTTTGTCTTCTGATCCTGCTCAACCTTCTCACCTTTACCGGCACCGGCGCCCTGTTTGATCGCCAGCATACCAAGTAAAACAGCAACTACGATGTTGAAGATCAGACCTACAATCTGGATCGGGATTAAAATGTGCCATAAATCGTTAGCATCCATAGAAAGAACAGTTGCTGCACGCGCTACCGGACCGCCCCAAGGAAGCAGGTTCATAACGCCCATACATGCACCAGTCAGGCACAGTAAGATCTTTGTGTCGATCTTCATTGCCTTGTATACAGGATACAGAGCTGGGATCGTGATCAGAACAGTGGTTGCGGTTGTACCATCTAAGTGAGCGATGGTTGCGATGATAGCAGTTGCAACGGTTACTGCGATTACGTTGTTGCCAGCTTTCTTTACCAGGAAGTTTACAATTACATCAAACATTCCGGTATCGGACATAACGCCGAAATAAATAACCGAGAAGATAAATAAAATACCATTGTTGGTGGTTGTCTTAACACCTTCCTTGATGAAGTCCGCGATTTCAACAGGTCCGTGACCCAGAATCAGCGCGGCAACTGCCGGAATAACAGTTAATACAACGATTGGTGACATCTTGCCTTTTAAAAGCAGTGCCACAATACAAATGATCATAGCAAATCCAACGACTGCGACCATAATGTACCCCCTTTTCCCTTATGCTTTTGTTTTTTGATACCTTAATGATACTCGATCAGTCTGAATAGATTCTGACCGGATTCTTACAAACTGTTAAGATTATGGGAGGGGATGTCTGCTACAGATCAATCTGTACTTTTCCCGCACTTCCCCGCATCACCCCAATCGGAAGTTCTGCATGAATAAAACCGCTGCTTCTGCCCTGCTTATCCTCCAGAGAAATTGTAAGGCTGTCAATCTCCCGGTTATGACACGGATCACTAAAGGAAATGGAAAAATGCTCTGGCTCGCTCTGTTTCACCATCACCACACTGGGCCTGGAAACCTGCAATGTATAATCGTTCCAGCTAATTTTTGCCGGTTCATAACACACCGCCATCATCGTTCCATCCACAAAGCAGACTGCCTGCACCTTGCTTGTATTCTGAATGACGGAAAACTCCTGTTCCAGTTCTGAAGGCTTTTTCTCCGGATCCGTGCAGATCCAGTAGGCATAACCGCCATCCACCGGATGTTCCCCATGGTCGATCATCAGTTCCAACACCTGGATTTCTTCATCTGGAACCTGTCTATTCTGAAAATTCAGATACGCCCAATGGGTCCGTTTTCCCCCTGCCATCACTGAAAGACGATTCCGTGACGATGGCAGAATTCCATACAACATACCGTCATTGCGGATATAACGCATCTGTCCATCATAAGTTCCAGAAACCAGTTCTCCCATCTTCTTTCCAGCTGCATCCACAAAACTGCCAGCAAGAAGCCGCACATTATTAACCGTGGTGATCACATGTCTGCCGTACTCTGGATGGTAGTCCTCGATCCCAGCACCTAAAAATACCAGCAGATTTCCACATACAAACACGGATTTGCAGGCTTTTATCCCCATCATTTCCCGTGTATACGCATTTCTCACGATTCCCGCGCCGTCTGGATAGTGGGTTTCATTCTTTTCATACACAAAACCTGCCACTCCAAGGTCCTGATCTCCCAGACCTCCCGCAAAGTTGTGGTTGCTATTGTATCCGTTCCAGTTTGTCTCCGGAAGAATCTCCTCCTCTGTCAGATCCCGCTCCGTTGTTCCTGGAAAATGGCAGGGATTATAAGTTCCTTTCACCGTCTCGAAACTTTCCGGATCTGTCAGAAGGATATAGCTTCCGTCCCGGATATAAAAGTTGCGGGTATCCGCCATCTCGTGGGCGCACTCCACTCCTTTGCAGCGAGAAGAAGCGCTGTTAAAATAGAAATAACGGTCCTGATTCTTCGATATCAGGGTATCATTGTTAAAGAAATAACGAGTTCCGTGATACTCATTTTTTTGATCCGGTATCTCACAGAGATCCATTTCTTCTGCCTGTTTTAACTTCACTAACTGCTCCGGACTCACATACTTCGCAAATTCCGCAAGAATCTCCCTGCAGAATCCCTTCATCATCTCCGTGGTCGATTCCTGCTTTTCATTTCTTGCGAAACAAACTCTTCCCATCATCGGCGGAATGTAGGTTCCGTAAGAACTCCAGCTGATTCCATTGATATAAGAAATGAGGTTGTTCCAATCCATTTCTTTTAATATATATTCATAAGAAGTATGTTTGAATTGTTTCGCAATCTGTAAGATCTCTCTCAAGGAATCTGTGGGATAACCATGATTATACGCCTGGGCTCCATGTCCCCAACCAAATCCGTCAACGCAGATCCCCTCTGTCCAGAATGCCGATTCCCCATTGGTAGCACGGGAAGCAGAAGCCTCCTTGATCACTTCCCCCAGAACATCCAGCAGGCGGCTATCACCAAAGCACAGAGCCGTCTGGAACACTGGGCGGTACGCCAGGGCATTGCCACCCATCCACCACACATGATTTTGGAACCGCTCCTTAGAAAATGGTCTCTGATCTGTCTCATCTCCCCTCTCTGGAAGAGTCCAAGCCTGCAGCATCAGCGCACACAGCACCTGATGCACCTGGAGCCACAATTCACTCTGGCTCTGGATCTCTCTCATGATTGGAAGCATCACATAATACAGATTGACTGCACACACAGGTAACGCAAAGCAGGAATCATGAAACCGTACTGGCCCCCGGTCTTTCCATGTAGTCTCTAGAGTTCCATAGTAAACCAGTCCCCGCAGCAGACGTTCTGGAATCCTGGATACCACTTCTTCTGTGTTTCCACCAAAATCCGTCACAATCATGCAGGTCAGCCGTTTAAAAGCGGTACTCCAGTCGTTTCTGTCTTCCTTCAAATCCGCGAAACAGCCTTCTTCCGACAGCTGCTCATAAAACTGCGCCAGATCCGTTTCTGATTTCATCACGGACCGGAAGTTATTGGGGCGAAGCGGACTTTTGGAGATTCGTTCCAGCATCCCAGCCATATCCCGTTCTTTCTGTTCTTTCTGTTCTTCCTTTTTCTCCCCGTGGTCTGCCGATACTCCGCCAAAGAACTGCTCCGGTAATTGGAATTTTTTTCCATAATAGCGATGAATGGTCTGGTCAAAGGCATTTTTCTCATGGCACCGCAGCAGCTGTCCACCTCCAGTGACTGGATACTGGATTCCGCTGTTTTTCTCATCGGAATAACGCTCAAAAAACTGCGTCATCCGCTTTCTCAGACCTGCAATGATGACCTGATACCTGGGTTCTCCAATCTGGTTCGTGGTCTCATCAGGATCTTCCCGCAGATCGTAGAAGATTTCCTTCCTGGTGTCATAATATTTGATGAATTTATAGTAGGCAGAACGGATCATCCGCACTTTTCCATATTCATCGCAAATTACCACCGCCTCCTCTTCTTCCAGTTCTGGCTGTCCGGCAAACAGCTTCATGCTTCTGCCAAACTGTTTTTCATTTAACTCATAAGGAATTCCCACCAGATCCAAAAGCGATGGGAACAGATCACAGTGTCCTGTCATCCGATGAATAACCTGGCTCCCTGTGAAATACTCCGGATCATAGATCAAAAATGGAACTTTCACGGAAGAATCATACATATTGGCCGGATAGGTTCCATTTCCTTTCCCCCAGATACCGTGATGACCCATGTTCATACCATTGTCCGCAGTAAAAATTACTAACGTGTGATCCAACTGCCCAGCCGATTCCAGTTTGTCTAAAATTTTACCAATTCCAGCGTCCATGGCGGTGATGGCCGCATAATATCCCGTCAGGTTTTCCCGGCGGTGCTCCGGCGTATCGCCTACGGGGCAGTCGGTGATCTGATCTGGATGAACTGTCATGTCCGGTGTTGCACGAAAATCGCAGCGATCATATAGTTTCAAAAACTCTTCCTTGTGCTGTTCTCTCCCCCATGGCGCATGAGGAGCCGTATAATGGACGCTGAGATAATAGGGCTCTTCTTTTCCAATGTATTCTTCCAGATATTCCAAGGCTTTTTCCGTGATCAGATCGGTCACATACCGTTTTTCATGATAGAATCTTCCATTTTCCACAATATCCGGATGAAAATACTGACATCCGCCAGTCCCGATGGTGTACCATTTCTCAAATCCCTCTTTCGGATGAACCGAATCCCCCAGATGCCATTTTCCACTGAGGGCACAGTGATAGCCAGCCTGACTTAAATGCTTCACATAAGTATCATGGCCTTCCAGATAATCGATGGCTTGATCCTCCGTCTGGAAATGCTCATGATCTTTCATATACGGATAATCTTTCGTGTTCATATTGCCGCCAGAAAGCCAGTCCAGAACGCCGTGACTGGAAGGCATTTCTCCCGTCATGATGGAAGCTCTTGCCGGGGAACAGACCGGGGACGCACAGAAAAAATTGGTAAATCTTGCTCCCATCTTTGCTAATCGGTCCAGATTCGGTGTGATCAGATCCTCATTTCCGGCACAGTGCATGGCCCATGCGCCCTGGTCATCTGAGAGGATCAATACGATATTCTTCTTCATATGCGCTTACTTCCCTTCCTAAATGAAAACTCAAAAGAGACCAAATGTCTGAAATCCAAACATTTCCAGACATTCGATCTCTTTGGGTTGATTTCCCTTAATTTACTTTACTTCTGGATGCGATTTCAGAGTACATCTCAACAAATTTGTCTACATCCAGCTTATCTAAGCCGCTCAGATACTCGTCCCAACGGGCATCAATATTGCCATTGGTGATGAACTCAGCAGTTCGCTGATCCACATAGTCTTTTAACGGCTGTTTCAGAATGCTATCCTGTTTTGCCTCTTCCTCAGACATTAACGCATAGGTGTATGCGTGGTTCGGATTCAGATATTTCTTATATAATTCGTTGGCAGCAGCCTTGGAACCTGGAGTTACTTCCTGTTTGATGGTACAGTCGCCAGCAGCGATACCATACATGCCATCATCTAAGGTTACGAATTCAGATTTCTCCGCAGAAGTATAAGCAGAACCGTCCTCTTTCTTCAGTTCCTCATAGACACGATCACCAACTTCCTGGATGTAAGTGCCGATCAGACCCTTGGAATTCTGGATACTGGTGTCCAGATCATAATGTAAATCAGCCCATCTTACCAGTTCTTCTGCGTACTTGGTATCAGCACTTACTACGAAGCAGAAAGATCTGTTATAAGGAGTATATCTTGGAATCCATACTGGATCAACGCCGTTGTCACCGGATAATGGAAGCACGTACTGGTATACGCCCTCTTTTTCCGGATCATTTCCCGGAATTGGAGCATTGACTCCTGCTGCGCTCCAGATGGAGATTACACCGCAGGTCGGCTCAGAAGTCTGTACTTTCGCATTGTAAGCAGCCTGAGTCATGGTAAATACTTCTGGGTCTACCAGACCTTCGCTGTATAACTTATTCATATAAGTTAAGAACTCTTTGTACTCTTCCTGCTGTGGAACATAAACGATCTGGCCGTCTTTGTAGCAGATTCTCTCATGCTGGTTGTTGTATGCCAGGCCGGTAAAGCCCATGAAGCTCATCTGGCCGTTATTTCCGCCATTGTAAAGGAAGGTAAATGGGATCTCATCTGCCTTGCCATTGCCGTTTAAGTCACCAGCTTCTTTGAATGCTTTCAGAACCTGATAAAACTCCTCGGTGGTTGTCGGCATATCCATACCAACTTTCTCCAGCCATTCGGTGTTGATGATCAAGGTCTCATTTGTCACATCCGGAATGGAATAATCAAACTGCGGAAGGCCATAGATATTACCGTCAGCCGCGGTAATGGACTCTAACAGGCCCGGCGCTCTCTGGCATAACGCATAGAAATTCGGCATATATTCCTCATTGATGTAATCGTTCCAGGTCATCAGCCAGCCCTCTGCGCCATATTTTACCAGGCTTGCGGTGTCCAGGATAAAGTTACCCATCATAGCATCTGGAAGTTCTCCACCTGCAAATGCCAGGTTTCTCTTCTCTACTACCTGTGACTGTGGCCAGTCGATCCAGTCTACTTTCAGATTGGTCTTTTCTTCCATATCCTTAAAGAACTGTCTGTCTCCAAGCGGAGTCTCGGAATCATCTCTGGCTCCTGCGATAGTAACGGTCACAGAATCACTTAACGGGAAAACGTCCTTTGTCTCCCCGCCGGCTGTACCTTTTCCAGCTGCTGCCTGTTCCGTTGCCGCTGCAGCTTCCGCTTTTGTCTCCTCTTTTGTCTGTCCCCCACAAGCTGAAAGCGCCAACGCCATCGTCACTGCTAAACCACCTGCTGCCAATGTCTGTCTTTTCATCATACCTCTCCTTTCGTCTCTCATAACCATTCAGTCCTATATTTTCACTGAACCGTTAAATTACTGCCTGTCTATATAAAATCTACGCTTCCCGTTCATAGATCTCATATCATGTATTAACCTTTAATGGATCCGATCATGACGCCCTTTTCAAAATATTTCTGGACAATCGGGTATAAAATCAATGGCGGGATAATCGCCACAACAATGGTTCCGTATTTCATAGATTCTGCCAGTTTCATCTTCGCCTCGATCTGGCTGACATCGGCAAAATCATTGGCCAGAGACTGTGTCTCGATCAGAATACCTCTCAGCACAATCTGAAGTGGATATAAGGAACTCTTATCAATATAGAGCAGGCCCTTCATATAGTCGTTCCAGTACGCAACTGCGTAATACAAAGTCAATACTGCAAGGATTGCTTTGGACAGCTGCGGCACAAAGTAGAAGAAAAACTTTCCCTTAGAACACCCATCGATCTCCGCCGCCTCTTCCAGCTCTGTTGGAATATTGGACTCAAAAAATGTTCTTGCAATAATTACGTTATAAGCACTGACCACACCAACCAGGATAATGCTCCAAATGGTATTGCGAAGTCCCAGCTTACTTACCAGAATGTAAGTCGGAACCATACCGCCACTGAAATACATAGTGATCAGCACAATGAGAGAAATAGGCTTTCGCAGGCAGAAATATTTTCTGGACAGCGGATAAGCCAGACATACCGTTAAAGTAACACTTAAAAATGTTCCGATCACTGTATACTTAATACTGTTGGCATAACCGATCCAGATATCCGCATTGGCAAATATCTTCTTATAAGAATCAAAGGTGATTCCTTTCGGCAGCCAGGTCACATCGCCCCTCAGCACCATATATGGATCCGATACAGACGCGATCAATACAAAATACAGCGGATACAGCACCACGATCAGAGCCAGGATCAAAAATCCATACACAAATACGTTAAATAGAAAATTATCTTTTGATTTTTTTATTTTTGTAGCAGCCACAATCTCATTTCTCCTTCCTTTGTCTTCCGTATCTTAGAACAGGCTTGTTTCATTTAACTTTTTACAGATCTGGTTCACTGTGATCAGTAAAATGATATTTACCACGTTGTTAAACAGACCGATGGCCGTTGAGAAGTCGAACTGCTGCTGCAGCATACCCATACGGTAGACATAGGTTGCAATGATCTCGGATTTCTGCAGGTTCATGGAGTTTTGCAGAAGGAATGCTTTCTGGAATCCCACGTTCATGAAACGTCCCACATTCATGATCAGCATGATCACAATGGTTGGAAGAATCTGCGGAATCTCAATGTGCCGGATCAGCTTGATATTGTTTGCGCCATCAATTCTCGCTGCTTCATAGAGAGACGGATCAATGGAGGTCAATGCCGCCAAATAAATGATCATACCCCAGCCGGAGTTCTGCCAGATACCCGACCAAACGAAGATATCGTCAAACAGATCCGCTTTTCCCAGAAAATAGATCCGTTCCATTCCAAATGCCGCCAGCATATTGTTGATGATACCGGTAGATGGACTTAAAAATACATGCAGCATACCACAAAGAACTACTACAGAAATAAAATGCGGTGCGTATAAAATTGTCTGCACGGTTTTCTTAAATTTCTCATGTGTCAGCTGGTTTACAATTAATGCCAGAAAAATTGGAAATGGGAACGATGCGATTAAAGTGTAGAAGCTGATCGTCAGCGTATTCTTTAACAGTGCCCAGAAGTTGGGGGAACGGAAGAACCGTTCAAAATGTTCAAATCCCACCCAATGGCTTCCCCAGATTCCCAGTCTGGAGTTGTAATCTTTAAATGCGATCTGGATTCCATACATCGGACCATAATCGAAGATAAAGATAAAAATCAGTGCTGGTACACATAATAGAATCAGATGGTAGTCTCGCTTTAACATCTTTTTCCAACGCTGAACCCAAGCCTTCTGTTTGGTGACAGTAACCTCTTTCATAATTTTCCTACCTTTTCCTTTCGTCGTTGAAAATCATTGTAAGGTCACTGTAGCACACGTTCCCATGAAAAGATATAAGTCAGTTTATTTGAGATGTGCCATTTTATTTTGCATAGAATGTGCGATTTTTTCGCACATCAGACTTTTTTTGCTTTTACATATTGTCCAGGTTTTACCCCATAAATACTCTTAAACTTCCGGATAAAGCTGGAAGTGTTGTTATACCCGATCTTCTCCACAATCTCATTGACTGTGTAGACCGGATCCTCACTGAGCAGAAGCTGTTCTGCCATGGCCATACGGATCTGGGTCACATGCTCCATGATTGTATTGCCCGTCTTCTTTTTGTAGACGTTGCTAAGTTTCGACGCCGACATGGAAAAATAATCAGCCATATACTGAACAGAAAAATTCTCCTGCAGTCCATGATCTTTGATGAACTGCTCCATGCCCATGGTATCTTCCTCACTGTCCTGCTTTTTCTTCTCCATGATCCCAAAGCAGATATTTCTTGCGATGTTGCGGATTTTCTCAGTCAGTTCATCTACTGTATCGCTCTGGTTTAGGATCATGGAATAAGATGGCCGTTCTTCTTCCCCGAAGATTCCCGTGGAATATACCAGATCAATCAGCTGCATAATCAGGTCATAGCAGATTCCCTTAGAATAGACTAGAGGCATTCTGGAGGTCTTGATGTACTGGTTCAGTTCATCTAAAGTCTTCATCACCTCTTCCTGATTGCCAAGACGGATGTGGAACAGCACATAGTCAATCTGGCGTTTTGGCCAATAATTGTCCACCAGTTCCTCATTAAACAACTGATCAGAATCAATAAAGCAGCTATTTCCTTTGGCAAATTTCATCTCCAATGCCAGGGATGTCCGTAAAAATACCTGCTGGATCTCCTCCACCTCTTCAAACAACGCTCCCATGGAAAATGAGACGGATTCCTGCAGCTTCTCTTCCAGAGATTTCCAGATCATATGGGCCGCCTGGTCATAATCTTTACGCTCTGCCTGGCTCAAACTCCCGATATAGACATATTTTTTGCCCTCTGGAAGTTCCAACAGATAACCTTTCAGATAGCACTGCAGGATACTCTCGATCAATTCATGCTTATCCGGCTGATCTTTTTCTGGAAGCAGGAACACCATAATGAAAAATACATCCCCATCCAGCTTTGATAGACGGTATTCCTCGATCATGCGCTGAAATTCCTCTTTGGTATACCGGCCCTTTAACAATTTATGTAAAAATCTGAACTGGGCGGAATCTGTAAATTCCTGTTTCCGTCGCAGCGCCGGGATTAAGTTGTTCTTTACACCTAAATAGATCAGAAAGATGCCACAGAGCACTACTGCCGCCACGATTCCGCAATAAACTATCTGGATTTTCCAGAAGTTGGCATATACCTGCTTTTCTGAATAATACCGCACATAGTTTCTTGATTCCTTTTCAAAAGAGATATCCAGATATCCTTCTACCGGTTCATTCGCATGTACATTGCCCTGCAATTTCTCATCACTGTCTGTGCTGAACAACAGATTGCCCTGTTTATCAAAGGCAAAAAAATTCTGGATCGTATTCAATTCTTTTAAATCCAGCATAAAAATCAGATATGCCTGTTTTCCCGCCTTATTCACCGTAGCCGCGCAGACCTGCTCCTTTCCCGTTTCATCATTGGAAGCGTCCGCAAAATAATACTTGACGTTGCTGCTTTTGGCTTCTATCACATCTTCTACTGGGTGTTCCTTAAAAAATGGATACAATTTATACAGACTGTCTTTTCGGTAGCTGGATCCACTGGACAGATATACATAGTCATCACCCTCATACCAGAAGATCAGTTCCTTGATAAAGACGTTGCTAATGGTATATCCGTGCAATTCCCGTAGCAGATTCCAAGCTGCACTGACATCTTTCAGATCATTTCTGGTATACATTTTCTCATTGTAGACCATATCTGTTGTAACCGTATCCAGACTGTAGAAAATCTGTTCCATATCATTGACATTGTACATCACCTGATTTTCCAGCTGATAGATATAACTGTCCTTGATCTGCCCCAGGATTTTCGTCTGGATAAATCCAGTCAGGACGATCACCGGAAGCAGCAAAATCAATACGCCAGTCAAAATGTGCCTGTATAACACCTCATTTTTCATAGAAACCCCCTTTATCCCCCAATAATTCCATGCTTGCTGCACTTGTTGTTTCTCATATTTGCATAACCTGCCAACTAAGATTTCTGCGAATATGCAGCTATACAGAAATAAAAAAAGAGCTCGCTTACACAAGTCGAACCCTTTTTTGACATGCTTTCCGTCTTCTCTTATAATACTTTTCCTAAGAAGTTTTTCAGTCTTTCGTTCTTTGGATTTGCGAAGAATTCTGCCGGGGCATTTTCTTCTACGAAATAGCCCTCGTCCATGAACATGACTCTGGTAGATACTTCTCTTGCGAAGCCCATCTCATGGGTTACAACTACCATGGTCATCTTCTGGTCTGCCAGGTCTCGCATAACGTTTAATACCTCGCCTACCATCTCCGGGTCCAGAGCGGAGGTCGGCTCATCGAAGAGCATCACGTCCGGCTTCATGCACAGGGCGCGGACAATGGCGATACGCTGTTTCTGACCGCCGGATAACTGGTTCGGATATGCGTTCGCACGGTCTGCCAATCCAACACGCTCTAATAAACGCATAGCCTCTGCTTCTGCATCCTTCTGAGAAACACCCTGGAGCTTCATAGGAGCGATCGTCAGATTCTTCATGATGGTCATGTGCGGGAACAGATTGAACTGCTGGAACACCATGCCCATCTTCTGACGATGCTTATCGATGTCAGTTTTTGGATCGGTGATATCAACACCCTCGAAGAGGATCTTACCTGATGTTGGCTCCTCTAAACGGTTTAAGCACCGTAAAAAGGTACTTTTACCGGAACCGGACGGGCCAATGACGCAGACCACATCACCTTTATAAATGTCTACATTAATATCTTTTAATACGCCTAAATCGCCAAATGCTTTGCCCAGGTGCTGCACCTGGATCAATGGCTGTCTCTCATTAGTGGTCACTGTTTCTTAACCTCCTCTCCAGTTTCTGTACAAAGAACGTAAATACCATAACCAGTACCAGATAGATCAGCGCTGCCGCGATCAATGGCATAAATGCGCTGTAGGTACGGCTTCGGATAATATCTGCACCCTTGGTCAGATCCTGGATTGCAATATAACCAGCTACGGATGTCTCTTTTAACAATCCGATAAACTAATTGCCCAGAGCCGGTAAGACATTTTTGAATGCCTGCGGCATCACGATGTAAAACATCGTCTGTGGATAATTGAAACCTAAGCTTCGTCCTGCCTCAAACTGACCATTGTCAATCGACATGATACCGCTTCGGAAGATCTCAGCTACATACGCACCGGAGTTAATACCGAATGCAATGACCGCTACCAGGGTCTTGTCGATCTTTACGGAACCAAATACGACGAAGTAAATAATCAGCAGCTGGACCAGAACTGGTGTTCCACGGATCACAGTCAGATAAACCTTGCAAAGGGCATTCAAAACACCCAATTTATGTGTCTTATCATAGGTGGAACGAACCACCGCGATCAAAAATCCGAGAAAAATACCGATCAATACTGCAAAAAAGGTGATTCTTAAAGTATTAAAAAGACCATCTGTAATATATTTCCATCGGTCATCCTCTATAAAGTTCTGATAAAAAGATGCTGTAAAATTATCCATCATCGTATCTGATTCCCCTTACTTCACATTTCCCAATATTTTACTCGCCGCTCTTCAGCACGCGCTCGTTGGCGCCCTTAGCGTCGCACGCCGCGAT
>OGKG01003991.1_pt1 | contig 13032 bp, 14 predicted proteins | sample 1572201 | NCBI WGS metagenome assembly OGKG01 (sample SAMEA2582146, study PRJEB24529) | metagenome | biome: Human gut stool | place: China | collected 2011 | reverse complement strand
TGCCGGATACCATCATGGGCTTCCCGACGCTGCTCATTGCGCATATCGCGTTCAACGTGCCGTATGTTATCTTCAACGTCACGCCGAAGCTCAAGCAGCTGGATATCAAACTGTACGAGGCTGCTCTGGATCTGGGCTGCGACCCCAAGCAGGCATTCTTCAAGGTCATCCTGCCGGAGATCAGCCCCGCCATCCTGTCGGCCTTCCTCATCTGCCTGACCTACTCCATCGACGACTTCATGATCTCCTACTTCAACTGCGGCACGGTGGAGACCCTGCCCATTGCAATCTACTCCATGACCCGCAAAAAGGTCAGCCCAGAGATCTACGCACTGTCCACCATCATGTTCGTGGTCATCCTCAGCGTCATTCTGGTGTCCAATGCCATGGAGAGCCGCAGCTACCGCAAGGATCAGAAAACGCTGCGAGGGGAGGGCGCATGATGAAACGCATTGCTGCATTGCTGCTGACGCTGGCTGTGGCGCTGTGCGCCGCATTGTCGGTGTTTGCCGCCGGTACCATCGAGGTGACCGAGGACGTCTCGGTGTCGGACGATTACGACTGGACCCGCTTCAAGGGGCAGAACGTCACCCTGAACGTCTATAACTGGGGCGAGTACATCTCCAACGGCTCGGATGACAGCGTGGATGTTGTGGGCGCCTTTGAAAAGCTGACTGGCATCAAGGTGAACTACACCACCTTCGACTCCAACGAGTCCCTGTACGCCAAGCTCAAGTCCGGCGCAGCCAACTACGATGTGATCATCCCATCCGACTACATGGTGGCAAAGATGATCAACGAGGGGATGCTTGCACCCCTTGACTACGACAATATCCCCAATTTCCAAAAGATCGATGCAGGCTACCGCAACCCGGACTATGACCCGCAGAACGCCTACACTGTGCCCTATATGCTGTGCACCACCGGCATCATCTACAATACCACCATGGTAGACGAAGCCCCCACCTGCTGGGCAGACCTGTGGGATGAGCAGTATGCGGGCAACATCCTGATGTTCAACAACAGCCGCGATGCCTACGCCATCGCTGCATTCAAGAGCGGTCACAGCATCAACCCCGCCACCCCGGAAGAGGTGGACGAGGTGGTGGAGCAGCTCAAGGCGCAGAAGCCGCTGGTGCAGGCCTACGTCATGGACGAGATCTTTGATAAGATGATCGGCGGCGAGGCTGCTATCGGCGTGTACTACTCCGGCGATGCCATCACCATGATCGATGATAACCCGGATCTGGCTTGGGTGTTCCCGGAGGAGGGCAGTGTGCTTTCGGTGGACTGCATGGCTGTGCCCGCCGCCAGCGAGCACAAGGAAGCCGCCGAGATGTTCATCAACTTCATGTGCGAGACCGACATCGGCAAGGCCAACAGCGAGTATATCGGCTACACCACCCCCATGCACGATGTATGGGAGGTGCTGGACGAGGATCTGAAAACCAGCGAGATTGCCTACCCGTCTGAGGAGGACGCCGCCCGCGAGAAAGTGTTTACTGCCCTGAGCGACGAGGTGAACAGCGAGCTGGACCTGAAGTGGAGCGAAATGAAGAGCTACGATGAAGGCGGCGGCAGCTACCTGTTTTTACTGCTGCTGCTGGCTATGCTGGCACTTGCCTGCTTCAATATCTGGCGCAAGGTGCGCAGAAAGACCCGCAATCAGTATTGATCGTTCAACCAAGGCTGCCGTCCCGGACGTGGTGCGGCGGCCTTTTTCCGATAGGAGGGAAAGACTATGGAACAGTTTTATTATGAAGGCACCGCCGTGGTAGAAAATGCCGATGCAGACTGCCACAGCCTGCTCAAGGCCAGTGCGCTGCTGCGCTATGTGGAGCAGATCTCCACCATGCACGCCCGCCACTTTGGCATGGACGATAAGTTCTTTGTGGATCACGGTGTAGCGTTTCTGGTGGGCAAGCAGGCGCTGCGGTTCAGCCGCGTGCCCCGCCGTGGCGAGACTTTGACCCTTTGCTCCCGCTCAGAAAAGGCTCTCCGCGGCTCTATCAAGCGCGTCACCACCCTTACGGACGAAGCCGGGCAGGAAGTAGCCATGGTGGACAGCCGCTGGATCATGTCCAGCCTTGAGGATGGGCACATCCTGCGCCAGCCGGGCTGGACGGTAGAGGGATACTGGAACGAGACGGTGAAAGAGGAGCTACCCCTTTTGCTGCATAAGCGCCGGGATAACCTGACCAGTGCCGGCCTGTTTACGGCGCGCTACTCCCAGTGCGACCTGCACTACCACATCAACAATGCCTTTTATCTGGACATCGTTTGTGATGCCCTGCCGCTGGAGATCATGCGCGATCACGTTGTAAAGTTTGCCTCCATCAATTACCACCGCGAAGTCCCCATGGGGCAGCAGGTGGAGGTGTTCTACGCGCCTTCGGATGATGGCTGGTACTTTATTGCCAAGCACGCGGACAAAACGGCTTTCGAGTGCTATCTGGAGCTGGAGCCGGTCAAGCAGTAAAAACATGGAGGGATGCCTATGTCCAAAACCGGAGAATTGTTCGGCACCTTTTTTAAGATCGGTGCCTTTACCTTTGGCGGCGGCTACGCCATGGTGGCGCTGCTGGAGCACGAATTTGTAGAGGAAAAGCGCTGGCTCACCCGGGAGGAGTTTCTGGATATGGTCGCCATTGCCGAGTCCACCCCCGGCCCTGTGGCGGTGAACAGCGCCACCTATATCGGCTATAAGCTGGCAGGCGTGGCCGGTGCGGCGGCTTCCACCCTTGCGGTGTGCCTGCCGTCTTTCGGGGTCATCTATCTTATTTCACTCTTCTTCGACCGCTTTTTGCAGCTGACGGTGGTAGCCAATGCCTTTAAGGGCATTCAGGCCTGTGTCATCTACCTGATCCTGTCCGCCGGGGTCAAGATGCTCAAAAATTTGCAGCGCACCCCCTTCAACACGGCAGTGGTGGCGGTGGTGCTGGCGGCTATGGTGGGATGCTCTGTGCTGGCGGTAAAGTTTTCCTCCATCTGCTGCATTTTGCTTTGCGGCGCAGCCGGGGTGCTGGCCTATGCGGTAGGGCAGGGGAAGAAAGGCGGCACAAAATGATCCTGCTGCAATTGTTCTGGAACTTTCTTGTCATCGGTGCGGTGTCCTTTGGCGGCGGCTACGGCATGATCTCGCTGGTGCGGGAAACGGTGCTGGGGCACGGCTGGCTGACCGAGAGCGAGTTTCTCAGCTTTATCGCGGTGTCAGAGTCCACCCCCGGCCCACTGGCGGTGAACATGGCTACCTTTATCGGGTCTTCGCAGGCGGGGCTGGCAGGCTCCTTTGCGGCAACGGTGGGGGTGGTGCTGCCTTCTTTTGTCATCATTCTGCTCATTGCGGCGGCGCTGCACAGCCTGATGAAGTATGCCGGGGTCAACGCCTTTCTGGCCGGGGTGCGCCCCTGCGTGGTGGCTATGATCCTGGCCACCGCCTGCACCATGGGGCTTTCCACGCTGGGGGGCTTTACCACCGTTTCCGGCGGCTTTGCCCCGGATGTGCGTGCGCTGGCAGTGTTTGCCCTGCTGGGCATCCTGCATTTTGCCTATAAAAAGAAAACGCAGAAAGCGCCGTCCCCCATCGGGATGATCCTGCTTTCTGCAGTGCTGGGCGCGGTGCTGTGGAGCATCTGACCCGGAAAGAGAGGTTGACCAAATGAACATTACTGTATATCTGGGGGCAAACCTTGGCACCGATCCTGCACTGCCGCAGGCTGTGCAGCAGCTGGGGCGCTGGATCGGCGAAAGCGGCAATGCGCTGGTGTACGGCGGCAGCAAAAGCGGCCTGATGGGGCTTTTAGCCGACAGTGTACTGGCCGCAGGCGGCAGGGTGACCGGCGTAGAGCCCAAGTGCTTTCTGGACGCAGAGTTGCAGCACGAGGGACTGACTGAGTTGATCGTGACCGAGGATATCCCCGCCCGCAAGACCAGAATGATCGAACTGGGCGATGCTTTTATCGCGTTCCCCGGCGGCACCGGCACGCTGGAGGAGATCACCGAGGTCATCAGCAAGCTGTCTCTGGGACAGCTGAACGCGCCCTGCATCCTCTACGACCTGAACGGCTACTACCAGCCTTTGCACCAGCTTTTGCAGCAGATGATCGCCATGGGGCTTTCCACCCCGGCGCGGCAGCGGAATATTACCTTTGCCGCCGACCTTGCCCAGATCCGCGCGATCCTTGAAAAATGATACTGGGAAGCTTGCTTCTCAAACGCGAGGAGACTGCTGTACATGGCTTTGTACGGCGATCTTTTTTCATAAAATGGGATACCGGGGCGTCCGCGGACGCCCCGGTATCCCGAAAAAGAAAAAATCATTCCGCTGGTTATGCCCATAGCGCACGCGGAGGGCATTTAAAATCTTTCTGCGCAACCAAAAAGGCCGCTGCACGAAATCGATGTGCAGCGGCCTTTTGCTATCCTGTTATGTACGCTGTGCGCGTTAAACTTAGGCGGCAGTGGTGGAAGCAGCCTCAGAAGAAGCAGCCTCGGAAGATGCAGCCTCAGAGGAAGCGGCCTCGCTGGAAGCAGCCTCAGAAGAAGCAGCCTCAGAAGAAGCAGCCTCAGAAGAAGCAGCCTCGGAAACAGCGGTGCTTGCGGAAGCAGCCTCAGAGGAAGAAGCAGCGGTAGAAGCAGAGCCACCGCAAGCGGTCATGCCAGCAGCCAGAGCCAGAGCAACAACAGCGATGCAAATATTCTTGAGTTTCATATCAATGATCTCCTTAGTCTTCTTGTAAATGTTTCGCAGCGGGCCTTCGGTAGCACCTCACTGCGATGCTATATTCTAGTCCATTTTTGAAAAAAATCAAGAGGGTTTTGGTCGAAAGTTATAATCTATGTAAAAAATCCGCATAGTTGTCATAAAATTTCGCCAAAAGTCAAAGACTTTTTGGCAAAAATAAAACTGCAAAAAGACGGGCTGCTATCTGCTGTAGAACCCGCTTTTGCAGAATGTCGCCCGGCAGTTGACCTCTTACCCGGCAGAGTGTGGTATGCTGTGGGTACAGAGCAAAGCCTGCACCGCCGGGCGGGGAACACAAAGTAGAAAAAACTTGAAATGATCTGCCGAAAATCCTTTTTATTGGACTGTAAATGTGGATAATAGAAGCATAACGAGGGACGGACATCCCCCGGAAGGCTTGAACGACAAGAACATTTGCGGAGGATAATACGATGAAAGATTTTGATTTTGGCTACTTCGGCACCGGCGATGAGGGCTATGCCCAGTACATGACCGCATTCGAGCGCAATTTCAGCACGGACAGCACCGACAGCTCTGCGTCCGATGACACAGACTGCGATGCAGACAGCTGCGACAGCAGCGAAGAGGATTTCTAAGGAGGTAAAACCATGAAGTATTATGTAACACTGACCGGCCTGAACTACCGCTACGGCACGATGCCCTTTGCAGTAGGGCAGAAGGTGCGTCTGGTCAAGGAGCCGGAGAATCAGGCCGACCACGAAGCCATCCGGGCAGAGCTGCCGGGTCTGGGCAAGGTGGGCTATGTGGCCAACAGCACCCATACCGTAAAGGGGGACTGCTACAGTGCAGGCCGTCTGTACGATAAGATCGGCAACACCGCTGTGGCAAAGGTGAAGTACATCCTGTGCGATGCCGTGATCTGCAAGGTAAAGGCAGACGCCGCAGCGGCCGTGCCGCCCATGAACCCCGACACCGGCCTGCCCTATGGCAGCGAAGAGGAAGCTATCGCATTCTGAAACCGCACCTCTTTGCCCGTTTGTGCATACAAAGGGCAAAGGGGGAATGCGGTTTGAACCGGATCGTTTTCATACTTGGGGTCTGGCTGTTTCCGGCGGCGTGTACCGCGCTGGGAGCAGCAGGGGTGTTTTTGCTGCGCAGGCAGGCAAGACCGGCTACCCGGCGCATTTTGTGCGGAATGGCGGCGGGTATCATGCTGGCGGCCAGCGTATGGAGCCTGCTGCTGCCGGCTATAGCCCGGTCGCAGGGCAGGGCGGCATGGGTACCCCCGGCGCTGGGGCTTATTTTAGGTGCTGTGGGGCTTTTGCAACTGGAGGATGCCGCCGGGCAGCTGCTGGCGGGCGGCCCCGGGCATTGCGGGCGCATGGTGCTGGCGGTCACCCTGCACAACCTGCCGGAGGGCATGGTGGTGGGGCTTGCTGCGGCACTGGCGCTGCACGGGGACGCAGACGCCGTAAGCGGGGCGCTGGCTCTGAGCCTCGGCATCGGCTTGCAGAATATCCCGGAGGGTGCGGCGGTCAGTCTGCCGCTGACCCAGAGCGGGCGCACCCGTGGGCAGTCCTTTGCCGCAGGGGCGGCGTCCGGGCTGGTGGAGCCCTTGGGTGCGGTGCTGGCCTTTGTGCTGGCCGAGTGGGTAGGTGCAGCGCTGCCGTGGCTTATGAGTGCGGCGGCGGGCTGTATGGTGTGTGTGACCGCACAGGAGATGATTCCTGAGGCGGTGGAACCGGATGAAGTGGCCGGTGTCATCAGCATCGTGCTGGGGTTTGCGCTGATGATGGCACTGGATGTGGCCCTGTGATATAGTAAAAGCAATGCCGGACAGACCATTGTGGCCTGTCCGGCATTGCTTTTATGCAAAAAAGAGATTTATACTGCCTGTGTCAGCTGCTGGTTCTGACGCAGATGCCGCCGCACTACCAGCAGACAGCCGAGATGCACCAGTGCGGTCAGCGTCCAGCTGATGGGGTAGCTGATGTACAGCATAAAGGGGGTGCGGTTCAGCTGGAAAATGGTGGCGATCCATACCAGCCGCAGTGCGCATACGCCCACAAGGCTTACCACCATGGGCAGCACGCTGTAACCCAGCCCGCGCAGGCTGCTGGCCAGCACGTCCATGATGCCGCACAGCAGATAGGAGCCGCAGATGATCCTTAACCGCTCGATGCCGGTAGCAATGACCGCGGTGTCCGAGGAGTAGAAGCGCAGCAGCTGGTTCCCTGCCAGCGCTGCGCCGCCGCCCAGCACAAGGCCGGTCACCACGACACACAGCAGACAATTGCGGATCACCCGGTCAAGGTTGTGGTACTTGCGTGCGCCGATGTTCTGGCTGGTAAAGGTGACAGCGGCCTGCGCAAAGGCGTTCATGGCGGTATACACAAAGCCCTCCAGATTAGAGGAGGCAGAGTTGCCCGCCACCACCATGGAGCCGAAGGAGTTGATGGAGGACTGGATGACCACGTTGGAAAGGCTAAACACCGTGCTTTGCAGCCCGGCAGGCAGACCGATGAGCAAGATCTGCTTCAGCGTCCCGGCGTGGAAGGTCAGCCGCCGCAGGTCCAGCCGCAGCGCACCCTCCTCCCGGACGAGCATCCCGGTCACCAGCAGCGCGGACACGGTCTGGCTGATGATGGTGGCCAGTGCTACGCCTGCCACGCTCATGGAAAAGCAGATGACAAAGATCAGATTCAGCACCACGTTGATGACGCCGGCAGCGGCCAGACAATACAGCGGGCGTTTGGTGTCGCCCACCGCCCGCAGCAGCGCACTGCTGAAGTTGTACAGCATGGTCATGGGCATTCCGATAAAATAGATCTTCAGGTACAGGGTGGAAAGACCGATCACATCCTCCGGGCAGCTCATCAGCTCCAGCAGGCCGCGCGCGGTGCAAAAGCCCACCACCGCCAGCAGCACGCCGCTGACCAAGCCCAGCGCCACGGCGGTATGTACCGTATCCTGCACGCCTTTTTCGTCCCGGGCACCAAAGCACCGGGCTGCCACCACATTGGCACCCAGCGAAAGCCCGACGAACAGGTTGACCAGCAGATTGATCAGCGCACCGTTGGAGCCAACAGCGGCCAGCGCCGTGCTGCCCGCAAAGCGCCCCACCACCACAACGTCGGCGGCGTTGAACAGCAATTGCAGAATGCTGGATGCCGCCAGCGGCACAGAAAACAAAATGATCTTTTGCAGCATGGGCCCGCTGGTCAGGTCTGCGGAACGGCTGGTCGTAGCCATGAGTTATCTACCTCCTATAATAAACCTGAATTGACATAGCAATTGCCTATTATAGCGCGATATTAGGTAAAAAACAAGAGGTAAAGCGTCCGCTTCCTCCAAAATCGCCAAATATCAGCCGCCGGGCACAGCCTGCAATTGAAAAATGCTGCCCATACTGCTATAATAAAGCGGTACACCCGTAGAAAACGGAGGAAGTTTTATTTATGTATAGGAATCGGATCAAACGGCTGCTGGATATTTTGCTGTCGGCCTGCGGCATCCTGTGCCTTTCGTGGCTGCTGCTGCTTCTGGCTGTTGCCATCAAGCTGGACTCGCCCGGGCCGGTGTTTTTCCGGCAGAAGCGGGTAGGCATCGGCAAGCGGCATTTCCAGATCCTCAAGTTCCGCACCATGCGCATCGACACCCCGCACGATATGCCTACCCATCTGCTGCACGACCCGGAGCAGTATATCACCCGCATGGGGCGCTTTCTGCGCAAGACCAGTCTGGACGAGCTGCCGCAGCTGTGGAACATCCTTGTGGGGGATATGGCAGTCATCGGGCCGCGCCCGGCGCTGTGGAACCAGTACGACCTGTTGGCTGAGCGGGACAAGTACGGCGCAAACGATGTGCGCCCGGGGCTGACCGGATGGGCGCAGATCCACGGCCGGGACGAACTGGAAATTGCCGAAAAGGCAAAGCTGGACGGCTGGTATGTGGAGCATATCAGCTTTGGGCTGGATGTAAAGTGCTTCTTTGGCACCATTACCGCCGTGCTCAAGCATGACGGCGTGGTGGAGGGCGGCACCGGTACTTTGCACGATGAAAAATAAGGCGCACCGCCGCCGTGCCACGCCTTTGCGCTGCGGAAAAATCGTTTGTGACAGATAGAGCAAGCCCGGAAGGTCTGCGGATCTTCCGGGCTTCCATTTTTACGGGAAGGGACTAAAGCGGAAAGCGGCATCTGCGAAAGCCCTGTTATTTTCGCCCTTTTCTGCGCATAATAAATCCGAAAAATGCGCAGGGAGGCCGTAAAATGTCCAAGCACAGCATCGTCAGGTGGATAAAGATTATAGGGGCTTATCTGCTGGTGGCAGCCGTGGCGGCGCTGGGCTGGCTGTGGTGCGCCCTGCCGGAGCAGGTTTATCTGGAACCGGAACAGCCGCTCATGCTGCCGCGCTTTGGCTGGGTGGAACCGCTGCGCGGGCACGGCAGCCGCAATGTGGCCAGCACCCGGGCAGCGGGCAGCTATCAGACTACGCTGGCGCTGGGCGGCTGGCTGCCGGTCAAGACCATCCGCGCCACCGTGATGCAGCGCCCCACGGTTACGGTATGCGGCACGCCTTTTGGGGTGAAGATGTTCTCAGAGGGGGCGCTTGTCGTGGGCTTTTCCGAGGTGCATACCGCCGCCGGTACGGTGAACCCTGCAAAGCAGGCGGGGCTGCGGCTGGGCGACCGGGTCATCCGCATGGGGAACACCGTCACCGAGACCAACGAGCAGGTCCATGCCGCGCTGGAAGCCGCTGCCGGTGCGGCGGTGGAGGTGGTCTACGTCCGCAAGGGCGAGCAGCGGCAGACCACCCTTTTGCCGGTGTGGGATACCCAGAACGCCCAGTGGCGGGCAGGAATGTGGGTGCGGGATTCCTCCGCCGGGGTGGGTACGCTGACCTTTGTGGACGCGCAGGCCGGGGTGTTTGCCGGGCTGGGTCACCCCATCAGCGACAGTGACACCGGCGAGCAGGTCGCCCTGCGCAGCGGCGAGATCGTGGCCTGCCAGATCGTGGGCTGCACCGGCGGCACCGCCGGCAGCCCCGGGGAACTGAAGGGCAAATTTATCAGCGACCACGCCCTTGGCAGGATCTGCATCAACGGCGAAAACGGCATCTACGGCACGGTAAGCACCGCCATTGCCGGGCAGCAGACGGAGCTTGCCTTTGCGCAGGAGGTGCTGCCCGGCGCGGCAGAGATATTGACCACTACCAACGGCGAAACGCCCCGCAGCTACCGCGTCTATATTGAAAAGGTGAACGATGCCGACCCGCGCCGCAATATGGTGCTGCGCGTTACCGACCCGTCACTGCTGGCGCAGACCGGCGGCATCGTGCAGGGGATGAGCGGCAGTCCCATCCTGCAAAACGGGCGGCTGGTGGGTGCGGTGACCCATGTGCTGGTCAATGACCCGACACGAGGCTACGGCATTTTTGCGCAAACCATGCTGGAACAGGCACATTCCGTGTCCGGAACGGATGCGGCAGCATAAAAAAGTAGGACATTCGAGCAGAATTTCCATAATTTCCCAAAATAAACCGTTGAACTGTCTGGAAAATTATGGTAAAATCCATGGTATTAAAGGAACTGCACACATTGGAGGAAACAACCATGGATAAAGTGAGATTCTTGATGTCGGATACCGGTGCTCAGATCACAGAAGCCTGCCGCGAGGCGCTGGAGCAAAAGGGCGTGGAAGTGACCGTTGTGGAAAAGGATGGAAATAAGGTTTTACAGAAGATGCTGGCCGTTCGCCCGCAGGTGGTGCTGCTGGATGCCTTTATGCCCGGGCTGGATGCACTGGCGGTCAAGCAGCGCTACAATGCCGCCGGCGAGCGCCACACCTCGTTTTTCGTCACCGGCGCGTTCCAGAGCGAGGAAATGGTACAGGAACTGCTGGACGAGGGCTTTGCCTACTATTTTGTCAAGCCCTTTGACGAAAGCGTCCTTGCCGCCCGGGTGCTCAAGGCAGCCAGCGGACAGGAAAAACACCTGCTCCACACCAGTGTGGACAGTGACGAACTGACCGTCACCGAAATTTTGCACCAGATCGGCGTGCCTGCCCACATCAAGGGCTACCAGTTCCTGCGGGATGCCATTCTGCTCACCATGAACGAGCCGGACTATATCAACGCCGTGACCAAGCGTCTGTACCCGGAGATCGCCAAGAAAAACGGCACCACCGCCAGCCGCGTGGAGCGTGCCATCCGCCACGCCATCGAGGTGGCGTGGGACCGCGGAGATGTGGACACGCTGAACAGTTATTTCGGCTACACAATCCACAACCTGCGCGGTAAACCGACGAACAGCGAGTTTATCGCCATGATTTCGGATAAAATTCGCTTGGACAAAAAGCGCCACGCATAATGCCGCAGGGCAGGCAGCCCAACACCCTGACGATAAGATAAGCAAGCAACAAAAACTTATAAAAACAAAAAATGTAAAAAAGCTCAAGTCTGTTACAAAGCACCGGGGCATATCCGACTGTATGGTGGATATGCCCCGGCGTTTTGTAAGATTTTTAAATGGGTGATTTAATTAGGTTTGACGGGCGTAGATGCCATATGTGGTTTCGCCGTCTTGGACAGTATCGAGTAAAGAATAGTTTTGGAGATAGCCTGAATCCATTTTGCCCTCATCCAAAACGAAATAATCCCTATAATTTTCCCGGCTTCTCCTTGACAAACCCATCTCCATCGTGTATAATTATATCCGTTGCTTGCCTCTGTAGCTCAGTCGGTAGAGCAGGGGACTGAAAATCCCCGTGTCATTGGTTCGATTCCGATCGGAGGCACCATATGCGGCCGTAGCTCATCTGGTAGAGCGCCACCTTGCCAAGGTGGAGGTAGCGAGTTCGAGCCTCGTCGGCCGCTCCACAGCGTAACCACCCTTCGGGGTGGTTTTTTTGTGCCCCAATGCGGCAAAAATAGTGCATACCCTGCCTTTTGCCCATTGACGCGGCCTCTCTATAAAGGTATACTGAAGCTGTTCCCTGACAAAAGCAGGGAAGATTTGCGGTATATTAAAAAAGGAGTGCGGAATCATGAAAAACAATACCATTAAAACTTTCGTTGCCGTCGGCATCGGCGCAGCCCTGTTCTTTGTCCTGGGCCGTTTCGTAGCGATCCCCAGCGTGGTACCCAACACTAACATCAGCCTTCAGTACGCTGTTCTGGGTCTGCTGGCTGCTATGTACGGCCCTGTGGCCGGCGGCCTGATCGGCTTCATCGGTCACGCCCTTATCGACCTGTCCTGGGGCGGCATCCCGTGGTGGAGCTGGGTCATTGCCTCTGCCTTCACCGGTGTTGTCGTTGGCCTGTTTGCCAAGAAGCTGAACATCCAGGATGGTGACTTCAACAAGGCCAAGGCCGCTACCTTCGCCGTTGCCAACGTTGTGGCCCACGCCATTGCCTGGATCGTCGTTGCGCCTGTGCTGGACATCCTGATTTATTCTGAGCCTGTTAAGAAGGTCTTTGCGCAAGGCGCTTTCGCCGCTGTGTCCAACATCATCACGGCTGTCGTGGTCGGCGGTCTGCTGATTCTGGCTTACACCAAGACCATTGCCAAGAAGGGCTCTCTGGACAAAGAGTAATCACATTTGACCCCCGTATGCCTTCCCACGAACGCGGGAAGGCATTTTGCTGTTACAACAACTATTTCCCTGCGAGGTGCCGTATGGCAGAGACCAAAACACCCATCATATCCTTCAAAAATTTTTCGTTCCAGTACCGCGCCCAAAAGCAGCCCACCCTGCATGATATCAACCTGGATATCTACCCGGGTGAGCGCGTCCTGATTGCAGGGCCTTCCGGCAGCGGCAAAAGCACACTGGCAGCCTGCATCAATGGCCTGAATCCCTTCTCCAACCCCGGTGAGTGTACAGGCAGCCTGACAGTAGACGGCGTGGATGCGCCCAACAGCAGCATTTTTGAGCTGGCGGATCATGTCGGCACCGTGCTGCAGGATCCGGACGGCCAGTTCATCGGCCTGACGGTGGCGGAAGATATCGCCTTTGCACTGGAAAACAGCTGCACCCCGCAGAAAGAAATGCACGAGACGACCCGCCGCGTCGCTGAACTGGTGGGAATCGAAAACCACCTGGATTACGCCCCGCACGAGCTTTCGGGCGGGCAGAAGCAACGCGTCAGCCTGGCGGGCGTCATGGTCGATGAAGTCAAAATCCTACTCTTTGACGAGCCGCTGGCAAACCTCGACCCGGCCACCGGCAAGCAGGCCATCGAACTGATCGACACAATCCAGCAAAAGACCGAAACGACGAATCCGGAAAATCCAAGCAGGCACATCACACTGAAAAATAAGAGCAG
>OGKG01003982.1_pt1 | contig 13056 bp, 7 predicted proteins | sample 1572201 | NCBI WGS metagenome assembly OGKG01 (sample SAMEA2582146, study PRJEB24529) | metagenome | biome: Human gut stool | place: China | collected 2011 | reverse complement strand
CCCGCCTGTATGTGACCCGCATGCGTCTGGGTATGTTTGACGCCGAGGATCAGGTTCCTTATAATAAGGTTGGCTACGACGTTGTCGACAGCGCCGAGATGAAGGCCCTGAACCTGAAAGTCGCCGACAGCATCATGACGCTGCTGAAGAACGACGGCACGCTGCCGCTGGACAAGTCCAAGCTGCACACCGTCGGTGTCATCGGCCCCAATGCCGACAGTCGCAAGGCGCTGCTGGGCAACTATGAGGGCACTGCCTCCCGCTACACCACCGTGCTGGAGGGCATTGAAGATTACCTCGGCGACGATGTGAAAGTCCGCTACTCGCAGGGCTGCCACCTCTACGCCGACAACATCCACGGCTTGGCCGAGTCCAACGAGCTGATGAGCGAGGTCAAGGGCGTCTGCGAGGAGAGCGATGTCGTTATCGCAGTGCTCGGTCTGGATTCCGGCCTTGAGGGTGAGGAAGGCGACAAGGGCAACCAGTTCGCCAGCGGCGACAAGCCGAACCTGAAGCTCCCCGGCCATCAGGAGGAAGTCCTGAAAGCCTGTGTTGAGAGCGGCAAGCCTGTTGTTCTGGTTCTGCTGGGCGGCAGTGCATTGGCTGTCAACTATGCAGATGAGCACGCAAACGCTATTCTCGAAGCCTGGTATCCCGGTGCCCGTGGCGGCGAGGCTGTGGCCCGCGCTCTGTTCGGTGAGACGAACCCGCAGGGCAAACTGCCCGTCACCTTCTACCACAGCGACCGCGACCTGCCGGAGTTTACCGACTACGCCATGAAGGGCCGCACCTACCGCTACATGGAGAAGGAAGCCCTTTACCCCTTCGGCTACGGCCTGTCCTACACGAAGTTCGGCTTCAAGAACGCTGCTGTCAGCGCGAATGAGGCGGACTCCAACGGCCTCGATGTGACGGTGGACGTCACAAACGAGGGTTCTGTTGCGGGCCGCGAGAGCGTGGAGGTTTACGTCAAGGCCGAGCGCGAGAACACCCCGAACGCCCAGCTGAAAGGCCTTGCCAAGGTCGAGCTGCAGCCCGGTGAGACGAAGCAGGTCAAAATTCACCTGCCGCTGGCCGCCTTCGCCCTCTGCAATGAGGAAGGCACGCCGATCGTTGAGGCAGGCAGCTACAGCGTTTATGTCGGTGCTTCCCAGCCTGATGCCCGCAGCGTAGCGCTGATGGGTCAGGCCCCCGCAAAGCTGACCGTCACCCAGTCCGCAACGCAGGCCCTTGACCTGTGATTGATGTTAGGAAGGAGAGACTGAACCATGCCCAAGACCGCACAAAAAGACGCTTCTGTGGCCACTGTCAAGAAGCAGGGTGCCGCGATGAAGCACATTAAAAAGTACTGGCAATGGTACGCAATGATGTTCATTCCCATTGTGTACTACATCGTGTTCCGCTACATCCCGATGTTCGGCAACATCATTGCGTTCCGCCGCTACCGCGCCGGCAGCAGCATCTTCGGCGATGAATGGAGCGGCCTGAAGTACTTCAACCAGTTCATGAAGGATCAGAACTTCTGGCGTGCGTTCAAGAACACACTGCTGTTGAACTTCAAGTATCTGATCATCAGCTTCCCGCTGACGCTGATCTTCGCCCTGTTGTTGAACGAGGTCAAGAATGTTCACTTCAAGAAGATTGTGCAGACGATCTCCTACCTGCCCCACTTCATCTCGATGGTCATCGTTGCGGGCATGGTCCGCGAGATTCTGTCCACCAGCGGTCCCATCAACAACCTCATCACCAAGCTGGGCGGCGAGGCCATCACCTTCATCTCCCTGCCCGAGTGGTTCACGACGATCTTTGTTACCACAGGCGTATGGCAGGGCCTCGGCTGGGGCACCATCCTTTACTTGGCTGCCATGTCCGGCATCAACACCGAACTGTACGAGGCTGCTGAGCTGGACGGCGCAAACCGCTTCCAGCAGTGCCTGCACGTTACCATCCCCGCCATCCTGCCCACCATCTCCACCCTGTTGGTTCTGAACATCGGCAGCCTGTGCGGTTCCGCCGCTTTCGAGAAGGTCTTCCTGCTGTACACCCCCACCACCTATGAGACGGCCGACATCATCGCCACCTACGTCTACCGCATGGGCCTTGGCTCCGGCAACTACAGCTACGCAACGGCCGTCGGCCTGTTCCAAGGTGTCATCAACCTGGTCCTGCTCACGGTTGCCAACAAGGTCTCCTCTTGGCTTGCCGGCAGCATTTTTTGGTAATTAGGAGGATAAAATAATGGCAAAAGCAACTACTATGGGCCCCATGAAGATCAAGGAATCCGCCAGTTACCGCGTGTTCAAGGTCTTTAACGCCATCATCCTGACGCTGATCAGCGTTGCGATGCTCTACCCGTTCCTGTACTTGGTCGCCCAGTCCTTCTCCTCTACGGAGGCGATCGTTGCAGGCGAAGTCGGCCTGATCCCGAAGGACTTCAACATCTCCACATATAAATACGTCATCACCGACGGCAAGTTCATCCCCTATTACGGCAACACCATTGTGTACTCCATCATTGGCACGGTCTGCGCTCTGCTGTTCAGCGCCCTGCTGGCCTATCCCCTTTCCAAGGCGGAGCTGTACGGCGGCAAGGCAATCAACAAGTTCATCATTTTCACGATGTACTTTGGCGGCGGCATGATCCCCAACTACATTTTGATGGTTTCCTTGGGTCTGCGCGATACCGTGGCATCCTTCATCCTGCCCGGCATGATCTCCACCTACTACGTCATCCTGATGCGTTCCTTCTTCCTCACTCTTCCCCGTGAGCTGGAAGAAGCCGGCGAGATCGACGGCCTGGACAAGTGGGGCGTGTTCTGGCGCATCGCCATCCCCCTGTCCAAGCCCATCATTGCCACCATGACACTGTTCTACGTCGTCCAGTACTGGAACGACTGGTTTGATGCTTTCCTCTACTTGGATACGACCACGAAATGGCCCGTTGCCTACTATCTGCGCCAGCTCATCAGCAGCGCTTCCGGCACAAGTGCTGATGCAGGCGACGCCATGCAGATCGCTTCCAACATCAAGTCCTGCGCCATGGTGCTGACGTCCGCTCCCATCATTTGCATCTACCCCTTCATCCAGAAGTATTTCGTGCAGGGCATGATGCTGGGCGGCGTTAAGGGCTAACGTTTTCGCGTTAGTGCTCTGCGTCCCGTTTTTCCACTGTCTTAAAACCGACGCCGACTCCGGCGCCGGATGAAAGAAAACACCTGTTTTCCCAGGGCCTTCCGGGGAGCAGGAAAAAACGTAATGGAGGTTACGAAACATGAAAAAGCTCACATCCCTCGTGCTGGCTACCGGCATGGTGCTGTCTCTGGCTGCCTGCGGCGGCTCCGGCAGCTCCACGGCTGCAAGCACCACCAACACCGATGGCAGCACTGCTACCACCGACACCGCTGCTGCGGACGAGTCGAACCTCGGCTATGAGTACGGCGAGCACTTCCACTCTGACGAGCCTGTCACCTACACGATGTTCTTCAACGACAACCCCGCCTATCCCATGAACGACAAGTGGATCAGCGAGGGCGTCTTTAAGGCCATCGAGGATGCCACCAACGTCCATCTGGAACTGACCGTCGTTGACAACTCCAACTACACCGATAAGGTTTCCTTGGCCGTTTCTTCCGGCACTTCCCCCTACATCATCCCCAAGATCTACTCTGAAACTGCGTATGTCACCGGCGGCGGCGTTGTCCCCGTCTCCGACTATGTCCAGTATATGCCCAACTACTCCAACTTCGTCGAGGAGTACAACATGCAGGACGACTTGGCCACCATCACGCAGGCCGACGGCAAGTACTACCGCCTGCCCGGCCTGAAGGAGACCTCTCTGCAGGATTACACCTTCCTCATCCGCAAGGACATTTTTGACGCTGCCGGCTACGATGTCGCCGAGCTGGAAAAGGATTGGACCTGGGACGAGTTCGCCGACGTGCTGATCGGCGTCAAGCAGTACATGGTCAAGCAGGGCATGTGCGGCGAGAATGACTACATCTGGTCCGATATGTGGTGCGGCCAGACCTCCGGTTACGGTCAGGGCGGCAACCTGCTGAAGCTGCTGGGTGCCTCCTACGATATCAACACCGGCTGGGCCATCACCACCAACTACGGTCTGGTCTATGACGCCGACAGCGATTCCTTCGTTGACGGCTCTGTCTCCGACAATTACAAGCAGGCCTACACTGTCCTGCAGAAGCTCGTCCAGAACAAGGTTCTTGACCCCGAGACCTGGACCCAGGATGACGACACCGCGCTGAACAAGTTCTACCGCGGCGAGACCGCCATCATGTCCACTAACCGTGCCCAGTACGCCACCCAGGACTCCAAGGTCAAGGAGCAGCTGGGCGAGGGCAACTACGAGCTGTACCGTACCCTCGTTCCCATCGGCACATCCGACTATCAGGCCGAGAACCAGCGCCTTGAGTGCGGTATCATGATCTCTTCCAACGCTCTGAAAGAGCTGGGCGAGGACGAGTTCATCAAGATGATGCGCTTTGTTGACTGGCTGTGGTACTCTGACGAGGGCCTGACCCTGACCAAGTGGGGCAAAGAGGGCGAGACCTACACTGTCACCGACGGCACCTACAGCCTGACCCCCGGTTACTACTGCAACGGCCTGTCCATCGCACAGACCTCCGACGATCAGATCGACCTGCGTGAAGAGCTGGGCTACGCCTGCGGCAACTTCATGTATTCCGGCAACACCGAGCTGCTGACCAGCAACTTCAGCGAGGATCTGCGTGACTTCTACGACCGTCAGGGCCAGTACCGCAAGCTGCGCCCGCTGGATCCCACCGTTACCTTCGACGAGGATCAGATGGAGATGCTGAACCTGTGGGGCACCCCCATGACCGATACCGTCAACGCTTGGACCTGCAAGTTTGCCATGAATCAGGCCGACATCAACAACGATTGGGATACCTACGTTGCTGAGGTCGAAGCCCAGAACATGCAGAACATCGTTGATATGTACAACGACACCTACAACGCAAGCAAGTAATTTGTTTGGAAACTGACTGTCCCTGCGACAGTGATGCAACTGCCGGGGGCAGCCTCACGTAACAACATGGGGCTGCCCCCGGTTTGCTGTTTATGGTACGCAAGTACCGCGCCCCGGTGACGGGGCGCACCGTGTGTGCCCGACACGGCCATGTCGGACCTGCACGGCACTTCCCGTCACATCCCCTTACCCTTATTAAAAGGAGCTGTTCCTTATGAAACGCACCGATTTCAGCGTTGACTGGCTGTTTGCCGCCTGCGCGCCGGATACCGAGCTGCTGCCTTGGAACGCGCAGTTCACCCCCGTCGACCTGCCCCACGATTGGCAGATTCGCCACGCGGACGATTTGTACCGCGACGGCACGCTGTTCTACCGCAAATATTTCTTTGTCACCGATGTACCCGGCACCCGCCGCATGCTTTGGTTCGGCGGGGCCTACATGGATACGACCGTTTTCGTCAACGGCACCGAAGTCGGCCAATGGAAGTACGGCTACACGTCGTTCTGGTTCGACATCACCGATGCGCTCCATGAGGGCCAGAACGAGGTTCTTGTCCGCTGCAATCTGCGCCACCCCAACTCCCGCTGGTACTCCGGTGCGGGCCTGTACCGCAATGTGGAACTGTGGGAGGCTCCCGACCTCCACTTGATGCCCGATGGACTGTATGTAGCTGCCAAAGAGGGCGACAACGGCGCTTGGACCGTGGCCGTCACTGCCGAGGCGGGTTCCGTCACCGCCGCCAGCACGGGCCGCACGCTGACGCTGCATCTGACCGATGACAACGGCAGCCTTCTTGGCACTGCCGCCATCCCTGCCGATGCATGGGCTGCTCTCCCCTCCCTCGATGGCTGGCGCACGGGCAAGGAAACCGCGATTTACAAAGCCTCGCACACCTTCACGCTGCAAGACCCCGCTTTGTGGGACTTGGACGCGCCGAGCTTCTACCACATCACGGCAGAGCTAACCGGCGCCGATGGCGTTACCGACACACTAACCACCCGCTTTGGCTGCCGCACCATCGAAGCCACACCCGACTGCGGGCTGCTGGTGAATCACAAGCGCGTTTTGATCAAGGGCGTCTGCATCCACCACGATTTCGGCTGTCTCGGTTCGGCGTTTGAGTACAGCGCCGCCAAGCGTCAGCTTGAAATCCTCAAGTCCATGGGGGTTAACAGCATCCGCACGGGTCACACACCGCCCGCGCCGCAGTTCATGGATCTGGCCGACGAGATGGGCATTTTGATGGATGTCGAGAGCTTCGACTGCTGGCGCAGCGGCAAGAACCCTTACGACTACGGCCGCTTCTTTGACGAGTGGCAGGAAAAGGATGTTGCTGCCTGGATCCGCCGCGACCGCAACCACCCAAGCCTGCTGTTCTGGTGCATCGGCAACGAGATCTACGACACCCACGCGGGTCCCGAGGGCGCGGACACAATGCGGATGCTGCTGGCCGAGGTCGCCGCGCACGACCCTGCGCGCAACGGCATCCCAACGCTCGGCTCCAACTACATGCCGTGGGAAAATACACAGCACTGTGCTGATATCATCAAGGTCGCGGGCTATAATTACGGCGAGCGCCTCTACGCCAGCCACCACGAGAAGCACCCCGACTGGGTCATCTACGGCAGTGAGACGTCGTCCATCGTGCAGAGCCGCGGCATCTACCACTTCCCGCTTTCGCAAAGCCTGCTGTCTGATGACGACCTGCAGTGCTCAAGCCTGGGCAACAGCCGCACGAGTTGGGGCGCGGAGAGCTGGGACATCTGCCTGCAGAGCGAGCAGCGCTGGCCATTCACGCTGGGGCAGTACCTTTGGACCGGGTGGGATTACATCGGCGAGCCGACACCTTACCACACGCGCAGCAGCTATTTCGGCACCATTGACACGGCAGGCTTCCCGAAGGACGCCTACTACGTTGTGCAGGCCGCGTGGCTCGACCCCAAAACACACCCAATGGTACACCTGTTCCCCTACTGGGACTTCAACGAAGGGCAGCTGATTGACCTCTGCGCTTGCACCAACGCCCACAGCGTAGAACTGTTTGTGAACGGCGAGAGCCTTGGCCGCAAGGTGCTGGACTCCGCCAAGGGCCGTACCGCCAGCTGGCAGGCAGCCTACCACCCCGGCAGCGTCAAGGTCGTAGCCTACGATGAAAACGGCAAGGTCGTGGCAACCGACGAGCAGGATTCCTTCGATGACAGCGCTATGGTCTGCCTGCAGGCTGACCGCAAGACGATTTCCGGCGATGGCCGTGAGCTTGCGTTTATCACAATCACAACCCGCGACAAGAACGGCAACCCTGTGCGCAACGCGAACGACTGCGTGACGGTCCGCGTAAATGGCGCGGGTGTGTTGGTGGGCCTTGACAACGGCGACAGCGCCGACCCCGACGAATACCAGACCGACAGCCGCCGCCTTTTCAGCGGCATGCTGCTGGCCGTTGTGGCGGGCAATGGCCGCACCGGCACGATTACCGTGGATGTCACGGCCCCCGGCCTGCGCCCTGCAGTGCTGACGCTGAACGCCGCCCCGTTTGAGGGCCCCGTTCGCCGCCGTCTGCCGCCGCTGACCTTCGGCGGCAGCACACAGGAAATCCCTGTGCGCAAGCTGGCCCTGACCGCCGAGCGCACAGCGCTGGACAAGGAGCACCCCGTAACGCACATTACCGCCGCACGCCGGCCTGCAGCAGCAACCTTCACCGACATCGAGTGGCAGTTGACCGACGACAAGGGTGTGCCCGCTGTGAACGCGGCCATGCAGCCAGACGGTGACGTGCTGACGGTGACCGCCCTGGGCGATGGCACACTGCGGGTTCGCGCCCTGGTGCGCAACGGCCACGATGCGCCGCAGCTGATCTCCCAGTTGGAGTTGTCCATCTCTGGCGTCGGTCAGCTGCACAAGAACCCTTATGAATTTATCTCGGCCAGCCGTTTTGATGCGTCCTTCGGCGACATCGGCAACGGCAACGAGCGCGGCGTTTCCACCTCCCGCACGGGCCGCAGCTGGGTGCTGTTCGATGATATCGACTTTGGCCCCGATGGTGCAGATACGGTGGAGCTGCCAATCTTTGTGCTGGACGGAGAACCGACGACCTTCCGTTTCTGGGACGGCGAGCCCTACGCCGAGGGCAGTACAATGATCGGCGAGCGCGTCTACCACAAGCCCAAGCAGTGGAACGTCTACCAGCCCGACACCTTCAAGCTGGACAAGCTCCTGCGCGGCATCGGCAGGTTTGCCGTGGAGCTGAACGTGAAGGTCCACATCAAGGGCTTTACCTTCACCCGTCATTCTCGCGCATGGGATACCCTGGCTGCGGGCGCGTGCGATGCCGTCTATGGCGATTCCTTTACCCGCGACGGGTCGCGTGTGCTGGGCATCGGCAACAATGTCTCGCTGCTGTTTGACCGCATGGACTTTGGCGAGACCGGCTGCTGCGGCATCCGCATTACGGGCCGCAGCCCGTTGCCCGCCAACACGGTGCATCTGATGTTTGCCGCTGCAGACGGCGGTGAGACCGAGCGCCGTGTGGTCGAGTTTGGCCCACAGGCCGATTGGGGCGAGCAAACCTTTACGTTTGAGCCCGTCACGGGGGCGCGGCAGGTCACGTTCCTCTTCCTGCCCGGCACGCAGTTTGACTTTGATTCCTTTACATTTATTTGAGGCAACTACCTATGAACCACGAAATTTATGCGGACCATGCCGCCACCGCGCCCATTGAGCCGCTGGCGCTGGAGGCCATGTATACCGCATACCAAGAGTACGCGAACCCCGCCGCACTCTACCGCAGCGCCCTGCACACCAAGCAGACCGTGGAAAAAGCACGGCTGACCGTGGCGGAAAATCTGGGCTGCACCCCCGACCATATATTTTTCACCTCCGGCGGCAGCGAGAGCAACACCTGGGCCATCCGTGGCACGGTGCCGCAGGGCGGCCATGTGGTCACAACGCCCATCGAGCACCACTCGGTTCTGAACGCCTGCGCGTCAATCCGGGATGACGGCGGCCGCATGACAACGCTGGAGGTTGACGGGTTCGGCCGCGTTGTACCTGAGAGCTTGACCCGCGCCCTGGCGGCCCACCCCAACCTGGTCAGCTTGCAGTACGCCAACAACGAGGTAGGCGTTGTACAGAACATTCCCGCGCTGGCAGCGCTCTGCCGTGAGGCGGATGTGCTGCTGCACGTTGACGCTGTGCAGGCTGCGGGCCACCTGGCCATCCCGCTGGACGGCATCGATTTTCTGTCGGCGTCGGCCCACAAGTTTGGCGGGCCGAAGGGCATCGGCTTCTTGTATGTGCGCGAGCCTCGCAAACTGCGCCCGCTGATTTACGGCGGCAGTCAACAGTACGGCCTGCGCCCCGGCACTGAGCCCGCAGCGCTGATTGCGGGCTTGGCCGCAGCGTTCAAGGTCACCTGCGCCGAGTGCTGCCAGCGCACTGCCAAAAAGCGTGCCCTGGCCGAGGAGTTTTGGCAGACGCTGCATGCTGCCCGGCCCGAAGCACGGCTGCACACCCCTGCGGACGGCCTGCCGGGCCTGCTGAGCGTTGGCCTACCCGGCCGCAGCGGCCAGCGGCTGACCTACCAGCTGGATGTAGCAGGGGTCAGTGTCTCCCCCGGCGCAGCGTGCGACAACCGTGGCGTGCAGGAACCCTCCCACGTTTTGATGGCTCTGGGCGGCACTGCAGCCGAGGATGCGCTGTCGACCTTACGTTTCAGCTTCGGCAGTGCGAACCGCCCCGGCGACGGCAAAGAAGCTGCGGAACGGCTGATAAAAATTTTGGAACAACAATAATTTTATTCACAAATATAGGAGGTTTTACCATGGCATTTACCAAGTGCTGGCTGGCATACCCGGAGATTAGGGGCTGCCGTTGCGACGCGATTTCTCTGCACACCGAGCTGACGGGCGAAACCATCGACCGCGCCAAGGCAGAACTGGCCGAGGGCTTTAAGGGCTTGTACGGCGCAGCGCTGACCGAGGGCGACGACATCACCTTGGCGCTGGACACGACCCTGGACCCTGAGGGCTACCGCTTGAAGGCCGTCGACGGCCATTGCACCATCGAGGGCGGCAGCGAAGTAGGCGTTTTGTACGGCGTTTTTGCACTGCTGCGCAATCTGCAGACTGCAGGCAAGGCGTGGGCGCAGTTCACCGCCGATGAGGAGAAGGCACCATCCAACCGCCTGCGCATGCTGGACCACTGGGACAACATGGACGGCAGCATTGAGCGCGGCTACTCCGGCGATTCCTTCTTTTTCAAAGATTCCGAAATTCTAATCGATGTACCGCGTTTGACGGCTTACGCCCGTATGCTCGCGTCCGTGGGCATCAACGGCATCACAATCAACAACGTCAACGTCAAGGACGCCGCCAGCTGGCTCATCACCGACCGCTACTTCGGCGCCCTGCAGGAGTATCTGAAAATCTTCACCCCCTACGGCGTCAAGCTGTATCTGAGCATCAACTTTGCCGCCCCGATGGAGCTGGGCGGCATGGACTCCGCCGACCCCTGCGACCCCGCCGTGGCCAAGTGGTGGGCGGATAAGGCCCAGGAGGTCTGGGCAAACCTGCCCGGCCTGGGTGGTTTCCTGGTAAAGGCCGACTCCGAGGGCCGCCCCGGCCCCTTCACCTACGGTCGCAACCAGGCCGACGGCGCAAACATGCTGGCCGATGCCGTGGCCCCCTGCGGCGGTCACATTGTCTGGCGTTGTTTCGTCTACAACTGCCAGCAGGATTGGCGCAATACCAAGATTGACCGCGCCCGCGCAGGCTACGACTATTTTATGCCGCTGGACGGCACCTTCCGCGACAACGTCACGCTGCAAATTAAGAACGGCCCCATGGACTTCCAGGTGCGCGAACCGGTCTCCCCGCTGATTGGCGGCCTGCAGCACACCCACATTGCCGTGGAGTTCCAAATTGCGCAGGAGTACACGGGCCAGCAGCGCCACGTCTGCTACTTGATGCCCTGGTTCCGCCAGATTTTGGACTTCGACATGCACACCCGCCCGAACGGCGACGCCCATGTGCGTGCGCTGATCCAAGGCGCGGGCAACGGAATGGTGGCCGTGACCAACACCGGCAACGATGAAAACTGGACCGGCCACGACCTGGCCGCTGCGAACCTCTACGGATTCGGCCGCTTGAGCTATGACACCACGCTGGACCCCGCCGTGATTGCCGGCGAGTGGCTGCGGCTGACCTTCGGCAACAATGAGCCTGTGGAAAAGACGCTGCACCGCATTTTGATGCAGTCCTGGCCCACCTATGAGAAATACAACGCCCCCCTGGGCGTGGGCTGGATGGTCAACCCCAACTACCACTACGGCCCCAACGTTGACGGTTATGAGTACAGCCGCTGGGGCTGCTACCACCGCGCCTCCTTCGATGGCATTGGCATTGACCGCTCGCCCACGGGCAGCGATTACTGCCACCAGTACGCCCCCGAACTGGCCGAAATGTACGCCAATGTGGAGACCTGCCCCGATGAGCTGCTGCTCTTCTTCCACCACATGCCGTACAACTATGTGCTCAAGAGCGGCAAAACGATCCTGCAGCACATCTACGACACCCACTTCGAGGGTGCCGAGGACGCCGCGCGGTTCTACGACGAGGTTGTGGCGCTGAAGCCTTACCTGGATCCTGCCGTGTACGCCCGCCTGGAGGCACGTTTTGCCCACCAGAAGGAGCACGCCTGTGAGTGGCGCGATGTCATCAACACCTACTTTTACCGCAAGACGGGCATCGGCGATGCCCACGGCCGCAAAATTTACGAATAATTAAAAAGTGCGCCGCCGCGTGGAACTTTCACGCGGCGGCGCTTTTTTATCCGCGGGAGGCCATCTGGCGGTACTCGGTAGGGGTATAGCCTATCTGCGCCTTGAACAGGCGGTTGAAGGTTGCGATCGAGTTGAAGCCCGACCGCATAGCGATCTCGGTGATGGGAATCGTATCGTCCACCAGCAGTGCTTTGGCATAGATGATGCGGCGCGCCACCAGGTAATTGTGGCAGGTCATGCCCGTGTTTTCCTTGAACAGGCGCGAAAAATGGTAGACACTAAACCCCGCGCGGGAGGCCAGATTCTCGACCGAGAGACGCTCGGTGCAGTGGTTGTTGATGTAGGCGCACAGCTCTGCAAAGCGGCGCATGTGGTCCTGCTGCTTGGGGTAATCCAGCACCTGCTCGCTGTTCTGGCGGTGCTCATACCGCCCGAAGATCGAGAAAAAGTGCAGCATCAAGGCCATGATCTCGCTCTCACGGTAGACGTTCGTGCTGAAATACTCGCCCTCTATCTGCGCCAGCACCGCAAACAGCTGGTCGGCCAGTTCGGGGTCCTCCTGCCGGGTGACAAGGCGGAAGGGGTAGAACGTGTTGAACAACTCGGCCATGTCCTGTATCTGATGAAAGTACGATACGCTGTAGTTCATGATGTATCGCTCCCCCGTTTTGGGTGCGCGAATGCTGTGCAGCTCGCCCGATGCGATAATCAGCACATCATGGGGCTGCAGCGTCACGGTCTTGCCCGCAATCGTAACCGTGTAGGTACCCTCGATGGGGGAGATGATCTCGCCAGGGGCATGCCAGTGCAGTGGGAAATCGGCGTCCTCCATGTTGTGGTAAAAGCGGATCGCCGTTGAAAAGCGGAAATCGACAGTTTCAGTCGTGCCGTCCAGATTCTCTATTTTGCCGGGGCTCACACTGCCGTACTTTTTGAGCAGTTCTACTTCCATAGTTTGTTTTCCTCGTGGCCTGCTGCCGTAAAAAGGTCGTTTCTTTTATTGTATCGCGGTTTTCCGCCCTAGTCAACAGGTACGGGGATGGAGTTTCCCCGCTAGAGTTTTATAATAAACGCAAAGCTCCAAAAACAGAGCTTTAGCACAAAAAGTACAAATATTGTCTATCAACATTCTTGGCATCAAGCATTCGGGAAAAACCGAAGTATCAATTACACCGGATACGGTGCTGTCCGGGGAAATAACGATTTTAGCGTTGGGCGAATACAAAGCGCTGCAAAAGTGCTTCCGAATCTGAACGGACGGTGAGGGTATGT
>OGKG01003968.1_pt1 | contig 13088 bp, 12 predicted proteins | sample 1572201 | NCBI WGS metagenome assembly OGKG01 (sample SAMEA2582146, study PRJEB24529) | metagenome | biome: Human gut stool | place: China | collected 2011 | reverse complement strand
AACGTCGGGCTCATCGTCATCGACTATCTGCAGCTGATGACCACCGGCCAGCGCACCGAGAACCGTGTGCAGGAGATCAGCTCCATCACCCGGAACCTCAAGATCATGGCCAAAGAGATGAACGTGCCCATCATCGCGCTGTCGCAGCTGTCCCGTGCGGTGGAAAAGCAGGGCAACAATTCCAGCCACCGGCCGCAGCTGTCTGACCTGCGTGACTCTGGTTCCATCGAGCAGGATGCCGACTGCGTCCTGTTCCTCTACCGCGATTCCTATTACGCCAGCCAGAACCCCGACGGCGGCGAGGTGGACGCCGACACCGCCGAGTGCATCGTGGCCAAGAACCGCCACGGTGAGACCAGCACGGTGCCGCTGGGCTGGGATGGCGCGCATACCCGCTTTATGGATGTGGATTTCAAACGCTGATGAACGAGATCGTGGAAAAAGTGCGCGCCTTCGCGCAGAAAAACGAGCTGTTCGCGCCGGGGCAGCGGCTGTGCGCCGCCGTTTCGGGCGGGGCCGACAGCATGGCGCTGCTTCGGCTGCTGCTGCGGATCCAGCCAGTGTTTGGCTACGAGCTGACGGCCTGCCATGTAAACCACGGCCTGCGGGGAGAGCCCGCCGACCGGGACGAAGCCTTTGTCCGCGCCGAGTGCGCCCGGCTGAACGTGCCGCTGCGCGTGTTCCACCCGGCTGACGTGGGCGCTGCCGTTCCGGCGCATCCGGGGGAGGACTGGGCGCGGAAGCTCCGCTATGCCTGCTTCGATGCTCTGCGGGCCGGTGGGATAGATGCGGTCGCCACCGCCCATACTGCTACTGACCAGACCGAGACGCTGCTGTTCCGGCTGGCGCGGGGGGCCGGTCTCCACGGCGCAGCGGGCATCCGGCCCAGCCGCCCCGGTTTCTGCCGCCCGCTGCTCTGCCTGACCCGCGCGGAGACCGAGCAGGTCTGCACGGCATGCGGCCAACGCTGGGTGACGGACGAGACGAACGCCTCCGATGCCTACGCCCGCAACCGGCTGCGCCACGCGGCGCTCCCGGCCCTGCGCTCGGTGAACGAGGCGGCGGAGGAAAATTTCGCCCGCTTCTGCGAAAAGGCCGCCCGTGCGGATGCCTACTTTGCACAGCGGGCGGAAGAGCTGCTGGAAGACGCGGAAGTCCTGCTGCCGCCCGCCCTCCCGGCGGGGGCACGGTATGCGCTGCAGAGCGGTCGGCCCGTCTGGGGGCTGGAGGGGCTGCAGGAGGCCGACCCGCTGATCCTGGAAGCTGCCCTGCACAGCCTGGTGGCCCCGGTGCGGGACGCGGAGGAAAAATACATCCGCCTGCTCAGCACTCTGGTGGAGCAGGGGAGCGGGGCCGTCCAGCTGACCGGAAGCGTCCGCTTCTGTGCGGGCGGCGGAGTGCTCTGGATGGAGGAAATGCCCACCGCGGCAGCTCCGGATGACCCGGCGGCTGCGGTGCTCCCGCTGCCGTTTGACCCGGCAGGACCGCTGGAGATCGCCCTTCCGGGGGGCTGGATGCTCGCCGCCCGGCAGATTCCGGGCGGTTTTCAAGAAAAAACACAGGGTGTTCATAAAAAAGACTTAAAAAATCAGGCAGATTATGCTAGAATAATAATGTTATATTCTGCGCTCACGCTGCGCTGCCGCCAGCCGGGGGATACGTTCCGCCCGGCGGGACGCGGCATCCGCAAAGAGCTGCGCAAATGGATGAACGAAGCGGGCATCCCGCCCGAAGAACGAGACCGTCTGCCGCTGCTTGCGGCGGGGAGCGAGGTCGTGTGGGTCTGCGGTGCAGGCTTTGCCGACGGGCTGGCTCCCACGGCGGACAGTGAAAACGTCTTGCAGATGGAAGCGCAAAAAATGGAGGAACAACAATGAGTATGCACGACGATATCGAGAAAGTCCTGGTCAGCGAAGAACAGCTGAAGGCCAAGGTCGCGGAACTGGGTGCCCGGATCAGCAAAGACTACGAGGGCAAAAACCTCGTCCTCGTCTCCATCCTGAAGGGGTCGGTGGTCTTCATGGCCGACCTGATGCGGGCGGTGAGCATCCCGTGCAGCATCGACTTCATGGTGGTGTCCAGCTACGGCGGCAGCAACACCACCTCCAGCGGCCTGGTCAAGATCATCAAGGATCTGGACGGCGACCTCTCCGGCAAGGATGTACTGATCGTGGAGGATATCCTCGACACCGGCGTCACCCTGTCCAACCTGGTGCCGATGCTCAAGATGCGCAACCCGAACTCCGTGAAGATCTGCACCATCCTCGACAAGCCCAGCCGCCGCAAGGCCGACATCCAGCCCGATTACGAGGGCTTCCGTGTGCCGGACGAGTTCGTGGTGGGCTATGGTCTGGACTACGACGAGAAGTACCGCAATCTGCCCTATGTGGGTGTGCTGAAGCCTGAGATCTACGAGAAGTAAGCTTCTCATTATAATTCATCCAAGAACTGGAGTTGATTTTTTTGCAATCCAAGAGACCCCGTTTTAACCCGCTGATTTTAGCGCTGGCTCTGGCAGCTGTGCTGATGGTGTGGTCGGTGCTGGGCGGCAGCGGCGACAGCGGCAGTACTTCCTCCATGGCCTATTCCACGGCGGTGCAGTACTTTGAAAACCTGCAGGTCAAACAGTTCACGCTGGATCTGAACACCGGCGTGCTGACCATGAACCTGAAGGAAGGCAAACTGCCCCTGCCCGACACCACTGCCCAGAGCGTCACCCAGTCCACCGGCGGACTGCTGAGCGGTATGCTGTCCTCTTCGGACACAGCGGTGGCTGCTCAGAAGAACGACGACGGCACGGTGACGGTGCGCTACAAGCTGCCTTACGCTTCCATGTTCGTCAGCCATATCAGCGACTACATCGATCAATATGATGCAGCCAACCCGGACGAGCCCATGGTGTATGATTACACCCCCGTGAAAGAAAGCATCCCATGGCTGGAGATTTTGTTCTATCTGGGCATGCTGGGCTGTACCGGCTTTTTGCTGCTCTCCATGATGCGCGGCGGCGCTGGCGGCGGCGGGATCATGAACGTCGGCAAGGCCAAGGTCAAGGACGAGCATGAGAACAAGAAAACCGCTACCTTTGCCGATGTTGCCGGCGAGGACGAGGAAAAGGAAGAACTGAAAGAGGTCGTCGAGTTCCTCAAGAGCCCGGACAAGTTCAATACGCTGGGTGCCCGCATCCCCCATGGCGTTCTGCTGGTGGGCCCTCCGGGTACCGGTAAGACCCTGCTGGCCCGTGCCTGCGCAGGCGAGGCCGGTGTGCCGTTCTACTCCATCTCCGGTTCCGACTTTGTGGAGATGTACGTCGGCGTGGGTGCTTCCCGCGTGCGCGATCTGTTCGACAAGGCCAAAAAGACCATGCCCTGCATTATCTTCATCGATGAGATCGATGCGGTGGGCCGTCAGCGCGGTGCCGGTCTGGGCGGCGGTCACGACGAGCGTGAGCAGACCCTGAACCAGCTGCTGGTGGAGATGGACGGCTTTGAGGCCAACGATGGCGTTATCGTCATGGCTGCTACCAACCGTGCCGACATTCTGGATAAGGCACTGCTGCGCCCGGGCCGTTTTGACCGTCAGGTCTATGTGGGCCTTCCGGACGTCAAGGGCCGCGAAGAGATCCTCAAAGTTCACACCAAGAATAAACCCTTGGCTCCCGATGTTTCCCTGAAGGTCATTGCACAGCGCACCGCCGGTTTTGCGGGCGCTGATCTGGAAAATCTGGTCAACGAGGCCGCCCTGCTGGCAGCCCGCCGCAACCGCAAGGCCATCACGATGGAGGACATTGAGGAAGCTTCCATGAAGGTCATGGCCGGCCCCGAAAAGAAGAGCCGTGTCGTGACCCCCGAGGAAAAGAAGCTGACCGCTTACCACGAAGCAGGCCACGCCGTGGCAGGCTTCTACTGCAAGCATCACCCCCGTGTGCATGAGATCACCATCATCCCCCGCGGTCAGGCCGGCGGCTACACCATGTACCTGCCCGAGAAGGATCGCAGCTATGTGACCAAGGGTGAGATGTTCGAGGATATCGTGTCCAGTCTGGGCGGCCGCGTGGCTGAGCAGCTGATTCTGGATGACATCTCTACCGGTGCCTCCAACGATCTGCAGCAGGCCACCAACATTGCCCGCCAGATGATCACCAAGTACGGCTTCTCCGAGCGGCTTGGCCCTGTGGTCTACGGCACCTCGCAGGAAGAGACCTTCCTCGGCCGCGATTTCGGCCAGGGCAAGGGCTACAGCGAGACCACCGCAGCCGAGATCGACGGCGAGATGCGGGATATCATCGACGAGGCCTACGAGACCTGCCGCCGCACCCTGACGGAGCACATCGACCAGCTGCACGCGCTGGCCAAGGCCCTGATGGAGCGCGAAAAGCTCAACGAGCAGGAGTTCAATACCGTGATGGCGGGCGGCACCCTGGCCCCCCGTGACGACGAGGAGCCCAAGGCGGAAGAGCCTGCCCAGCCGGCTCAGACCACGGTAGAACCGGCAGAGCCCGCCGAACCGGCAGAACCCGCCGAGATGGCGGAACAGGCCCGGCCCGTGGAGACTCCGGCAGAGGAGGCCCCGGCCCAGAAACCCGAAGAATAAACCCGGAAAGGGGAGAGTGTTGTGGAGGAAAATTTTGACCCGGTCGCACGGACACGCGCCAATTACTACACCCCGGGCAGCCCGGTGCAGTTTGTCTGCGTGGAGCTGCTCAAGGGCGAGAGCAGCGGCGAGCACGCGGTCTGCCTGACCTTTAAGAATATTTCCAAGGTGACGCTGACAGCCCTGGAGATCCATTTCAAGAGCAAGGGCGTGGACGGCATCATCCTCTGCGAGGACGAGTTTGAGTATCGTGACATTGCCGTGAAGCCCGGCGAGAGCTTTGGCATGGACGATGCCGTGTTTGTGACCCAGAAAGCCATCACCAGTGTGGATGTTTCCCTCAAGAACGTCTACAACGGCAAGCGGGTGGTCCATCTGGACGCCATCAAGCGGGTGCGCCTGCCGGCCCCCCGCCGCCTGAGCCCCGAGCTGCAGAAAGCACTGGAGGCCCGGATGAACCGTCAGGGCCTGAAGTATATGCCCCAGGTATTTGAAAACGGCTGGTACTGCGCCTGTGGCGCGTTCCACCCGAAAGAAGAGGATACTGTATACTGCACCGAGTGCGGCTGTGACCGCATCCTGCTGCAGAACGCCCTGAACACCCTGCTCCAGCCGGAGCAGCCGGACCCCGTGCCCGCTGCCCAGCCGGAAGCACCGGTGCGGCCCGTTCAGCCTGCCGCGCAGGAAGAGCCTACCCGTATCATGAGCAGCGCGGCCCAGGAAGAGGCGACCCGGGTCATGCCTGCCCGCCCCCATGTGGAGCAGGCGGCCTCCTTTGCGCCGCCGCTGGAACCGGTGGAAGCCGGAGAACAGACCCGCATCTTGGATGCACGGAACTACCAGCCTGCTGCCCGCGCGGCCCGGCCGGACGACGAGGGCACCCGTGTGATGCCTGCCGCCGTGCGGGACGCTGCCCCGGCACCGCAGCGCGCTCCGGAGCCGCAGCCCGTGGATGAGGACGACTACGAGGAGGAAGCGGACTCCCGTGACAGCATCGCTGAGACCCTTATCCGCTGGGTTCCGCCCATCACGGCTATCATCTGCGCAGGCATTGCGCTGTGGGGCTTTGTGTATTATCAGTTTATCCTGTAAAACAGCAGCGGAGGAGGCGGTGAGCGTTTCCTCCGCTTTTTTGTTGCAACTGCTATTGGCTCCCCTGCCAGGACAGACTCCCTCCGGCCGGAGGGAGATGTCGCGCCAGCGACAGAGGGAGGATAGCTGGACGCGCCAAAGCGCAGCCTGAGAGGTTTTATTTCAAATCGAGGAAGTGGCAATATGGTAGATGAGACGTTACAAGCGGCGTTTGAGATCAAGACGGCCTGCGATGAGATCAGCCGCAAGCTGCTGCGCTGGCACTGGGAGCAGAAGCCCGGGGCCCACAGCCTGGATGCCCTGCTCAAGCACCTGGCCCAGCGCCAGAAAGAAAGCCCGGATTACTACGACCGAATGCCGGACCTGAGCGGAAAGACCAGCTGGCAGCAGCTGGATACCACCCTGTGTATGCGGGTGCTGCTGGATCCGGAAAAAGACGCGGCCAAGCCTCTGGACCTGCTGGGCAATATGCCGCACCCCTCGGCGGCCCGCCGGGCCTGTAACGCGGTGCGCACGGCCCGCAACGAAGCCGCCCACGCGGCGGACCGCACCGATGGCACCCAGGCGGCCATCCTCTTCAATGAGGCCATCGAGAGCCTGGAAGAGGGCTATGCGGGCACGGCGTTCAAGACCAGTGAGCTGGAGCAGTATTACCGGATGGCGGAGGATTTCCTCAGCCGCTGCGGGGCCAAAAAGCCGCTGGCCTCGGCCAAGGCAGAGGAAGAAAGGCCCCGTGCCAGCACGCGAAACCGGAATGGCACAAAGCCCCGCAGCCAGAGCCGCGGCAGCGGAAGTTCCCGCAGCGGAAATGCCCGCCGCACAAACAGCGGGCGGAGTGCGGGCCGGGGCAATGGCTCCCGCAGCCGCGGTAGCGGCCGCAAAAAGCAGCGCCGGGTGCACTACAGCCGCAAAATGGCCGTGGTGCTGGTGGCGGCGGTGGTGCTGGGCCTTGTGGTCCGGGCTGTCAGTATGGGCCTGTTTGCAAAATAATGCAGGAAAGACAAAGAACCGAGAGGACTTTTCCGGATGGAGAAGCGCTCCCGGTTCTTTTTATGCGCCCGGGCCATACAATGGCAGCAGAACCCAAAAGGGAGGGAGGATCACGGAAAGGACAGAGATTTTACCACTGTTTGGCGGGCTGGCGCTGTTTCTGTTTGGAATGGACCGGATGAGCGAGGCACTGCAGCAGGCAGCGGGGGAGCGGCTGCGGCGGGCATTGGCAGCCCTGACCCGCACCCCGCTGACCGGGGCGCTGGCCGGGATGGTGGTCACGGCAGTGGTGCAAAGCAGCTCGGCCACCACGGTCATGGTCATTGGATTTGTCAGCGCCGGGCTGCTGGAGCTGCCCCAGGCGGTGGCAGTCATCTTTGGGGCCAACATCGGCACCACGGTCACGGCCCAGCTGCTGGCATTCCGGGTGGAGGAAATGCTGGGGCTGGTGCTGTTCGGGGGCTTTTTTCTCTGTGCAGTGGCCCGGACAAAGCGGGGGCGGCAGATGGGGACGGCGGTGTTTTCATTCGGGCTGCTCTTTGCGGGGATGGAGCAGATCCAGAGCGTGGTGGAGCCGCTGGCCCTCCGCCCGGAGTTTGAGGCCTGGATGGCGCAGGTGCGGGAAAAGCCGCTCTGGGGTCTGCTGCTGGGGCTGGGGATGACGCTGGTGGTGCAGAGCAGCTCGGCTACCATCGGCGTGCTGCAGGGCGTGGCACGGCAGGCCGGGCCGGACGGGGTGCACAGCCTGCTGGGGCTGGCCGGGGCCGTTCCGGTATTGCTGGGGGATAACGTCGGCACGACCATTACGGCGATTTTAGCGGCGGCGGGCGGCACCCGGGACGCCAAACGGGCGGCGGCCGCCCATTGCTGCTTTAACCTCTCGGGGTCACTGGTCTGCCTGCTGGCCCTGCCGTGGTTCGTGCGGCTGGTGGAGCTGCTGCCGCCGGAGGGAGAAGAGCTGGAAATTATCGCGCGGCAGATCGCCAACGCACACACGTTGTTCAATGCCCTCTGTACCCTGATCTGGCTGCCGCTGACGCCTCTCATGGTCCGGTTGGTAACGACACTGGTGCCGAAAAAAAGAACGGAATAAGGTCAAAACTGTTGCCATGGCAACGGCCGGGGGGTTGACAGATGTGGTATACTGGTGTTAACTTTCAAAAGGAGGGTCTATCATGATCCGGAAAATCATTCACATAGACGAAGAAAAATGCAATGGCTGTGGTGCCTGTGTCACCGCCTGCCACGAGGGAGCCATCGGCCTTGTCAACGGCAAAGCCAAGCTGCTGCGGGACGATTACTGCGACGGCTTTGGCGACTGCCTGCCCGGCTGCCCCACCGGTGCCATTACATTCACCGAGCGGGAGGCTGCTGCTTACGATGAGCAGGCTGTGCTGGAAAATAAGCAGAAAAAAGCAGAGGCTGCACAGGCAGCTCCTGCCCAGCCCGCAGCCTCGGCATTTCACGGCTGCCCGGGCAGCCGGATGCACCAGTTCCACCGGGAGGAGGCAGCGGCTCCTGCCGCGGCTGCTCCGGGATGTCAGCCCTCACAGCTGGCCCAGTGGCCCTGCCAGATCAAGCTGGTGCCTGTGAACGCCCCCTACTTTGCAGGGGCCAAGCTTCTGGTGGCGGCAGACTGCACGGCGTATGCCTATGCCAATGTCCATCAGGAGTTCATGCGGGGCAAAGTGACGCTGATCGGCTGCCCCAAGCTGGACGATGTGGATTACAGCGAAAAGCTGACCCAGATCCTGCGCCAGAACGACATCAAGAGCGTGACCGTTCTGCGGATGGAAGTGCCCTGCTGCGGCGGGCTGGAGCGGGCTGTGGTCACGGCCCTGCAGAACAGCGGCAAAATGATCCCCTGGCAGGTGGTCACATTCTCGGTGGACGGCAAAATTCTGGACCGCTGAGAAGCGCGTGATCGGATAAAAAGAGAGGAACGAAGAAAAACGGCAGGTGCCCCCATTTAGAGGGGAACCTGCCGTTTTGGCGTGTGTGTTTATTGGATGGCGTTGAGAGTGCTCTGGACGAGCTGCGCGATCTGTTCCAACGTCTGCCGCAGCTGGACGAACGAGGCAATGTCGCTGTCCTGAATGAGATCCGTGGGGGCCGAGAGGTTGTTGACAACAGGGGCCACAGAGCCCGTGAGGGTCACAGAGACATCATGGGCGGGGATCTCCAGATGGATGTCCACCGGGATGCTGTCGTCAAAAAGAAGAGACTTGAGGGGCAGACCCAGCACCAGCGTGGGGGAGCCAACGCCCTCCGACGGGAACTGAAAATAAGTAAAGCCCTGGGGATCGTAGTCCGGGTGGACGATCCATTTGGGGTCCAGTTTCAGGGTGTAGCCGGACATGTCCTGCATGGCCACCTGAGAATCCGGGACGCCCAGCATCTGGGCCAGCTGCGCCTGCGAGACGTAATTGGGCAGCGACCACTCGGGGAAGAACGTCCCTACCAGCGGGTAGCTGGAAACGACGGAATCCCGCAGGGTCCGGTAAAGCTTCCCGGCATTGAACAGAGTCTGGTCTGCATCAATATAGACATCGGTGAAAAAGTTGTCGCCGCTGGTCTCGGTGGTGGCGGCATCGCGGGAGTAAAGATAAAGCTGCAGCTGGCCGGGGGAGTAGAGGCCGGTCATCCGGCCCTCTGTGGCCCCGGCTTGGTCCAGAATGGAGTAAAGGGCCGGGTGGGTGGTGCCGCCCTGGGAGGTGACAGCGTAAGTGAACTCGAGATCCGCGCCCTGCTGCAGGGCTTTCAGCTTGCGGTTTGCAAGGCCGTAAAGGACAAGAGCCGCCACGATGCAGACTGCCGCAAGGCAGAGCAGGAGAGTGACAACGGCACGGGAACGCTTTTTGCGGGAAGATGCCATAGAAAACGCCTCCTTTTATTGAGAATACGAACCAGAACTTAAAAATCGTGCAAGCTGCCGGGGATTTTGGATCAAAATAAATTTTTCGGGGTATTGCCGGGCAATTTGCCGGTATCCGGCAATCCGGGCAGGTGTGCGGCCCTGATATAAGACCCACCAGACGAATTCAGCGTCGATCTTTTCCATACAGCCGGGCGCGGAGGAATCCCGCACAGCGCCCCGGTTGGCCCACCACCGCCGGATGACCCGCCAGAGGCAAAGAAAGCGGTTGAATGCAAGGACGATGATCTGGTCTGCCTCTTCCAGCCGCCGGGCATAACAGGTTTTGGTGTAGTTTCCGTCCATGACCCAGCTGCTGTGGGTGTCAAGAAACGAGGTGACCAGCTGCTCCTCCTCTCCCGGAACGCGCTCCACCCAGCCGGGCAGAAAGTGCACAGCGTCCAGATGCAGGACCGGAGCGTGATAAAAACTGCCCAGCTGTTTGGCAAGGGTGGATTTTCCGCTGCCGCTGAGGCCCAGAATCGCAATTTTCATAAAAAACCTCTTAATGGCAGGCTTTGACAAAAGCGTCAAACAGGGCCTGCTGGCGGGGGTCGGCCTCGCTGAGCCACTCCGGGTGCCACTGGACCCCGAGGCAAAACTTTGCGTCCGGCTTTTCCAGCGCCTCTATGAAACCGTCCTCGCTGAGGGCGGCAATTTCCAGCCCCGGAGCCACCCGGCTGGCTGCCTGATGGTGCTGGCTGTTGACCAGGACGGTGTCCTGCTTTAAGATCTCCGCCAGCAGGGTGCCCCGGCGGACGGTCACGGTGTGGATTTTAGCCCAGTGATCGTTGTGAGGCACATGCTCTAGGGGCTTGATGTCCTGATACAGCTCCCCGCCGAGGAACGCGTTCAGCACCTGGATGCCCCGGCAGATGCCGAGGATGGGCTTGCCCGCCGCAAGGAATGCATGGAGCAGCTTGGGCTCAGCGGCATCCCGCAGGGGATTGGGCTCCCCGCAGGCCGGGATGCGCTCCTGCCCGAAGAGGCTGGGCTCAATGTCGCCGCCGCCGGGCAGCAGCAGGCCGGCACATTCCAGCGCCACGGCCACGGCCTTGTCCGGGTCGGCCAGCTCCACCCAGCGGACGGAAGCACCCGCCCGGGCCAGACTTTCCACATATTTGGATTGTGCGGTGGTCAGCTCCGGGTCGGCGCTCATCCGGGGCATGGCGATCGTAATGGACATTTTATCATCCTCTCAAATTTTCACATAAAGCAAAAACCCGGAACTTTTCAGTTCCGGGCGTTTTGGCGGAAAGATGGGGATTCGAACCCCAGAACGCTTTTGACACGTTACACGATTTCCAGTCGTGCGCCTTAGACCAACTCAGCCATCTTTCCACATCTTCTGTTTTGCTTTTGGGCCGTGGCCCTCAGCGCTCCACTATAATACCTGAAACAAGGGATTTTGTCAAGCAATTTTTCAAAAAAATTTGTATTTTTTCAAAAAGGACGATGGTGCGTAGTATGACTTTTGAACGGAACTCCCGAACGCCTGCAAAACCTCTTGACGCGGGGAAAAAGAAAGACTATGATGAGAGCAGAGAGAGTGCGGACCCTGGTAAAAACGCAGGGTCAGGAACGAACAGGGAGGAAAAGGCAATGAATTATTCTGATGTTTTAAACAACGCGCGGCAGTGTATCGGCAAATACTGCAAGGCCTGCCCGGTGTGCAATGGCGTGGCCTGCAAAAACCAGGTCCCCGGCCCGGGTGCCAAGGGCGTGGGCGACACAGCCATCCGCAATTATAATAAGTGGGCGGACATCCGGGTGAACATGGACACCCTGTGCGAGAACGGCACCCCGGACACCCATGTGGAGCTGTTTGGGCAGAGCTTCCAATACCCGTTCTTTGCAGGCCCGGTGGGTGCGGTCAGCCTCCACTACTCGGACGCCTACACCGACATGACCTATAACGATGTGCTGGTGCGCGCCTGCGCGGAGAACGGCATCACCGCCTTTACGGGTGACGGCACCAACCCCGACGTGATGACCATGGCCACCAGGGCCATCGGAGCGGCGAACGGCTGCGGCGTGCCCACCATCAAGCCCTGGAACATCGACACCATCAAGGCCAAGATGGAGCAGGCCAAAGAGAGCGGCTGCTTTGCCGTGGCCATGGATGTGGACGCGGCCGGTCTGCCGTTCCTCAAGAACATGACCCCTCCGGCCGGCAGCAAGAGCGTGGCGGAGCTGAAAGAGATCGTGGCGCTGGCGGGCAAGCCGTTCATCGTCAAGGGCATTATGACCGTCAAGGGGGCCCTCAAGGCCAAGGAGGCAGGAGCGGCCGCCATTGTCGTCTCCAACCACGGCGGCCGTGTGCTGGATCAGTGCCCCGCGACTGCAGAAGTCCTGCCGGAGATCGCGGAGGCTCTTAAGGGCAGCGGCGTGAAAGTCCTGGTGGACGGCGGCATCCGCTCCGGCGTGGATGTTTTCAAGGCACTGGCACTGGGTGCCGACGCGGTGCTCATCGCCCGTCCGTTCGTCACGGCGGTCTATGGCGGCGGCGAAGAGGGCGTCAAGTGCTACATTGATAAGATCGCAGGTGAGCTTGCCGACACCATGCAGATGTGCGGGGCACACAGCCTGAGTGAGATCACCCGGGATATGGTGCGGGTCTAAAAATCTTATTTATAGAACTTTGAATGAATTATGCTTATATTTTAAGGAGTGTGATTAAAATGAATAATGAAGATAAATTAAATAAAGTTATAACAAATGATTTTGATATAACTAACAATTATACTTCTATTAGGAAGAAAATGGAAAGAGGTAATAAAATGAATAAAATATCTAATAAACCAGGCTTTTCGACAGGTCTTACCGCGGAATATTATAAGCGCTTTTTAGAATTAGATGAAGATTTAAGATATAGTGTTATTATTTCCACATATTTTCATTTATTCTCATTTCTTTCACCTAAAATAAGTAGCGTTGTTTGTTCTGATGATGTACATTTAGATAAATTTATGGAAGAAAAGACCGTATTATTTGTTAATTCTAAAAAAATAGATGTTTCATCAAAAACAACAGATTTATCAGGACTTTTGTATCATCAAATGTGTTCTATTGCCGAAAATAATGCTATAAACCACATTCCTTTTACATATAGAGTCACCTTACTGATAGATGATATTACGTGTTATGAGGATATTCCTTATTTTGTCTACTGGATAGAGTATGGCAAGGGTTATGGAATATCAATCACTGCAACTTTACAGAGTCTTGAGCAGTTAAATTGTGCCTACGAGGAAACTTGCATTGCCATTTTAGAACATATAGACAAGCTTGTATTTTTAAGTGATGATTTTCTACTTTGTTTTGATAAGCAATTGAGTAAATATCTGGAATTTAAATATGGAAATGGTTTTCTTTCTGAACTAGAAGATATGACAAAAGAAGAGATAATGGTCTGTATAACAGACAAAGCTTATAAAATCTTGCAGAGAAAGGAGAATCTATGGCAGTAATGACAGAACGAGACCGAAAAAAAGCCGCT
>OGKG01003959.1_pt1 | contig 13110 bp, 17 predicted proteins | sample 1572201 | NCBI WGS metagenome assembly OGKG01 (sample SAMEA2582146, study PRJEB24529) | metagenome | biome: Human gut stool | place: China | collected 2011 | reverse complement strand
ACTCTTTGGTCGGGGGTGTTGGGGGCAGACAGTCCTCCGACCGGGTTCTTAGGGCAGCGCCCTGAGTGGGACGGGGCAACGCCCAGCCCCTCGGGAGAGCCCACAACTTTGGAGCGTAGCGGAGAAGTTATAGTGGGCTATACCGGGACAAGCCCGGTCACTCACGCCACGCCAACGAAGTCCCTCTTGAAATCCTGCGTTCTGAGCCGTTCAAATTCTCTTCCCTGTATTCGGGTATGTTTCGCTGCCAATCGTGCCGTCTTGCGCCTCTTTTGGGCTTTCTGTGCCGTCATCGTCGGGTGTCCTGTTTGTATCAGACAAACAAACTTCCTGCCCGTTCTCTGACGGGGTGGGAATTACAGGCGAACAGAGGGAAGGAAAAAGGGCTGTTGTGCTGTCCGTATTCCGCACCCCGCTTTGGCTGCCACCCGGTACGATAGTCTGTTCACCCACTAACGGCAAATCATCGGAAAGAGGTGTCCGCACACTGCCCGTCTCTCCTTTGGTGGTAGCCGAAGGTCTGACATAATGGGGGTTGGTCACGAGGACACCCCCGACATACCAGCCTGTAAGAAAATGCAGGGTATGAATGGAAGTGCGGTTATTGGTTCGGGTGGTCAGCATACCAAGCCGGTTAAGGCTGTCAACGAGCTTGCCGATTGTCTTGCGGTTGCATCCCAAGTATTCCGCCAGTTCCACGTCGGAAGCCGCCACCTGTCCCACCTCCAAGACAATTTCAACACCCTTGATTTTATAGACAGTTCTTGCCCGTACCGCACCGGTCATCAGCCGATGCAGGCACTTCTGCCTGAAAGCGGAAAATTTGCCTTTCAAAAGAAAATCCCACTGCCCGGTAGAAAGAATGGTGCAGTAGTGTATGGTCTGTTTGTCCTTGCACATAGTCTATGATATTATGGTGTTACAACGGTCAGCTACATGCCGCCTGTTTTAAGTGAATCCGGTTTGCGCCTCTTGCTGCCACGCAATGCCTCAAGCCGTTTGTTAAACTCTTCCTCGTTGCCCGTTCCCGATGTTCCGCCCTGCTCAATCCAAGCGATGATTTCATTCTCGAAGAAATAGAGTTTGTTGCCCCTCTTGTGGTAGGGAATGCGCTTGTCGGATGTCATGGCGTAAATGGTGGAACTGGATTTGTTAAGCAAGGTCGCCACATCGTCCAAAGTGAGCAACCGCCTTTCCTGTCTCTGCCCTGTATTGCCCAGCACTTTCTCCACCTTGTCCGCAAGCTGTCCGACTTTTTCAATCAGCATGGAAACAGCCTGCGGGAGTTGTTCAAATGTGATGTTATCCATATATCTGTCTCCTTGTTTTATTCTGTGTGGTTCATTATTTCAGCGTTATCTGTTCGGAAGCCTTGCGCTTCAGGTCGTTCACCACGTCCGCATAGACCTGTGTGGTTGCCACATTGCTGTGCGTGAGCATCTTCGATATGGTGTAGAGGTCTGTCCCGGCGGCAAGCTGCAGGGTCGCGTAGGTGTGCCGAAATCCGTGAAAGGTGATGTGCTTCGTTATTCCGGCAGACTTTATCCAGTCTTTGAGATACAGGGGGAGAATGGTCTGCGTAAGCCCCTTGAACACCTGCCCGGTGGAACGCTCACCGCACAGTGCGAGTGCTTCATCGGACAACGGCAGCACGGCTTCCGTCTTTGTCTTCTTGGTGACGATGTGCATGCACCAACCACCGTCCGCACCCTTGATGATGTTCTCCCACTGCAAGCGGATGATGTCGCTAATGCGCAGTCCCGTAAGGCAGGAGAATAGTGCGGCAGTCCTTATGACAGGCTTCTCGCAAGGCGTGTCGGCAAGCATTCTCACCTCTTCGAGCGTCAGGAACTCACGCCTTGTGCTGCTTTCCTTTGCGTGTTTCAGCCGTGGGGCGATGTTCTCCTTTATCCGCTTCTCCTCATAAGCGATGCGCAGGACACATTTCAGCTTGTTCAAGTTGTTGTTGGCGGTGGAAGCCATTATCTTGGTTTTGGTCTGCGTGGTGAGGGACAGCATGTAGGTGAGGAACCCCTGGCAGTATTCCACCGTCAAATCGTCAAAGGTGCAGTTACCACCGCAATACCTTTCAAAATGCTTGTAGGCGGTATTCCAGTTCCGGAAATTGTCATCGTCCGCCATTTTGGAACGGAAATACTCCAAGAAACTCTCCTTTCCCCTGTTGCGGTCAAGGAAACCGTATTCCTCATTGATTATGGCTTCGGTTCTGCGGCATTTAATAAGTTCCGCATTGCGGAGCATGGTCTTGTTGAACTCCGCCTCGAACTTGTCCGTGGGATTGGCATAGATGTATATACCGAGATACTCCCGTCTTGTCGGCTTGCCTGTCTTCGGGTGTCGCACGGGCGGATAGAAGTCAAGATACAGCGACAACTGCCCGTTCTTGATAGGTCGCTTCCTGACTGTCACTTTCGTACAAATATTTGTCATATCGGTTATGTATTTAATTGTTGTCTGATTCATTTTCCTGTTCTCTCTTGGCTTTCGTGCTTGCGCTCTTACGTTCCGCGATCTTCCGGGCTGCGTCCCAGTCGGCTTTGAGATAGTAAAGGCGGTTGCCGTGTATGCGCTTTGTCCTTACCCCATGGGTGAGGGCGAACCTGCGGACTTGGGTCTTGCCCAGACCGAACAGGCGCATGATGTCGAAACAGGAATACCAGTGCTCCGACAAGTTGCTGCCCAAGCGTTCCGCCTCCTCCGCCATAGCCTTGTCCACCTCCGCTTTGGGAAAGCACTTGGTGGCGTTGGCTTTGATGCAGGGTATCGAGTAACGCATACGGAGATTGTAAAAGCGTCCGTAGGTATAACTGAACTTTTGGCATATCTCCGCCATTGTATAAAGGTCGTTTCCGGCACTTTCGCTGTCCGTGAACGTGTCACGCACGGACTGCTTGTAGTTTGCCGCCGGAATGAGCTGCCGTTTTTTCGGGCTGCCCTTGGGCTTGTTCTTTCCCTCTTGTCGGGAAAGTTCCGTATTCTCTATGTTCTGTCTGTTACCGTCCATTTTCTTCTTTTTAGTCTTTTTCTCCTGCCTTGCGAAGATTGATACGCTCCGCTTGCAGTAGGTTGTTTCCTTAATCATCAGGAAGAAATCTTCTCTGGTGATTAGCGTAATGTGGTATGTCAGCCTGCAAGCCCGGAGCGTACCGTTATATATAAGGTTGTACACGGTGCGGTTGCTCACTTGCAGAAGGTCTGCCACTTCCCTGATAGTGAGGAAAGGCTTGTCTGTCATATCCCAGCCATAGCCGGGCTGACCTGTTAAATTGTGTTCATTATGACGGTCCATTATCGAAGAAATTTAATTGCACGCTGTTGAAAGCTGTTGTACGTTGTTGAAAGGTTGTCGTGCCGTGTGACCCCTCCCACGTGGTACAACTGCGGTACAAAAATACTCCAATAAGGACTAAACGCCAATAGCCGAATTTTCCGTTTGTTAAAACATATTAGCTGTAAATCAAGGTTTTACAACACCCGATTTTGCAGCCGTTTGTCTCCGTTTTGACCTCTGAAACTTCCATGTGGAAACTCTTGCCGCTGCCACTCGGTCCGATGCAGAAGAAGTTGGCATTATCCGTCATCTTCACCTTGCCCTCTTTCCCCGTGATGTCAATACATACCGGAAGTCCCCAACGGTCAGTATAATAGGTAGTCAGCGGAGTGTCTTCCGAGCCCTTGAGGTGTTCCTTGAAGAAGAAGCACAGAGCGGCATCGGAGAGCGTCAAAAAGAGGTCGTAGTCCGGATTGAAGGCATAGCCGTTTCCGGGGAAGCTGTCGGTAAACAATTCCAACTGGTTGTAGGCGGTACGGGACGGCATGATGCCACACTCATACAGCTTGGTTTCCAGATAGGAAGTGACCGGAGTGACCTTGTCTGCCGGGCAGCTTACCAGGATGTTGAAGTTGCAATAGACCAGCTGCGTGCTGTCCACCGCCAGGCGGTCCAGCACTTCCTCGATGTCCTCCTTGGCAATCTTGTTGCTCGGGTCGGGCATGGAGCCGTGACGTTTGGCTTTGGCTTGCAACTTGCGAAGCAGTTTCCGTTGGTTCGGTATCTGTACCACCTGGTTGAACACCACACAATCGGCATGAGGCACACTCGTCAGAAAAGAAAACAAGTCCGTAGCGATGCCGTAGCCGTTGATGTTCATCTGTGTGTAGGGCTTCACCTGCGAAGGCAGGTTAATCTCGTCTATATCCACCAGCGGATAGGAACGGACTACCCGGTCACCGATTTTCAGATACTCGTCCGATGCCTTGAAGTTGGTCATGGAGAACGGGCCATGCCGGAACTGGAAGGCCATGAAGCGGTGGCAGTACTCGTTGACCTCTTCCTTGGTCAGTTTCCAGTGCTTGATGTTCTTCTCCTTGAGGATGTCGCTCACTTTGGAAACCTTGGAATGGAAGTCCAGCCACTTCTTCGGGTCGTACTGCACAAACTGGCTACGCTGAGCTTCCTGCGTGAGGATAAGGTAGGTACGTATCTCCGTAAATTCTCTTCCCTCAAAGTAGCGGAAATAGCTTTTGGTCAGGAACTCCGCATCCTCCGGCACCTCATGGTGGTAGGACTGCTTGCAGAGCACGTCCTGTTTCTGCAGGGCATAGCCCTCGCCAAGGGTCTGCACCACGTTGGAGAGCACATCCTGAAAAAGCATGTACTGCTCCGCATCGGTACAGAGCTGCTGCACGGGATTGGTTATCTCGAAAATAACCGACGGTTCCCCCTTGGCTGAAAAAAGGACGACATTGCCGTCCGTTTCCTCCAGCTGCGCATAAAGGCCGTCAAATATTCTTTTCTTGGTACGTGCCATAATCATTCATTTTATTTTACGAGTTGCGTCTCAGATTCTTGTAAACATAGATACCCTTTGCCCGCCGTTTGTTGTGGAGACCGCCACGCTGCTTGATGTAAATGGTGACCAATCCGACCACTGCCATCACCAGCATGGCGATGAACCCGGCAAGCTTTCCCAAAGCGATGGAGAAACCGATAAAACCCACGAACGACACACCGATAGCCGCTACTGCCAAAGTCAGAAAACGACCGCGAATGCCCATGAACTCCAGCGGTTTCTGCAAGCCTTTGAAAACGGGATAACCTTCCTGATTCATCGTCATAATTCCGGATAGTATGTTGACAAATTGGATTACTTAAAGAAGAGCGGAAGAGCCTCAGAAAGAGCGATAAATGCAATACATCCTCCAATGGTTAGCATGATAGTTTTCTTGACATCCTGGTCGCCGTTCTGCATTTTAAAATAAACGTTAAAAGCTCCTACTAGAACTATAACGGCCGCAATCGCTTTCATCAAATTTGACACCGGAGTCTGGTAGGAACTCACTTCCTGCGTGGCTTTGGTAAAACCTGCGGCTCCCTTGCTGCCTGCCATCGCTTCACCGACCGATACCGTAAGGGCAAAGATGAACATGAGGCATTTCTGCATCACACTGCAGGCCATGAGGCGGTTGACTGCTTTTTCAGAAGAACGCTGGATAGAGCGGAAGATGCTTTCGTTTCCGCATACGGGTTGATTGAGTTGTTTCATTGTATATTTCTTTGATAATGGATTTCATCGCCAAAGGAACAGAGGTCGCCAAAGAAACGGTGGACTTTCGTCCGGTTGGTTTCGGATGCTTTACCCGGCATATCGCATGCTTTCGCAGTGATAGATAATGATGCCTAGGTCACATTCACCGGTTTCGGCCAGCTGGTCAATGGCTTTGAAGATGTCATCCACCAGGATGCCGTCTGTCAGGATGGGTTCCCGATAGCTCGGTGAGAAGTTAGATCCGGTAGAAGTTCCAGCTTCCGATGGGGCTGCTTCGGCATCCGCATTGAAAGTGTCTTCAATTTCATCTTCATCAGCAGCTTCGGAAGAAGATATTTCTTCTTTATTATCCGGCTCAGTAAATTGAGTCTGTGATGTTGTTTCGGAAGAAGGTGCTTCAACTGAAGAAGGTGCATTCGTTTGCTCTTTAGATTCAACATCATTGGTTGTTTTTTCAGTGCTGCCAGAATCATCTCCTTTCTCAGAAGAACTACCGTCCGATTGATTTTGGGATGATTCATCCTGCTGTTTATCCGTATTGGAATCATTTTCATTTCCGGCTTCTTCCTGCTTCTTTTCCTCTTCCTTCTTCTTATCGTCCCGGGTCACTTGCTGGGGATGAAAGGAACGGGCTTCATCCGTGATGTCTATTTCCTCTTCGGATTGATTCTCCTGCGCTGCCGCCTCGGCTGCTTTCAGATGCTGGATGTTCATGAATATCAGAAAGCCGTAGTAGCCTATCAAGACCACAAAGAGGATTAAGATTACTTGTCCGTAGGTCATAACTGTAGTCATAGGAGGTTTGACAATACAATGGCTTCTTCTGACGGATAAGGCAGAAAGCGGAAGCCTAGTTTGGCTCCTCTCAACTCTGATTCCTGAATCCGGTGAAGGTCATCCGTATAATAAAGGATGCCGTATTCCTCTCCAGCAATGTAGCCTTTGGACTTGAGCCATGAACGGAGTCTTACCCTTGCCCGGTTGGACACAACCTTGATGCGGGTGATGGGACTCAGCCCAAAAATAACTCTGCGTCTTTCCCTCCGCATGATATCAGAATGGATTCGTGAAAGCACCTTAAAATCTTCCAATACAGTACGCTTCAATCCCATTCTAACAGCAATGCGCCGGGCATATTCCCGTGAAATTCCCAATTCCTTGCCTATCTCAGCATAAGATCGGTGAGCGAAATGATTGCGTACATAATCTGCATGCTTCATCCAACGGCTTTTGACCGCTTTCTTCAGCCCCAAGCTGCGGGCCTTTTCTTTTACAGCACGTTCGCACATGCCCAATACCTCTGCGGTTCTCGGGGTCGTTTCTATGGGATAGAGCTGGATAAGAACCGCAATCTTCTGCTCTGTCCAATTAGTCCTTTTCTTTCTCATAATCTTTCTGATTGAAATTTGTAAACAATGATTTCTTTTCTCTGCGAAACGGCACAAGCTGTAGAAGGTAAATATCAAAGAATGTACGGACAATGGCATTGACCATATCCGAACGGCTGCGGTTATGGATGTTGCAGTCATCCAGCGAATCTGCCAGATCCCGGTCCAGCCTGCATACCAGTCGTTCGCTTTTGACATTACTTTCATCGGAGATTTCCAAATTTTTCAGGAATCCTCTCCAATAATCTTCCAACTCCTTTGAGGGGGGAAAATGGATAGGTTCTCCGTCAGTTTCCGTTTTCTTCTCACTTGTATCATTCGTCCGATCCTGAAGGCCGGATGATTTTTCCAACATTTCGGGCAACTCGTGCGTCAGGATAATGTCAGAATCATTGATGCCTTGTGTCAAGTCACCAATTTCCGGAATGTCATTTTTCATGCGCTATGTTATTTGATGGTTACTGATAAATTAAATCTCGTCATTCATATTCCGTTTCTTCCTTATCGGTTGTATCAGCAGACAGGCCTCCAGCTTCGCGTTCTTCTTCATTTCCATCTTCATCCATGGCAATATGTGTAACACCTTCTTCCCGATTTTTTTTCTTGCCTATTTTCGGATTAAGGTTATCCGTCAGTTGTATTCCGGTAAGCCTTACCTCCCTCACAGGAGTTACCTTGCCGAAAATGCTGAAATAGATCTTGTCGAAAACATTACCAACATAACGAATCTGCATATCCAGTGCAGCCACTGTACTGAACCGCTCCATATCAGCCCGCCTCGGTATTTTCCCGGTTACATAACCGTAATTAGAAAAAGTTTCCCGTGTGTTGTCCCAAAGTATCAGTTCAGAGCGCTTTCCTACCCGGTTGTCATTGAGGTTGGGAATGACGAAGAGCTGTGCATTCATACGGTCTCCAACTACCTGACGAAGTCTGTCAAGAAAAAGCAGAAAACTGGCTGTGGAAGGAACGGTCACCAGATCATAGTGGAAAGGAACAACGATGATATCTGAATTGACAAACATGGGGACCAGCCCTTCCGCTTTCAAACTTCCCGGTGAATCCATAAGCACCACATCAATCTCCGGATCATTATGCAACTTTTCAATCAGGGAGGTCATGGCCGTCTTGTCATCCGGTTCATAGGTCCATACTTCGTAAGGTACCTGTTCCTCTCCATATTTTTTAAGGTCCGCCTTACGGCACTTCATAATCGAGTGCTGGAAATCACAGTCGATAACTACCAAACGGACACCTTTCGTCACCAAGTAATTGGCAAAGGTCACACAAAGAGTAGTCTTTCCGACTCCTCCTTTCTGGTTGGCAAAGGTTACTATGACAGGGGGCTGTATCATGTCGTTTTTCGCTTGAATTAAATTTGCAAGCAAAAGTATGGCGGGATACATTGAAAACCTAAATGCACAACATCAATATGCTTGAGATTGCAGAAACATGGGTAAATAAGTCTGATAAACCTGAGTTTTTCAGTCTATATGCCCGAATAGGTTGCAATAGGCAGTCCCATGAAAAGTGAATGTAGACTTTATCAGGTTGCCCAACTCGAATTACTGAATTGGGCAACTTGTTTCAGTGAGTTGGGCGACTCAGCAAACTGAGTTGGGTTGCCATTGGGAAAAAGAAAGTGAAAGTGAAAAACACTGATTTTGCTGTTGAAATGGTTGTATTCAAATGAAAATGCGTATCTTTGTAATTGGATTGAGGAAACTCTTTCCAAAACATTTTAGATTTAAAGAAGCGTTATGCTTATCTTGTAGTTTGAAAACCTGGTAACTTTCAAAACGAGATACAAGGATAGCATAGTGGTTCTCACGCTATAGCGTGGGCTGCTATTGTTACATCTGTATCTCAGGTTTTCTCAGGACCTTCAAACTAGAACGTGGCATTGCAGTTCCACGCTTGAACCGAAATGTAGTTTGTATCAATCTGATATATAGCTATTATATATTGTTCTTCAGTAGATTTGATACCGCTAAGTTCCCACAAAATTACGATATTCAAAAATAATCGTTCCTAATATCTTAGGGTAAACATAGAGTTTATCATCCCCCCCTAAAGAGCAGATGTCATAAACTTGCGGGGCTAAAATTGATATTTTAGTCACTTTTTTGTGCTTTACACGCAATATATGACTTATAACATCAAATATATTCATAGATAATTTGTACCTTTGCAGTCACATTGGATAGACATACGAATATGGAACGTAAATTACTGAACCGAATCAAAGTCGTTCTCGCAGAGAAAAATAAAAGCAATAAATGGCTCTCGGAACAATTAGATAAAGATCCTGCCATAATCTCCAAATGGGTTACCAATACGACACAGCCCAACGTGGAGACTTTAATTCAAATATCCAAAGTTTTGGGTGTGACCGTGGATGACTTATTGAGGACAGAATAATAAGTTTATGGGAGCAGTCAAATTATATAAATATCTTGATTTTACTGGTGGATTGATGATGCTACATTATAGTAATCTTCAATTTACCAATGCTACGCAGTTGAACGACCCGTTTGATTGCCATCCATCGTTAATTGATTTCTCCAATGTTCCGAAAGAAGCGTGTGGAGGATGGACACCGGAAATAATCGAAGAATTAAGAAGAGATCCATTTCGTAGAACCAGAGAAGAGGTGTGGATATGTAGCCTTTCCAAAATATATGATTCAATCTTGATGTGGAGCTATTATAGCAAACATAAAGGTATCTGTATTGGTTTGGATATGGAGAAAGCCCAAAAGTATCTTTCGAGAATATATGGAAAAATCATGATTGGTTGTTCTGTGGTGGAAGTACAATATAAGGATATTGTAGAGAAGCCTGATTATTTCAGGGATGCAAAAGATTTTTTCCATTATCAGTTGTCCACAAAGGCAAAGGCTTGGGAACATGAACAAGAGGTAAGACTGTTTATTTTAGACCCTTGGCCGACATATATGAGTTTATTGCCGGGGCAAAATGATGATAAGGGACCTATTGATTGGAAAGAGGTTCGGGCTTTTCCTGAAATCGGAGGAGAATGTTTTGAGTCTGTCTATTTGGGAATCAATATGAGTACAGATGAGAAATCAAAAATAATAAGCGTTGCACGAAAACTTAATCCTGATATTAAGATTTACCAAATGGGAATTGATGCAAATGCCTTTAAGTTGAATACTGAATTGATAAAATAGTAAAATGGCTAAGAAACAGAATAAACTTGTAAAGGAAGAAACCCTTGAAACGATACTTTTCAACTGTCGTAACAGTCTGCGTGGGCGTGCAGCCATGACAGATAAACGTGACTTGCTGTTGACCCTTGTATTCCTGAAATTCATAGGAGAACGGTTTAAACAGCAAAAGGAGAAAATCAGGCATGAAATAGTGGAAGTGCAAGGCATTAATGATACGGATTTCATTGAACTGCAACTTTCACGTCCTAATCAGTATATGCAGGACGGAGTGTTTTTCCTGACAGATGAAACATTTTGGGACAAGCTGATTCTCACATCGCCTACCGGCATGGCCATCGCTTTCGATACGGCTATAAAGACTCTGGATGACAATGAACCTAAATTGAAAAATGCCCTTCCGCAGCAAATTTTCACGAAAACAGCCCTTGAACCGGGAGTTTTGAAAAGCGTAGTGGATGAAATAAATAAGATTGACCCACAGAAATTTAATGATCATGACCTCATAGGTCGTGTATATGAGTATTTCTTACAAGCGTTCTCAATCAATGCCGACAAAGAGGAAGGAGAATTTTATACGCCACATTCTATCGTAGAGCTTATCGCCTCACTTATTGAACCTTTTGATGGAACGGTCTATGACCCTTGCTGTGGTTCCGGAGGCATGTTTGTTCAGGCTGCGAAGTTCATAGAGGCTCATGGTGGAAACACGAAAGCCGTCAATGTGTATGGGCAGGAATCCGAACCGGCAACATATCGCCTTGCAAAAATGAATCTGGCTATCCGAGGTATCTCTTACCATTTGGGCGATAGAGCCGTGTCCACTTTCTCTGATGACCAGCATAAGGAACTCAAATTTGATTACATCATGGCTAACCCACCGTTCAATTTGAAAAAATATGCCGAATACGGAGGTTTTGAAACCGATCCCCGATGGCAAGGCTATGGAATCCCTCCTGCCAGCAATGCCAACTATGCGTGGATTCTTCATATTCTTAACAAATTGAATGTCAGTCGTGGAATAGCGGGCTTCCTACTTGCTAATGGGGCTTTGGATGACAGCGATACGCAGGAAATACGTAAACAGTTAATCGAAAGTGATAAAGTGGAAGCCATTATTGTTTTGCCACGAAATATGTTCTATTCTACCGATATATCCGTCACTCTTTGGATTTTGAACAATAACAAGAAAGGCGGTTCATGGCATGGCAGACAACTGCGCGACCGTACAGGTGAAATTCTTTTCATAGACTTGCGGACTTGGAATAACAATATATACGAAAAGAAATATGTCCGTTTGTCAGAAACGGCAATAGACAGAGTACGTCAAATATACTTCAACTGGCAGACCGAGAATTTTGTCGAATATGCCGAGCCAGAATTATACTATACTGCGCATCGTGACGAAATTCAAAAAAAGGGATATTCCCTCGTACCTTCCAGATACATTGAGTTCATTGACCGCGATACAGAAATAGACTATCAATCTGCTCTTTCCGAAATGAGTCATAAATTTGATGCACTGAAGAAGAGATGGGATGCAAACGAAACGGAACTTGTAAACGCTTTCAAAGTTTTAGGTTATGGAAGAGAATGAATTGCAACAGAATGTGACAACAGATAAACTCGTTTCTGATATTCATAATATCATCGAGCAAGGTCGTCAACAGGCGTATGCGGTTGCTAATCAAGTCGCAGTTCTTACCTATTGGCACATTGGGCGACGAATAGTGGAAGAAGAACAGCATGGAAAAGCTCGTGCGCAGTATGGTACTCGGTTGATTAAAACATTGGCAGAACAGTTGATGCCTAAATACGGTAGCACATTCAGCAAACGCAATCTGGATTACTTTCGCCAATTTTATCTGTGTTTCAATGATTTGGAGATTGTGAACACGCGTGTTCACAATCTGACTTGGTCGCACTTCCGCTCGATTATACAGATTGCAGACCCTAAAGCCAGAGAGTGGTATGTAAAAGAGGCATCGGAGCAGATGTGGAGTGTAAGGACACTCAATCGCAACATTGGTACGCAATACTATGGACGCCGTATGGCTTGTGTAAGGGAAGGATTGGCGTTACCCTCTCCTGATATTGAAGCCAATGATCCATTGGAATATATAAAAAGTCCGGTGGTTGCCGAGTTTTTAGGCTTCCGCAAGGATAGCAAATATGACGAAAGCCAGTTGGAACAAGCCTTAATAGATCACCTGCAACAATTTATCATGGAATTGGGACGTGGTTTTGCATTTGTCGATAGGCAGAAACACATTTCAACGGACACAGGTGATTTTTACATCGATCTTGTGTTCTATAACATCAAACTCAAACGTTACGTGTTGTTTGAATTGAAAACACATCCTCTGACACACGCAGATGTGGGGCAATTGGATATGTATGTTCGGATGTATGATGACCTTGTAAAAGATGAGAATGATAACCCAACAATAGGCATACTGCTCTGCACCGAGACCGATAAAGTCTTGGCTAAATACTCCGTACTTAACGGTAGCGAGCAACTTTTTGCAGCCAAATATATGGCTTATATGCCGACGGAGGAAGAGTTGAGCCGAGAGATAGAACAGCAAAAACGTTTCTTCTTGGAACAACACGGAATGGAGGAGTGATATGGGAGCGAGTAATGTAAAATGGGTTCGGCTGGGAGATTATATTGAACAGTGCGATGAAAGAAACTCTGCGAGTATCAACTATCCTGTAATCGGTATAAATCGAGACAAAACATTTATGCCTACTGTTGCAAATTTGGATGGAGTAGATATAGCCAAGTATAAGTTAGACTTTGACTTGTTATTAGAGAAATTACGTGGTCATACGCAGTCAAAACATGGAACCAAGTGTAGGTATCATGGATAGTCAAAGTGTCAAATGGGGGAACAATGTTTCCTTGAATGGTGTTAACGGAAATAAAAAAGTAAAAGGTGTAAAATGTCATGTTATAGTA
>OGKG01003958.1_pt1 | contig 13111 bp, 9 predicted proteins | sample 1572201 | NCBI WGS metagenome assembly OGKG01 (sample SAMEA2582146, study PRJEB24529) | metagenome | biome: Human gut stool | place: China | collected 2011 | reverse complement strand
TTCAATGTTCATGGTGTCCGTGCGGATATCCACAAACACCAGCTTGGCCCCAGCTAAAACAAAGGCCGTTGCCGTGGAAGAAAATGTGTAGCTGGGCAGGATCACCTCGTCGCCGGGCTGGATGCCGCACAGCAGGGCGGCCATTTCCAGCGCGGTGGTGCCGCTGGTGGTCAGCAGCACCTTGCCCGCATGGAACCGCTGTTCCATCCATTCATCACAGCGGCGGGTAAAAGGGCCATCGCCGCAGATCTTATTGTTGGCCATGGCCTGGCGCATATAGTCCAGCTCTGTACCAACCTGCGGGGGAATATTAAAAGGAATCATTGTTTTACTGTCAACTCGCAATCTATTATAACCACTCGGTCTTACTGGGCGCGGGTAGTATCACTTTCCGGCGTTTCGGGTTCAAAATTCAGCCGCTTTTCTTCCACCACCAGGGGGCGGTCCATAATACGGGCGTTCATTGCCATGATGTACTCGCCCAAAAATCCCAGAAAGGTCAGCTGCACACCACCCACAAAGAACACGGCGATAATCATCGGGGCATAACCCGCAGCAAAGGTATTCCAGTGGATCAGCTTTGCCACCAGGAACACAAGCCCCAGGATAAAGTGTTGTGGGTCTTGCCTGCCCGGCGCTTGGGCTGGGTGTATTCAATCTCCTTGCGCTCGGGGCCAAGCTCCGCCACAATCCCGCGCAAAAACGGGGTGGGGTCGTGCAAATCACGCAGGGTCTGGATAAAGCTTTTATCGTACAGGCCAAACCCGGTAAACTGCTCGATCATTTCCACATTGCTCATCTTTTTGATGGTTTTGTAGTAACAGTCCCGCAAAAAGTACATGACAGGGTTTTCCTGGCTGGTGGTCTTTTTGCCGATTACAATTTTGTAGCCTTTTTCCCATTCAGCCACAAACTTTGGAATCATCTCCACCGGGTCCTGGAAGTCCGCGCAGATGGTAATGGTGCAGTCCCCTGTGGTATGGATCATACCGTAATAGGGGCTGTTGAACTGACCAAAGTTCTTGCTGTTAAAAATGGCTTTGACCTTGGGGTCCTGCGCGCAGATGTCCGTAATGATCCGGCGGGTACGATCCTGGCTTTTATTATCAATAAAAAGGATCTCATAGTCATAATCCGGGCAGTCCTTCCGAATCTCATCCCGCACCGCCTCATAGATGGGGCGGGCGTTCTCCTCCTCGTTATAGGTAGGGATCATAACAGAGATGACTTTTTTCTTCTCGCTCATGCAGGTTTCATTCCTTTAAGTTTAGTCTTTGGCCCACTGCCGCAATAGCCGGGCAGACCCTTATCACTATACACTATTTTGCAAAATAGGTAAAGAACAATTTATTTTCGCAGTTTTGCGTTTCAAAGTTCAGGCTTACAGGGCGGTCCGCCAGGGTGTAGGGCTCCTCGTTTTCCAGGCAGAAAGTCCCCTCTTTGGCAATGTGGCAGATGCCGCGGTAAATTTCCATGGCCGGGGTGCAGGCACCGATCAGCAGCGTTGCCGCCAGCAGAATGGTCACGGCATGCTGTGCAAGCGTACCGTCCCGCCATTTGGTGCCCACCAAGGCGATAAAGTACCGGGCACAGAGGGTCATCAGGATAAAGATAGCCGGGATGGACACCCGCATGCAGAAATCGCACCCCTGTCCCACCTTAAAGAACGGAATGATGAAGAGCGACACGGCGCAGGTATAAAACAGCCAGCTGCGGCGGTTCTGCCGCCAGAGCAGCAGCAGATAGATGCCGGCATCCAGCAGGTAAAATACCAGCATGCCTTTTTGCAGGCTGGTCAGAACGTTTTGGCCAAAAGTCTGCTGCGCTGCCTGGTTCCCGGCGACAGTTTCGCCCAGAACGCTGTAGCCAAAGGCGTTATTGGCCAAAAAATAACTGGCCGTAATGCTGAGCACCACAACCAGCACCAGCACATTGGCCGGGGAGAACGCCGATTGCAGCACGCCTTTTTGACGCTGTGCCAGCAGAACAATGCCGCGCACCACCATAAAAATAACCAGCCCCACAAATGGGAAGGGGCCGCACATCAGGCAGGCCGTGCCCAGCAGCAGGTAGTTGCGGCAGTCTTTCTCCTGCAAAAAGCAGACGGTTGCCAGCCATGCCCCCACTGTCTGGTTGAACACCCAGAACAGGCAGGTCGTCAGGGAGCTGAACTGGAAATCATTCGTCCACCATTCCAGGTGCATAGCGTCATAGGCCAGCAGGTCCGGCAGTCGGCTGCTGTACAGCGCGCCCAGAATATCCATGCCGCTGAAGAAAATCAAAAACAGCAGGCCGATCCCCTGCTTTTTGCCGGTATCGGCACGCAGGTAGACCAACAAATTCAGCGCCACCAGATAGGTGCCCAGCGCCGTCCACCCCCAAAGGGCCATACGGGCGAACATCCAGGCGGCATCCAGCCCAAACAGGGCGTATACCGGTTTGGTCAGCGCCGCTGGGACCAGCCAGTGCCCGATATAATACACCAGCGCCGTATCCTTTTGCGGGTAATACACCGGCCAGCTGTTTGTGATCAGATCCCGGTAAATGGCATTGCGGTAACCCCAGTCCGAGTTCTGGTAAAAAAAGCCCGTCTGACCGCCCAGGTAGCCCCACAACAGCATCAGGGCAAACAGCAGCACCAGCTTTGGCACCGAAAGCGTAATGCCCTGCTCTTCTTGCCCCACTTGCTTAACCTGCGGCGTTTTGCACACGGCATACCACCAGGCAAAGGCCAGCACGGCCAGGCCCGCAGCGGCAAACGGCGCGCGGAGATACCCCGCAAAAAACACCGCCAGCGGCGCGGTGAGATAGGATAAGGCAAACGGCTTTAACTTTTGGTAGGTCAACTGCATAAATACTGTCTGGCTCCTGTTCGTCCATGCGGGTCCTGCCCGCACGGACGGGGTTATTTCTTATTGGCTTAATTGGTTTGCTTTTGCGTTTTTGCCCACGCAATGGTGGCACGGATGCCATCGGCAAAGGCGGTGCGCGGCGCAAAGCCGGTATCCGCCGCAAGCTGGGTGATATCCGCCTGCAAAAACATGACCTGCTGCGGCCCGTAAGGGATTTTGCCCAGGCCAAGCGGCAGGGCCAGGTCGATGGCATCACGCAGGGTCTCAATATATTCCCGCAGGGGGCGGGCGGTGCCGCTGCCCACCGGGTACACGGCACCGCTGCGGCCATGGCAGGCCATGCGGTACAGTGCATCCGCAGCATCGGCGGAGTAAAGATAATCCCACTTCTGCTCCCCTGCCGTCAGGTCCGGGCACTGCCCGGCCAGCAGTTTTTGGATGGTGGCGGAGATCATCGTGTTGGGGCCGTCATGCGGGCCGTAAACCGAAAGGATACGCGCCCACACATGATCCATGCCCAGGGCGGCGGCCTCGGTACGGCTCATCTGGCCTGCACACAGCTTGGCCATGCCGTACCCGTTTTCGGGGTTTGTGGGGGTATCGGCCCGCAGAACGCCGTCCACACGGCCATACTCTGCCTGGCTGCCGGTACCAACAAACACACGGCAGCCCATTGCCGCCGCGGTGCGCACGGCATCAATGGTATAGCGGATATTCTCAATCTGAGCCGGCATATCATTGCGGCCCGCGCCAATGGTGTGCGCCCACGCCAGGTGGAAAAAGGCATCCGCCTGCACGGGCAGCCCGGCTGCGGCCATGCACTGCGGCAAATCCGCCAGGTTGGCGGCATCGCAGGCAACTACATACAGGTTTGCATCCTTGGGCAGCGCTACGGCCCGCGGGCTGCCGGGGCGGCAGACCGCCACCACGGCACACCCGGCCTGCAGCAGCCGGCTGCACAATGCTGTGCCCACGGCCCCGGTGGGGCCGGTTACGATTGCGGTTTGTATCTGCCTTTCGATTTTTTCCATTTTCAACACCTTATTTGTTTTTCGCAATGATCTCTGTGCAAAAAGCATGCCAGCTTTTTTTCATTTGCCTGTCTATAATTTTCCCTACATAATAGACAATTCCTGCCGCTATTGCACAGCAGGCAAAAGAAAGAACAAGCCTTTGCAGTTCGGTCACTTCTACGCTGTACATTGCCAGTATATTCGGCAAAAATTGTACGCAATACAAATGACTCAAGAAAACTGGCATGGTTGCTTTCCCCAGAAATCTGACAAAGCCGTTGTCAAATTTTCCGTAGAAAAGCGATTTTCCGCTTGCCGTAATGGTAAATGCCGCACCCAACGCCAAAACCACAATGCCATCCAGCATAGCACGTGTCTCATTCATTGACCATATATGGTAAAGTACCCACGCATACCCAGCCAATTCCACGGCTGTCATCATCGCGGCCATCTTTTTCCCTACATCAATTTTTTTCAGAGTTGATGCAACCCTGTTTGCTACTACCCCTCCCAGAATTCCTGCAAAGGCACGCAGCATTCCGGTATTAACCCAGCCAAACAGAAGTGTACATGGGGCATCCAGTGAACCACAGTTCTGCAGGATCACGCCCAGTATCAGCAGGATTGCTACCGGGGTCGCCTGCACAGTCAAGCCATAATGCCTGCGCAGCAGCGGATACAGCACCCAGACCGCAAAAGTCATTGCGGAAAGATACCATAGCACCCCTGTTGTGGAGGCTACAGAAAACCCAAAGTTCTGTAAATACAGGAAATCTGCCGGAATCAGCTGTAAATTCAACAGAATTGTAGCGCTGTCCCACTGTTGTGCATAGGCACGCACTATAAACCCCAAAACGGTTGCCACAAGAAAGTATGGAAATATCAAACGATAACGCTTGAGCACATCCCATGTCGCTTCTTTCATGGCATTTTCTAGCGAAGGGCAGGTTGTTTCTCTTGCGTTTAACCGGCATATCTTTTCGGCAAGAAAATACCCTGTTACGATAAAAAAGAATTCAACGCCGATATATCCCCTGCGCACGTACCACGCATGGAACAATACCACCCCCACGCAAAATACAAACCGCAGCAATTCAATATTGCCATTCCGCGCTTTTTTCATTTTTTATTTTCTTACCCTTCCGGCACCAAGGGGATAAACATCTGCTTTTCCAGCTCTTCCCGCGGCAGGAACGGTGCCAGGTCCTCCAGCGGCGGGCTGACCAGTGTGCCGTCCGGCAGGCGCTTGGTGGCGCTCTTCGGCTCCCAGACCTGCTGGGTATCGGTAAAGATCTCGCAGAAAGTCGGGCCTTCTGCGGCAAGGGCGGCATCCACCACCTGTTTCATCTCAGCGTTGGAATGTGCGCAGGAATACGGGTAGCCGAACGCTTCGGCAATTTTGCGGAACTCCGGGAAGGACAGATCCCCGCTCTCCGGCCCAATGCCGATCTTGCAATGGTCTTTGAACAGGTTGTTCTGGGTCAGGCGGATGGAGTGGTAGCCGTTATTGTTGATGAGGAAAATCTTGATCGGCAGCTTATTTGTCAGGATGGTCTGCAATTCCTGCAGGTTCATCATGATAGAGCCATCGCCTTCCAGGCAGATGGTGGTACGGCGGCCGCCTGCAATGCAAGTGCCAATGGCGGCGGGCAGGCCGTAACCCATGCTGGCAATGGCGCTGTTGTTGGCCATGCGGCTGCCTTTTTGGATGACATACGCCTGATTGCCCACCACGCAGCAGGCGCCGTTGGAAACTGCGGTCAGGCTGTTTTCCGGCAGGCGGGAACTGAGGTAGCGCACAAAGGCGTACACATTGGCGGTGGTGCCGTTTTCTTCCCACTGGCGCGGCAGCACGGCGGGGTAATCTTTTTTCCATCGCTGGCAGGTTGCCAGCCAGTCCGCTGCCTGGCTGACAGGGGTCAGCGGCGCTGCGGCGGCATCCAGCTTTTGCAGAAAGTCCTTGGCATCCGCCCACACGGGATGCTCCACATGCAGGGTGTGCTTTTTCATCTCGGCGCGGTCAATATCCACCATGATGACTTCCGCCGCGCGGGCCCAGGTTTTCCAGTTATAGCCCACCTGGCGGATGGAAATGCGGGTGCCCACAGCCAGAATCAGGTCTGCGTTCTGGATGGCCCAGTTGCCGGGGCGGTCGCCCATATTGCCGGCACGACCGCAGTAAAGCGGGTTTTCGTCCTCGATCAGGTCCACGGCGTTCCAGTAGGTCACAATGGGGATGTTCAGCTTTTCCGCCACGGCGCGGAACGCTGCGTACCCGCCGGAAAGCCGGATACCGTACCCGGCGTGGAACACCGGGCGCTTGGCGTTGCGGATCTTTTCCAGCACCATCTGCACGGTGGCATCGTCCACCGGGGGCGGCAGCCGGGCATCGTCCTGCGCCGGGTCATAGGCGGGCAGGTTTTCCGTTTCGATATACCCGCCCTGATAGTTGACGGGAATGTCGATCCACACCGGGCCGGGGCGGCCGGTGGTTGCCAGGTGCCAGGCTTTTTCCAGCACATAGCGGATCTGGTTCGGGTCTTCCAGCATGGTGGCGTATTTGGTCATGGGGGCAACAGATTTGGTGATATCGTATTCCTGGTCGCCCACCGCGCGCAGGGGCAGGCCATCGGTAAACTGCGCGGCATAGCGGGCCGTGGTATCGTACCGAACCTGGCCGGAGATTACAAACATAGGGATAGAATCCAGCCAGCCACCCACCACACCGGTCAGGGCGTTGGTGCCGCCAGGGCCGGTGGTAACGCACAGGGCGGCAATTTTGTTATCAATACGGGCGTAGGCTTCCGCCGCAATGGCGCTTGCCTGCTCGTGATGATTATAGGTAACGTGCAGCGCCGGGTGATGCCCCAAAGCATCATTCAGATGCATTGCACCGCCGCCTACCACGCTGAACACATCCGTAACGCCGTGCGCCGCAAGAAAATCGGCCACATAATCGGCCAGACGCTGTTTCATTGAGAGTGTCCTCCTTTTATTTAATCCGTTCAAGCTGCGGCTGAACCATTACAAAATACAAAGTTCTGGAATCCTGCGGGGCATCGACCCGCTTGCCGCTGTAGCTAATATCGATTGTACTTTCACCAAAAGGAATATCCACAGTATAGCGGATTTTCATGTTTTCCTGGCTGACCACAAAGGTCTGGCTACTGTCACCGAAGGTAATGGTAATGCTGGGGCGGTCAGAAATATCAAAGAAATAATCCCCAACTGTAAAGGTAAAGGTGTACCTTTCCGTATTCAGCTGCGGGTTTACCAGTTTGATCTTCGCACTTTTCTTGCACCAGTAAAACGGTAGCTCTTTGTTGGAGTTTTCAGGAGTATAATATTCTGTGTTATAAATGCCATCCCCCAGCTGCATGGTAATAGACGGCACATTATACAGCACCCACACGCCATAGAAAACGGCAAGGGAAACTGCCAATGCCCCCAGTGAAGCGCCGAAAGTAACCAGCGTGCTGCGTGCAGCTTTTTTATCTAGTTTTGATTGTTCAGGCTTTTTGGTTTTCAGCGCTGCCAACACACAATTTACTGCCTGTACAACGCCCCAGATGATAGCTGTCAGTATTGCCAACTGTACAATGGTGTTGCGAATATAAGAGTTACGCTCCTCAAAGATTGGAAGCGGCAGATTAAATACCATCAAAACCGCAAAAGGCAATATATTTTGACGTGTCATCACCTTTTCCTGTGCAAGAAAATACGCCAGCGGAATCAGCGCCATGCAGTAAATATAGTTGCCCTGGCTTTGGTACATCATAGCCACGGTAATCAGCAGCAACGCCTGCCATTCCTGGCGGCAGAGCAGAGCACACACAACCAGTACCGCCGCCACAGCAAAGGCTGCTGCAAAAAAAGATACCGTTGCATTGCTGGTTCCGGCAATCAGGTCCACCAGATGCGCCCCATGTGCGAACATGCTGTTGATGCCATTGCCTGCCCAAGGTGTTTTACTTTTACTTCCAAAAGAGAACAAAATCTTCAGCCAAAGCTGCAAGCCGTACACGCCCTCCTGGAAGGCAAACACCGGGAGCACCAACGCTGCAATGCCATAAAACACCGTGCGGATTGCTGCTTTGAAATCCCGGTTTCTTAAAAGCATAGCACCTAAGAATGCAGGATAAATTTTAAGTCCGGCTGCTACTGCCAGTGCAACCAATGCCAGTTCCCGCACCCATGCGCGCTTTGAACGGTGATACATGACGAAAAAAAGCGAAAGACCCGCCGCCAGCAAAATAATATTGCCGCGGTCTACCGCATTAAGCACACCAAAGCTGAACAAGGCAAAAAACGTACTGGCCCTGGCCCACTGGGCATTTTGCATCACGTCACGGAGCAAAACCGCCAGCAAAAGAACCGCCAGCACCACAAAAAAGACGTATAGCAAAAAGCACGACTGTGTTGTGCGTAAATCAGTTTCTGTGCCGCGCATGGCAACTGACGCCTCAAAGTCATAGGTCCAGTTATCAGATACCGAAGCAGGCACCAGTAAAAACAGGGCATAAAAGAACAAATTTGCCAAGGGCGGATACAGTGTGTCAAACACCGCATACGGCTGGCGTCCACGAACATATTCAATGCTATGGAAAAAATCCATGCCGGCATCCAGTGTATCATGGTATAAAAAGTACGAAAGAAAATCACCATGGGTAACATACAGCGTTACCATAACCACAATGGCACACACTGCGCTGAGTACACAGTACAGCTTGGCCGTTTTTTTCCAGAACGGATTGCTCCCTCTTGCTTTTTTACCAAAGAGGCCTTTTCCCCGTTTCGTGTTATTCTCTTTCAGCACGCGCTGGCTGTTGCATTCATTCTGGCCATAATTCAGTTCCAGCTGCGCCGATTTGTTATCTTCCGGCAACAGCTGATCTAATCCAATGCTGATACCAGATTTATTCTCGTTATTTGTTGTCATGTTGTCCATACACAGCCTTGCCCTATTTCTGTTCCTGGTTATGTATCAGATATTCCCTGGTTTCCCATATTTTTTACCGATATATTTTGCAGTCTTATTTTCAACAATAAAGCACCGCCAACCAACCTCGTTGAGTCGGATGATGGTTAGGGATCCCGATACCGCACTTTTCCGTGCCGGATAAGCTCCACATCGTTGACGGGAAACATTTTGTCGTTTATCTTTCCTTAAATGTCCACAACTTGTTGATGATAAAATTCAGCGGAATCGTGACCAGCAGATTTACAATCGGCGCAATCGTTTTGCTTACGCTGAAGAACGTAACCTCTATCCAAAGCAAAACATTAGAAAGGATCGACGTGCCGCCGTAGCTGACATATGTTTTTCCAAGACGTTTCAGTTTACTGCGCCAATCGTTTGCATTCCCGGTAAACACAAACTTATCGTTCCAAAAAAAGGCATTGGCAATGCTCAGAATTGTTCCCAGAACGCTGCCTACCATATACAGGTCTGGGCTGATCCACAAAAAGATATAATACACCGCCATCGATACCGCCGTGTTGCTTACGCCAACAAGGCCAAACTTGATAAACTGTGCAAGCAGCGCAACAAATTCCTTTTTGCTTTTTGCTCCCAACAGTGCCAACAATTTCTGCATGGATCCCGTTCCTTTATTATTCTTTATAAGCAATCAAAAAAGCAAAGCCTGTATTGATAATTTACCGCAGTGCAGCAGCCATTTTTTCTTATCAGCACGGCTTTGCTTTTTCTTATTGATTCATTTTATCAGCGCTTTTTACTGGTTCACCGCTTCAATAATGATCTTTGCCATATAGTCGATCATCTCATCGGTCATGCCGGGGTACACGCCGACCCAGAAGGCATTGTTCATGATAAAGTCAGTGCTGGTCAGCTCCCCTGCCACGCGGTAGGCGTCGGTGCCGCGGATCTGGTCAAAGCAGGGGTGCTTGATCAGGTTGCCGCTGAACAACAGGCGGGTCTGGACATTGTGGTCCTCAATATAGCGGGTCACGGCGTTGCGGTCCAGGCCGGATTCCGGCTTGACCGAAATCAGGAAGCCGAACCAGGACGGGCGGCTGTTGGCGGCCGGTTCCGGCAGGATCAGCTTATCGGCGGCCGGTTCCAGGGCTGCGCGCAGGCGGTCCCAGTTATGGCGGCGGCGCTCGATAAAGCTGGGGAACTTTTTCAGCTGTTCGCAGCCGATGGCGGCCTGCATATCGGTCACTTTCAGGTTATAGCCAAAGTGGCTGTAAACGTACTTGTGGTCATAGCCTGCGGGCAGTTCGCCATACTGACCGTCAAAGCGGTGGCCGCAGAAGTTATCATGGCCGGACGGGCAGATGCAGTCGCGCCCCCAGTCGCGGTAGCTCTTGATCAGGCGGTTCAGCAGCGGGCTGTTTGTATACACGCAGCCGCCCTCGCCCATCGTCATGTGGTGCGGCGGGTAGAAGCTGGAGGTGCCGATATCGCCCCAGGTTCCGGTAAAGCGGGTTTCGCCGTTGATGGTGTACTGGGTGCCCAGGGCATCGCAGTTATCCTCCACCAGCCAGAGGTTATGGGCATCGCAGAAGGCTTTGACGGCGGACAGGTCAAACGGGTTGCCCAGGGTATGGGCGATCATGACTGCCTTGGTCTTGGGGGAAAGAGCGGCTTCCAGCTTGGTCACATCAATGTTGTACTGCGGCACGGTCACATCCACAAACACCGGCACAGCGCCATACTGCAGCGCCGGGGTAACAGTGGTGGGGAACCCGCATGCCACAGTGATGACCTCATCGCCCTTTTTGATCTGGCGGTCGCCCAGTTCCGGGGCGGTGAGCGCCATAAAGGCAATCAGGTTGGCGGAGGAGCCGGAGTTGACCAGGTTGGCGAACTTTACGCCGATCCACTTGGCAAACTCTTTTTCAAATTCATCCGCAAAGCGGCCGGTGGTCAGCCAGAAATCCAGCGTTGCATCGGTCAGGGCGCACATTTCTTTTTCATCAAACACGCGGGATGCATAAGTAACGCGGTCGCCGGGCTTGAAATCCGCCTTTTTCTCCTTAAAGTCATGGTAATATTCTGCCACCAGCGCCTTGATCTGCTCGCGGGCTTCGGCCTCATTGCTCCAATTTGCCATCGTCTGCTCCCTTACTCACTCAAAAATTCCTTGATCTCTTTGTCCATCTCCGCCGGGATATCCCCGCCGGAAAGCCATACCTTGCTGAACGCAACGGTCTTTTGCATACATTCCGCCATATGCCAGCGCGGTTTCCAGCCGAAGGTGGATTTCAATTTGCTGCAATCCAGCTTCAAAAAGTTTGCTTCATGCGGGGCGTTTGCCTCAGCGCGGTTTTCCCATGCGGCGCCATCGCCCCACGCCTGGCAGAACAGATCTACCAGGGTGCCGGTCGTCACACAGTCGCAGTCATCCGGGCCGACGTTATAATAGCCGGCGTACCGGTTATCCTCATACTGGCGCTGGGCGATCAGCAGGTACGCCGCCAGCGGTTCCAGCACATGCTGGTATGGGCGGGTGGAATACGGGTTGCGCACACCGATGCTCTCCCCTTTTGCCATGGCACGCACACAGTCTGGGATGATGCGGTCATTGGCAAAATCGCCGCCGCCAATCACATTACCTGCGCGGGCAGTGGAGATGGCCACGCTGCCATCCGCAAAAAAGCTGTTTTTATAGCTGTGGGTCACCAGCTCCGAGCAGCTTTTGCTGTTGGAGTAGGGGTCGAAGCCGTCCAACGGTTCGTTTTCGCGGTAGCCCCAGCACCATTCATTATTCTGGTACACCTTATCCGTTGTTACGTTCAGCACAGAGCGCGGTGGGGTTTGGGCGGTACGCACACATTCCAACAGGTTCACGGTGCCCATCACATTGGTTTCATAGGTATAGCGCGGGTCCTTGTAGCTGTCCCGCACAATGGGCTGAGCCGCCAGGTGCAGCACAATTTCCGGCCGAGCGGCATCAAAGGCCGCTTTCAGGCTGGCAAAATCGCGGATATCACCGATCACGCTGGTCATTTTGCCTTCCAGCCCTGCCAGAGAGAAGAGGTTGGGGGTTGTGGGCGGCTGCAAACTGTAGCCCGTTACCACTGCACCGGCACCCACCAGCATGCGGCAGAGCCAGCTGCCCTTAAAACCGGTATGCCCGGTTACAAACACGCGTTTGCCGCGGTAAAATTCCAAGTTCATTGTTGGTTCCACACTTCCCAGGGCGCACAGCCGGACGCCCACATTTTTTCCAGCATACTTTTTTCGCGCTCGGTATCCATGCACTGCCAGAATCCGCGGTGCACATAGCTCATCAGCTGGCCTTTGGCCGCCAGCTCGCGCAGCGGGGCCTGCTCAAAAATGGTATCATCACCGCTGATGGTATCAAACACTTCCGGTTCCAGCACCATATAGCCCGCGTTGATGATAGCCCCATCGTTGATGCTCTTTTCGCGGAAGGCCTGTACAGTGTTATCCTGGCCGATATCCAGCACGCCTTTCTGCTGTTCCTGCACAACGGCGGTCAGGGTGGCTAGCTTGCCATGCTGCTTATGGAACTTGACCAGTTCGGCAATGTTCACATCACAAACGCCATCACCATAGGTCATCATAAAGGTTTCGTTGCCGATATATTTCTGCACCCGCTTGATGCGGCCGCCCGTCATCGTGTTCAGGCCGGTATCCACCACCGCCACGCGCCACGGCTCGGCGTGCTGGTCATGCACGATCATCTTGTTGCCCTGGGTGAAGTCAAAGGTCACATCACTGGTATGCAGGAAATAATCCGCAAACCACTCCTTGATCATATGCTGTTTGTACCCGGCGCAGATCACAAAATCATTAAAGCCATAGTAAGAATACTCTTTCATGATATGCCACAAAATGGGCATACCGCCGATTTCGATCATCGGTTTCGGCTTGAACTTACTTTCTTCCGAAATGCGCGTGCCATAGCCACCGGCAAGAATTACAACTTTCATATTTTTCACTCCCGTAAGCCTGCAGCGGAACCCTGCTTGCAGTCCCGCAAAAACTGTCCGTCCCACCAGCATTTCAACCGCCGGACAGTTTGGTACACACCCAGCCTATTTCTTATTACTATGATAGTATATCATTTTCACGTATTCAGTGCAACCGTTCCAGGAAACTTATCACACCTAGTAGGCCTGCTTTTTATTCCGCGTTTTGCTCTTTGTTATCACATTTTAACGCCGCTTTTGTTGCCGCTGTGCAAACAGTATTCTTTAGGCAACACCGCACAATTCCCGCCTGACGGCTTAAGCACCGCTCCGGCGGCTGCG
>OGKG01003948.1_pt1 | contig 13139 bp, 10 predicted proteins | sample 1572201 | NCBI WGS metagenome assembly OGKG01 (sample SAMEA2582146, study PRJEB24529) | metagenome | biome: Human gut stool | place: China | collected 2011 | reverse complement strand
CATATCGCAAATATGCTGTTTGAATGTTGCACTAATTTCTTGATTTGCGATAAAAAGGGCCGGTCAGCACTGACCGGCTCTTTTCAGATACACCCAAGGAGGTTTATTTTTATGATCGCATCCGAAGTCCGTGAAATGCTGTCCTTCATCGATGGCAACCCCACCGCATACCACACCACCGCCGCTGTGCGGGATATCCTGTTGAAGGCAGGCTTTGCCGAGCTGCTGGAAAGCCGCAAGTGGGCACTGGAGCCCGGTAAGGATTACTTTGTCTGCCGCAACGGTTCCAGCATCATCGCCTTCCGCATGGGCGACCAGCTGGAAAATTACAGCTTCAACGTTGCTGCTGCCCACACCGATTCTCCCTGCTTCCGCATCAAGGAGAACGCCGAGATCCACATGGGGCAGAACTACACCAAACTGAACACCGAGGGCTACGGCGGCATGATCTGCGCCACATGGATGGATCGTCCGCTGTCTGTGGCGGGGCGTGTATTGGTGCAGGAGAACGGCGCCATCGTTTCCCGTCTGGTGGCACTGGACCGCGACCTGCTGATGATCCCCAGCGTAGCCATCCACATGAACCGCGAGGTCAACGATAAGGCTTCCTTCAACAAGCAGGTGGATATGCTGCCCGTGCTGGGCGGTGCCTGCGAGGAGGGCGCGCTGAAAAAGCTGATCGCCGAGGAGCTGCAGGTGTCTGAGGAGCAGATCCTTGGCAGCGACCTGTTCCTCTATGTGCGGGAAAAGGCCACCGTCTGGGGCTGCAACGAGGAGTTCATCTCCTGTGGCCGTCTGGACGATCAGCAGTGCGTCTACGGCATCCTGAAAGGTCTGCTGACCGCAAAGAACGCCCGCTCCATCGGCGTGGCAGCCTTCTTTGATAACGAGGAGGTCGGCTCCGGCACCAAGCAGGGCGCAGCCTCCACCTTCCTGTACGATGTGCTGCACCGCATTGCCCAGAGCCTTGGCGGCAGCGACGAGGACTTCCACCGTGCGGTGGCTTCCAGCTTTATGGTCAGCGCCGACAACGCCCACGCCGTGCACCCCAACCACCCGGAGCACACCGATGTGAACAACTGCACCTACATGAACAAGGGTGTGGTCATCAAGACCCACGCCGGTCAGAAGTACACCAGCGACGGCATGAGCGTTGCAGCCGCCCGGGAGCTGGCTGCCCGCGCTGGTGTGCCGCTGCAATACTTTGCAAACCGTTCCGATAAGGTAGGCGGCAGCACGCTGGGCAATCTGGCGATGGCACAGGTGTCCATGAATTGTGTGGACATCGGCCTGCCCCAGCTGGCGATGCACTCCTGCTACGAGACCGCCGGTGCAGAGGACACCCTCTCGCTCATCAAGCTGATGCAGGAGCTGTACGGCAGTCACTTTGAAGAGACTGCTTTCGGCACGCTTTCCATCAGCAAGTAAATTGATATAAAAAGGACTGCCGTGCGCTGCACGGCAGTCCTTTTTGCATTTATGACTCTTTATTTGCGGCGGGTGAGACAGTTCAGCGCCATCACGACCAGCACAAGAAAACCGATGACCAGCAGGATACCGGTCATGCCGATGAGCATCATGGGCAGGGTGGTCATCCAGGAAGAAAGATGAAGCATAAAGGCACCTCCGTTAAGCCATCAGGGAAAGGATCAGTCCGCCGGCAAGGACGGATGCGATCTGTCCGGAAACGTTGACGCTGATGGAGTACATCAGCAGGAAATTCTGGCTGTCCTCGGCCAGACCCATCTTGTTGACCACACGCCCGCTCATGGGGAAGGCCGAGATGCCTGCTGCGCCGATCATGGGGTTCAGCTTTTTGCCCTCGGGCAGGAACAGGTTCAGCAGCTTGGCGAACAGCACGCCGCCGGCGGTATCAAAGATAAAGGCTACAAGACCCAGCGCCATGATGAGCAAAGTGTCCGGCCGGACGAACTTGTCGGCGGTCATCTGCCCGGCTACGGTCAGACCCAGCAGCAAGGTGATGAGGTTTGCCAGTACGTTCTGGGCGGTCTCGCTCAGGGAGTTCAGCACTCCGCATTCCCGCAGCAGGTTGCCGAACATCAAAAAGCCCACCAGCGCCACGCTGGCCGGGGCTACCAGACCGGCGACCACTGTGACCACAACGGGGAACAGGATCTTGGTCAGCTGGGTGACATTGCCTTTTTCGTAGGGCATACGGATGCGGCGCTCCTTCTGGGTGGTCAGCAGACGGATGACCGGCGGCTGAACGATGGGCACCAGCGCCATGTAGCTGTAAGCTGCCACCATAATAGCGCCCAGATACTGGGATTTCAGGGTGTTTGCCACAAAAATGGCGGTGGGGCCGTCCGCTGCGCCGATGACCGCAATGGATGCGGCATCCTTCATATCAAAAAAGAACCCGGCCAGAAACAGGGTGAAAAAGATGCCGAACTGTGCCGCTGCGCCAAACAGCATGAGCCACGGCTTTTCCAGCAGCGGGCCAAAATCGATCATGGCACCGATGCCGATGAAGAGCAGCAGCGGGAACAGCTCGTTGGACATGCCCGCTTCAAACAATGCAGAGATGGGGCCGACCGTATCCCCCTGCGTGATGGCACCCGAGAGGGGCAGGTTGACCAGAATGGCACCAAAGCCCATGGGCAGCAGCAGGCTCGGCTCCATCTTTTTTGCGATGGCAAGGTAGATGAGCAGCGCACCGATGCCCCACATCACCACCATCTGCCAGGTCAGATTCCCAAAATTGGAAAAGAGACTGGCGAATGTGTTCAGAAGATCCATATTTATTTTTCCTCCTTATGTTCCTGTGCCGGGCAAGAAAAAAGAGACCCCTGCCACAGCACTCTGTCTGTGACAAAAGTCTCAAGCCAACACATGACATCGGGCATTTCTGCCGTGATGACGCTGCCATGCAGCATTCCGCAGGCCCTGCGGAATGCCCTTTACTCCCTTTTATCGATTCTAATTAAATCAGAATGCAGTCCCCTCTGTCAAGGGGTTCCTGCATTTCTTTGCCAAACTTTGCTTCAGCGCTCAAACGTTGTGCTGAGGGTGGTCTCCCAGGTCTGGCCGGGGGCAAGGCAGGCGGCAGCGGCGCGCTGGCTCCACTCCTGGGTATCGGTCTGGGCACCGGGCAGGGAGTGCCACGGCTCAATGCAGACAAAGCGCACTGGCTTTGCCGGAGCCGACCAGATGAGGGTGTAGGGGTAGCCCTCCACATTGCAGACGATCCCCTTGCCGGTGTCCTTCTCGTAGATGCCCAGCGTGCGGCTGCGCAGACCGGCCATGCAGAAGCTGTCGTTCTCAAACAGATCGTCTGTCAGGGGGATGCTCTGCTCGTTCTTCCACCGGTAACCGCACTTGCCGGTCAGCAAGCCGTCGGGGTAAGCGTCCAGGATCATCGGGCTCTCCGGCTGGTCGAAGCGGAACTCGTAATCGGTGGTGGTGTGCTTGTCATCAAAGGGGATGCGGAACGCCGGGTGGTAGCCGATGCCGAACCGCAGCTCCTCGGCGGCATCGGTGGGGTTGGTGACAGTCAGGGTGTGGTGCACCGTCCTGCCCTCCAGCCGGAAGGTGCTGGTCAGAACAAAATCAAACGGGAAGCGCTCTGCCTTGCTCTTTTCATCCGAGCGCAGCTCCAGCCGGATGGTGTCACCTTCGGCGCAGAGCAGGGTGTGCTCCACGTCCCGGGCAAAGCCGTGCTGACCGCCGGGGTAGGTCTTGCCCTTATGGGTAAAGGCCCCGCCGGTCAGCTTGCCCGTCCAGGGGAAAAGGATGGGGGCATGGCGCTTCCAGACAGCCGGGTCGGCCTGCCAGAGCATCTCCTGCCCGGCGGCATTTTTCAGGCTGACTGCTTCGGCACCATGGGTATCCACGGTCAGAGTCAGAAATTCGTTGTGAATGGTTGCCTGCATGATTCATCTCTCCTTTTTATCTGTTGACGATGTGCTCGCCGTTTCCTTCCAGCCAGGTGCGCAGGTTCCGGGTGGTAATGTCCATCAGGTTCTGCAAAGCCTCCCGGGTCGTCCACGCAATGTGCGGTGTGAGGATAGCGTGGGGTTCTGCCCGCAGGGGGCTTTCCTGAGGCAGAGGCTCGGTGACAAAGGCATCGGCCCCGTAAAAGCCCAGCTGGCCGCTGTGGAGGGCCGCTGCCACGGCCTCCTCATCCACCAGCGCGCCCCGGGCCGTGTTGAGCAGAATGGCCCCGGGCTTCATCTTCGCCAGCGCCTCCGCGTTGACAAGGCCCCGGGTCTGGGGCGTGGCCGGGCAGTGCAGGCTGAGGATATCGCACCGCCTCAGCAGGGTATCATAATCCACGAACTCCACACCGTCGGCGGCGTATTCGGGCCGGACGGTGCGGGTGCAGACCAGCACCTCCATGCCAAAGGCTCTGGCAATGCGGGCCGACTGCCGCCCGATGCTGCCATAGCCGTAAACGCCAAAGGTCTTGCCGTAGAGCTCCATCTGGGGCAGCAGGCCGATGCTCTCCGGGATATCCAGCTGCCAGCATCCCTGCTTGACGGCACGGTTGTAGCGCTCCGCGCACTGGCAGATGGCCAGCAGCAGGCTGAAGGTCATCTGGGCCACGCTGTAGGTAGAGTAGCCCGGCACATTGGCCACTGCAACGCCGTGGCGGCGGCAGGCTTCCAGATCCAGGTTGTCGGTGCCCGTGGCAATGATGCCCACCCATTTCAGGTTCGGGCACTGCTGTAAGATCTCCTCATCCATGCGGCACTTGTTCAGCAGAACGATGTCCGCATCTCCAATGCGGGGGGCGATCTCCTCGTAGGCCGTGCGGACATAACTGACGGTATCGGGCACCAGCGCCTTTACCCCCGACCAGTCGAGGTCGCCTTCCTCCATGACATAGCTTTCCAGAATGACAGCTTTCATCTCAGTCCTCCAACAAAACGTCCTCGCTCAGCACCTGACCGATGGGCTTTGCAATGCACAGGTCGGCCTGTGCATCGGCCCCGGTGGGCTGCATGTTGATGACCACCAGATGGCGGCCCCGGAAGTACCGGATGAGCCCCGCCGCCGGGTAGACCACCAGACTGGTGCCGCCGATGATGAGGGTATCCGCCTTGCGGATGGCAGACACAGCCCCGGAGAGCACTTCCTCGTCCAGCCCTTCCTCGTACAGGACGACATCCGGCTTGACGATGCCGCCGCACTTGGGGCAGCGGGGCACGCCGGTGCTGTTGGCAATGAAGTCCACATCGTAGAATGTGCCGCACTTCACGCAGTAGTTGCGCAGGGTGCTGCCGTGGAGCTCGTAAACGGTCTTGGCCCCCGCAGCCTGATGCAGACCGTCGATGTTCTGGGTGACGATGGCCTTCAGCCTGCCCTCCCGCTCCAGCTTTGCCAGCCGCAGGTGGGCAGCGTTGGGCTTTGCCCCCTTCACAATGAGCTTATCCCGGTAGAACCGGTAGAACTCCTCGGGGTTCTCCTCCCAGAAGGTGTGGCTCAGGATGGTCTCGGGCGGGTAATCGTACTTCTGGTGGTACAGGCCGTCCACGCTGCGGAAATCAGGGATGCCGCTTTCGGTGGAGACCCCCGCGCCGCCAAAAAAGACGATGCGGTCACTCTCGGCAATGATTTTTTCCAGTGCAGGAACCATAAAAAGAAACGCTTCCTTTCCGGCAGATCGTTGTGTTTTGGATAGCTCCAGTATAACACAAATCCAGCGGAAGGGAAGCGTTTCTTTTTTGATGAGATTTTCCCTTGTTCAGCGCCCGTTTTCGGCAAACAGAGTCCCCAGTGCATCCAGCAGATCATGCGGGAGCATCCCGGTTTCCCCGTGCAGGGCAGCGGCACGGTCGGCAGCTGCACCATGGAGATAAACGGCACAGGCGGCGGCCTCAAAGGCAGGCAGACCGCAGGCCAGCAGGGCGCTGGTCATGCCCGCCAGCACATCCCCGCTGCCGCCCCGGGAAAGCCCCGGGTTGCCGGTGGGATTGACCGCGCAGCGGCCATCCGGCTCTGCAATGACGGTATGTGCCCCCTTCAGCACCACCACAGCATTCCATGCTTTCGCATAGCGCAGCGCCGTGCCTTCCCGGTCCGCGTTGATCTCTGCCGCAGAGTGTCCGGTCAGCCGGGCCATCTCGCCGGGGTGGGGCGTTAAAATCAGTTCTCCTTGAGGGTGAAGCATTTTTTCCGTTTGGAGCAGGTCAGCGGCGGCGTTCAGTCCGTCCGCATCCAGCACCGCACTGCCGGAAAAGCCGGGCAGGAGCGTTTTCACCAGCGCCCGGGTCTCGGCGGCACGGGCCGCGCTCTGGGCCGTATAACCCAGCCCGGGGCCCGCCAGCAGGACAGAGGCCTTCTGCCACCGGATGCGGTCGATATTCTGGGGCGAGATGCCGCCCTCTGCCCCCGCTTCGCAGGGGCAGAGGCAGCACTCGGGCAGGCGGGCGGCCACAGCCGCCAGCACCGGCTCCACACTTGCCAGCGTAACGATACCGGCTCCGGTGCGCAGGGCACCTTCCACGGCCAGCGCCGCCGCGCCCCGGTAGGACGCACTGCCCGCCACCGCCAGCACGGAACCAAAGGTCCCTTTATGCGCGTCCCGGGGGCGGGGCTGGATGGCCTGCCAGACAAAATCGGAAGTTATTTCGAACATAGGCGGCTCCTTTCGGGTGAGATTTCGCCCTCTCAGTCAAAGCCGTAAGGCTTTGCCAGCTCCCCCAAAGGGGGAGCCTATTGCGGAAAGGCAGCATTGCCTCTCCCTTTGGGAGAGGTGGCAGCGCGTAAGCGCTGACGGAGAGGGCGAGGATGTTACCCTTCCCCCTGCAAATACCTCCGGATCTCCTTCTCCGCCTCCTGCACTTCTTCATGGAACATGCGGGCAGAGACCCGGAGAGCACCATGGCCCAGGATAATGACCTGCTCCATGCCATCAGAGGTAGCCACGCGGACGCGGCGGCCCTTGCCGATCTCATGGGTGACACGCTCAATGAACATATCGGCGGTCTCGGCTTCCCGGGTGTAGACCACATGGATATTGTGGTACTGCTCTATGCTGCCGGGGCTGCCCGGCACACGGTAGGCATCAAACACAAGGATGAGCACGCACTTCTTAAAGCCCTGATAGTTGCAGAGGATGTCCATCAGCCTGTGGCGGGCCGCTTCCAGGCTCTCTTTGGAGAGTGCGTTCAGCTCGTCCCATGCAAAGATGATATTATAGCCGTCCACCAGCAGGTATTCGGGCTGGATCTCCCACTGCTCGGCGTTGAAATCAGGGCGTTCCCGCTTCTGGGTGGGGCGGAACGCCGCCAGCGGGTCCCGCTTGATGGGCCCATAGGTCTGTTCAAAGATCTTCAGCAGCTCAGCATCCTCTTCCAAAGTAGCACGATAGGCGGCCATCCGGCGGGGACGGGCCTGCAACGCTTCCTCGGTCTTTGCAGTCTTGCCCCAGCCGCTGTCCACATGCATGTGGCTGCGCACCTGCTCCCAGGGCACCACAAATCCGGCCCCGTGGGCGCAGAACACCGAATCCGCCGGGTTATCGAGATCGTGTTCCGGCTCATAGCCCGCAGCCTCGATGACCTCCGCTGCATTGTGGCAGGGACGGTAGCCGTCCAGCGTCAGGGTCAGGTGTCCCCTGCCCCGGGTATAGCCCACCACCTCCATGGGGTAGCTGCGCATGGTGGAAGCCGGTGCGGTGCCGGTGAGCAGGGTGGTATCCCCGTCAGCGCCGGTCTCGGGCGGGTCAAAGCTGCCGCCCATGTTCTGGATATCGTTCATGGCGCGGCCCACGTTGTCAGAGGGCAGCTCCAGCCGGAAGGCATACCACGGCTCCAGCAGCTGGGTCTTGTGGATCTGGTCTGCCATCATCAGGCCCTGCCGGACGGCGCGGTAGGTCGCCTGCCGGAAGTCGCCGCCCTCGGTGTGCTTGAGGTGAGCGCGGCCCGCAATGAGGGTGATCTTCACATCGGTCAGAGGTGCCCCGATGAGCACACCCAGATGCTGCTTTTCCTCAAGATGCGTCAGCACCAGCCGCTGCCAGTTCTTGTCCAGCACCTCTTCCCGGCAGTCGGCGGCAAACTGCATCCCGTTGCCCCGGGGCAGCGGCTCCAACTTAAGGTGGACTTCCGCATAGTGGCGCAGGGGCTCGTAGTGGCCCACGCCCTCCATGGCTTCGGTGATGGTCTCCTTATACAGGATGCCGCCGGGGCCGAAGCTGACCTCCAGCCCGTACCGCTCGGCCAGCAGGCTTTTCAGCACCTCCAGCTGGATCTCGCCCATCAGCTGGACATGGATCTCGCCCAGGGTCTCGTTCCAGACCACATGGAGCTGGGGCTCCTCCTCTTCCAGCCGATGGAGCTTTCCCAGTGCGGCGTGCACGTCTGCGCCCTCGGGCAGCAGCACCTGATAGCTCAGAACCGGCTCCAGCACCGGCAGGTCGCTGTCCCGTTCCGCCCCCAGACCCTCGCCCGGGCGGGCTTTGGTCAGGCCGGTAACGGCGCACACCTGGCCGGGGCCGATGCACTCTGCCAGCGTAAACTTTGCGCCGGAATAGAGCCGCAGCTGGTTGGCCTTTTCGGCCCATGGCTCCCCGTCGGCCTCTCCGGTGAGCTGTGCTTTCACTTTGAGCACACCGCCAGTCACCCGCAGCCAGGTCAGGCGGTTTCCCTGCTCGTCCTGGCTCACCTTGAACACCTTGGCCCCGAAGGCTTCCAGCGCGGGGGCCGGGCGGGTATAGCGGTCAAGGCCCTCCACCAGCGCGTCCACACCCTGCAGCTTCAGGGCTGAGCCAAACCAGCAGGGAAACACATGCCGCCGGGCAATGGCGGGGATGAGGTCGGTATCGGTCAGGATTCCCCGGTCCAGCATCGTCTCCATCAGCCGCTCATCGCAGAGAGCCAGCGCCTCGTCCCGGTCGGCCTGCTCTGCCCCAAAATCCACAAAGCCATCCCCCAGCCGACGGTTCAGCTGGGTCAGAAGCGCTTCCCTGCCCGGGCCGGGCAGATCCATCTTATTCACGAACACAAAGGTGGGGATGTGATACCGCCGCAGCAGCCGCCAGAGCGTCTCGGTATGGCTCTGCACGCCGTCGGTACCGCTGATGACCAGCACCGCATAGTCCAGCACCTGCAGTGTCCGCTCGGTCTCCGTGGAAAAATCCACATGGCCCGGGGTATCCAGCAGGGTAAAATCGGTATCGCCCGCCGTGAAGAGGGCCTGCTTGGAGAAAATGGTAATGCCGCGCGCCTTTTCCAGCGCGTCGGTGTCCAGAAAGGCATCCTTATGGTCCACCCGGCCCAGCTTGCGGATGGTGCCGGTGCCGTAGAGCAGGGCCTCGGAAAGGGTGGTCTTGCCGCTGTCCACATGGGCCAGAATGCCTATGATCAGCTGCTTGTGCTCTTGTTCCATGCCGCGGCCCCCTTACAGCACGCTGGCGATCAGCGCAGCAGCAACCAGCGGCAGGCCCAGCACCAGATTGGAGAGCAGGCTGCAATAGGTGCGCTCCTCGGGTTCCAGCTCCTCAAAGGAGACGATCTTTTCATCCGCATAGTCGATGATGGAGCGGGTGGAGTGGACCTTTTTCTGCCGCTTGCCCATCCCCTTGAATTCCTCCATCAGGTGGTGGATGGTCACGCCGTCCAGCCGCAGGTAGTCCACCCAGGCCCAGATGAGCAGCACCACGCCGCACAGAAAGCCCGGGGCCTCCCAGATGGTAAACGTGCCATCGCTGACATAGCGCTGCCACAGCAGCATCAGCACGGCCACAATGGAGGTGCGGGTCACGGTCTTATATAAAATGGGGTGGAACATGTAGCGTTTGTACATCGAGGTCAGTTTCTTCATGGTGCGCTCCTTATTGATACAGATACATTTTATTGTATCATGTTTTTGTGAAAAAAGATAGCTGTTTTGTGCGCACAGCGTGAACAGTTTCTCTCTTTTGCCTGTTCTTCACAGATATACAGTTCTTTCCATTTTATAGTAATTTTTTCCATATTCTTTTCCCACGAAAGTGTTTGTCACCGTTTTGTTTCCAATTCAGTGCTGCGGCGGATTGACTTCTTTTCAGTAAAGTGCTAAAATATACTGTGGTGCGACTTTTGTCTTTCCTGTGCACTTTTTGGAAAGGCAGACAGCCTCACTGCATTTAGGAAAAGGAAAAACGCGCGGCTCTGTCCGCGCAAGATCTGGGAGGATCATCCAATGAGCTTCAATTTTGATCGCCGCACCTTCCTGAAGGGTGCAGGTGCTGTGGGTGCCGCCAGCCTGCTGGCAGCCTGCGGCGAAAAGTCCAACAACACCGGCAATGGCGCTGCCGCCAGCGGTGCTGCTGCCCCCAACTCCACCGGCGCTACCCCCCTGAAGGAGTTCATCTCCTTTGAGAGCGGCAACCGTGAGCTGGAAAGCTGGAACATGCTGTACAGCCAGAGGGCTGAGGATGCCAACGTGGTCACCAACCTGTGGGACGGCCTGCTGAGCTTTGACTGCTACGGCAAGGTGGTTCCCGCCATCGCTTCCAGCTGGGAGCACAATGAGGATGCCACCGTCTGGACCTTCCACCTGCGGGACGACGTGGACTGGGTGGATTGCAACGGTGAGGTGAAGGCTCACCTGACCAGCAAGGACTTCCTGGTTGGCTTTGAATGGGTGATGAACGCCATCAAGAACGAGGCCAACAACACCTCCATGCCCAACGACACCATTGTGGGTGCTTACGAGTACTACCAGCTGACCAAGGAAGCCGGTGACGCTGCCGCTGATATGACCTATGAGGATATGCTGGCTGCCGGTGTGGGCATCGAAGCTCCGGATGATTACACTCTGGTGTTCACCTGCCCCAACGCCTGCCCCTACTTTGATACCGTTGCTGCCTACACCAGCTTCTACCCCGTGGCTCCCGCTCTGATCGAGGAGCTGGGTATTGATGGCTTCCGTGGCTGCGACAACACCACCATGTGGTACAACGGCCCCTATATGGTGGAGGAGTACATCCAGGGCAACACCAAGAGCTACATCCCCAACCCCAACTACTACGATGCTGCCAACGTCAGCCGCTTTGAGCGTTTCACTGTCACCATGATCAGCGACGGTGCCATCAGCCTGCAGCTGTATCAGAACCGCGAGCTGGACGAGGTGGATCTGGGCGAGAGCAGCATCACCACCATTCAGTCCGATCCCTCCAACGAGTACAATCAGCAGCTGTGTGAGAAGCGTGCCAAGAAGTTCAGCTACTGCTTCATCTTCAACTACGACAAAATGAACACCGACGGCACCCCCGATGAGAACTGGAACAAGGCCATTGCCAACAAGGCGTTCCGTCAGTGCTTCTCCAAGGGCATGGTGCTGAACAAGTTCTTCGCCCGTTATAACCCCATCAATCCCCTGAAGTGTGAGAACGACTTCTTCACCATGAAGGGCCTGTGCTACACCTCTGATGGCACCGACTACACCAACCTGGTGGCCAAGGAGATGGGTCTGGACGGCGAGGCTTACGATGGCAAGACCATGAAGCGTCTGCGCGCCAACAACGGCGACATCACTGAGCTGAAGAAGCAGGCCATGGAAGAGCTGAGCGCCATTGGTGTCACCTTCCCTGTCCACTGCTCCTACTACGTTCTGGCCGGCTCCACCTCCGCTCTGGACCACGCCACCGTCCTGAAGCAGTGCTTCACCGACAGCTTCGGCGATGACTTCATCGTGCTGGATGTCAACACCTTCGTGTCCTCCACCATGAAGGAAGTCGTGGCTCCCAAGCTGCAGAGCTTCGTCCACATGGGCTGGGGCGCTGACTTTGGCGATCCCATCAACTTCCTGACCCAGATCATCATTCACGATGAAAACGCTTACTACAGCTGCAACATGACCAACATTGCAAGCATTGTGAACAATGGTCCCGCCAGCTACCAGACCGAGCTGGTGGCTGCCTATGAGAAGTTCACCGATCTGGTGAACGAGGCCCGTGCCATTGTTGACGACACCGATGCACGCTACGCAGCATTTGCCAAGGCCGAGGCCTACTTCCTGGACGAGAACCTGATTTTCCCCACCGTCTACGATATCACCTGGTGCCTGACCCACGTCAACGAGTACAGCAAGATCAACGCAATGTATGGTCCCTGCAACTACAAGGCTGTGAACTGGGAGACCAGTGAGGAAGCCTACACCACCGAACAGTACGATGAGTTTGCCGCTGCATTTGACGCAGCCGCTCAGGCCTGATCGAGTGGACCAATAACCAATCGCAAAAAACAGAACCGGACGTTTTTGAAGCGTCCGGTTCTGTTTTTTGCTCCCTGACAGCACAAAACCCCGCCGCGCGGGAAAGCTCCCAGCGCGGCGGGGTCATTGTGTTAAAATACAGGAAAGCGGTTCAGCTTACAGCTGGCTTTCATACTCCTTGCGGTAGCCTTCCAGCTCACGCTGGTTGCCATACACGAAGTGGCCGTTTGCGATCTCTTCCCAGACCGGCTTATCCACGCTGTAATCGTGGATCGAGGGGTCATAGACCAGCAGCTTCTTGTGCTTTTCCAGGCTGGGGTCAGGGATGGGAACCGCGCTCAGCAGGGCTTTGGTGTAGGGATGCAGCGGATGGAGGAACAGCTCCTCCGCCTCAGCCAGCTCCACGATGCGGCCCTTGCTGATAACGGCGATACGATCCGAGATGAACCGGACCACCGACAGGTCATGTGCAATGAACAGGTAGGTCAGGCCGCGGCTCTTCTTCATCTCGTTGAGCAGGTTCAGCACCTGTGCACGGATGGAGACATCCAGTGCAGAGATGGGCTCATCGGCCACGATGAACTCCGGCTCCATGACCAGTGCACGGGCAATGCCGATGCGCTGGCGCTGGCCGCCCGAGAACTCGTGGGGGAAGCGGGAGGCAAACTCCGGCAGCAGGCCGACCTCATGCAGGGCGTTCATCACCTTTTCGTGCAGGTCATCCTGATCCTTGTAGAGATGATGGTTCAGCAGGCCCTCAGCAATGATATACTCCACCTTGGCGCGCTCATTCAGCGAAGCCATGGGGTCCTGGAAGATCATCTGGATCTTACGGATGACCTCTTTGTCCAGTTCTTTGGAGATCTTGCCGTTGATCTTCTGGCCCTTGAAGAAGATGTCGCCGCCGGAAGTCGGGTTGATGCGGCAGATGGCACGGCCAATGGTGGTCTTGCCGGAGCCGGACTCGCCGACCA
>OGKG01003944.1_pt1 | contig 13143 bp, 11 predicted proteins | sample 1572201 | NCBI WGS metagenome assembly OGKG01 (sample SAMEA2582146, study PRJEB24529) | metagenome | biome: Human gut stool | place: China | collected 2011 | reverse complement strand
CAACTAGGATTTAATTAATGTTCTTTTATTGTCTACTTTCTATTGACAAGTTCAACTAACTATCTATTTCCTTTAATAATTTCTTAGTAAAATGAGCTGATACCAAATCAAATTCTTTATCACTATCTAGTCCAATATAATACTCTTCACCATCTTCTATAACAGTCTTTCTAAAACATATCTTAGAATTATCATTTACATTAGTAAACAAAGTATATTCAGTACCATTAATAACATCTTCTCTAACAATAGCATACTCAATACCATCATCTAAAACTATAGTATTCATATTATCTTCCTCCTTTGGAATTTCCTAAATTTTTATTAACAACTTGATTAACGATTTCATTAAACTCGGCATTATCACCATTTTTTGCTTTTTCAGCAGCATCAATAATAGTAGCCGATGCTAAGTTGGTTGATTCATCATGATTATTTACTCCCATAACAGAACAAAAGTCACCGCCACCTTCATAAATTTGTTTAAATTTATAATCGCCACCTTTACATCTAACAGTTATTTCTTTAGAAAAACAACTTTCTTCACTATCTCCATATTCAGAATGCGAATTATTCTGTCTCTCTTTATTTACTTCATTATAGTTTTTAGCAAGCCTAATAGCAGAAGTATACAATTCATATGTAGCTAGCCCTTCAGCACTACTATCAATAACAAGTTCAAGTCCAGAATAGTCGTTACCAGAGTTTAAACAAAACTCACCATCTTCAAAATAACCATAACCGGCATCAACTAGTTCTGATTCAATAGATGGATAAAAAGTTTGCCTACTTTGATAACCATTAGCTTCTCTTTGAACAAAAGGAACTACCTTCGATAATATTGCCAAACTAAGTATTACACTAGCAATACTCATAGTTATATCCTTTCTTACTTGATTTTTTTTAGCTATTTTAGCACTGCTTCTAGAAGCTTTTCTCGCAGCTATCTCTGCTTCCATTTCTTCCTTTCTTTTTACCTCATCAGCATGTTCGTTAACAATTTTAAGTACATCATCCATATTATTATCAAATTGAGATTTATTCTCCATATCTTACCTCCTAAAATAAATATATATTATTTTTAGTCTAAAGTCAATAAAACTTGACATTATTTACAAAATTATAGCAATAAAAAAGTAATAGATTACTCCATTACTTTAATATTAATTTATTATCTTGAAAATCTATAGTGATAGTACTACCAAATTTAATCTTGTCATTAATAATAGCATTAGCAATTAAAGTTTCAACATTTCTTTGAACAAATCTCTTAATAGGTCTTGCACCATATTTTTCATCATATGCTGAATCAATAATATATCTTCTAGCAGACTCTGTTACTACTAAATGTAAATTCTTATCTTTAAGTCTATCTTCGGTATCACTAATAATTTTATCTAGAATATCATTAACAACTTCTTTAGATAAAGAATTAAAGACTATAATTTCATCAATACGATTTATAAACTCAGGTTTAAAAGTACTCTTAAGTTCATTCATAACTAGTTCATTACTATTAGAAGTGTTTTCTAGAATATATTCACTACCTAAGTTAGAAGTCATAATAATGATAGTATTTTTAAAGTCTACAGTTCTACCTTGACCATCAGTAATTCTACCATCATCCAGTATTTGAAGTAAAACATTAAATATATCCTTATGAGCCTTTTCTATTTCATCAAACAAGATAATAGAGTAGGGATTTCTTCTTACAGCTTCAGTAAGTTGTCCACCCTCATCATATCCAACATATCCTGGAGGAGCTCCAATTAATCTAGCTACAGAGTGACTTTCCATATATTCAGACATATCAATTCTAATCATATGTCTTTCATCATCAAATAACTCATAAGCAAGAGTTCTAGCCACTTCTGTTTTACCTACACCAGTAGGACCTAAGAAGATAAAAGAACCAATAGGTCTATTAGGATCTTTAATACCTGCTCTTGCACGAATAATAGCTTCAGATACTAAGTGAATAGCATTATCTTGTCCTTTAACTCTTTTCTTCATATTTTCTTCCAAGTGAAGTAATTTTTCTCTTTCACCACCAACTAATTTAGATATTGGAATATTAGTCCATTTAGATATAATAGCTGCTACTGATTCCTCATCAACAGTATCAGATAATATCTCTGACTTATTAATTTTTTCTAGTTCACTAAGTTCTTTCTCTAATCTAGGAATAGTACCATGTCTAAGTTTAGCAGCAGCTTCTAAGTCATAGTTATTCTCAGCCTTCTCAAGAGCAAAGTTAGCAGAATCAATCTCTTCTTTCTTTTTACTAATCTTAGTATTAACAGACTTTTCTTCTTCCCATCTATTTTTTAAATTCTTTTCTTTTTCTTTAAGACTAAATAACTCCTTATCAATATTCTCAATTCTATTCTTAGAAATATCATCTTTCTCTTTCTTTAGAGCCTCTTTTTCTATTTCAAGTCTCATAATATTTCTTTCTAAATTATCAAGTTCAGTAGGAACAGATTCCATTTGTACTTTAATAGTAGCAGCAGCTTCATCAATTAAGTCAATAGCCTTATCAGGTAAGAATCTATCAGTAATATATCTATCTGATAATGTAGCAGCAGCTACTAAAGCTTTATCTTTTATATTTACACCATGGAATACTTCAAACTTAGGTTTTAATCCTCTAAGAATAGTAATAGTATCTAAAACATTAGGTTCTTTTACTAATACTTTTTGAAATCTTCTTTCTAGAGCAGCATCTTTTTCAATATATTTACGATATTCATTTAAAGTAGTAGCACCAATACAATGAACTTCACCACGAGCTAGCATAGGTTTTAACATATTACCAGCATCCATAGCCCCTTCTAAAGCACCAGCTCCTACTATCATATGTATCTCATCAATAAACATAATGATTTCTCCATCAGAATCTTTTACTTCTTTTAGAACAGCTTTTAATCTTTCTTCAAATTCACCACGATATTTAGCTCCTGCTACTAAGGCACCCATATCTAATTCCCAAATACTTTTATTTTTCAAACTATTAGGAACATCCCCTTTAATTATTCTAGTAGCTAGTCCTTCCACAATAGCAGTTTTACCAACACCAGGTTCACCAATCAATACAGGATTATTTTTAGTTTTTCTAGATAATATTCTAGTTATACTTCTTATTTCATCATCACGACCAATAACAGGATCTATTTTCCCATCTTTAGCGGCCTTAGTAATATCACGACCATATTTTTCTAATGGCTTTTGTAGATTTTCTTCATATGGATTATTCATATTCATCATCCTCCTTTTTATACAACAATATTATACCACTATTTTAGCAATTGTCAATAGAGATTGCTAAAATAAATTTATTTCTTTTTCATTTCTTTTTTAATGCCTCTAGGTCTTAAGTAAGTTTAAGTTTTTCTGAGGTATTTTTATGCCTAAAGTCATAAAAATAATACCTCTGGATATAAAAAAGTAAAAATTTGGAGTATTATTATAATTTATTATAGTAATTCAGGTCTTTTTAGACATAAAATTACAAAAAAATTAAATAGTGAATAAAAAATATATACTTTTTTTTTATTTTTTGTTATAATTAAATTGTATCATTTTAGGGAGAGTCGATATCGTGAAGAAAATATATACTGCTATTGACATTGGATCTGATACAATTAAATTCGTAGTAGGAGAATACTTTAAAAATAAATTAAATATTCTAGCTACTTATGAACAAAAAGCAAAAGGAATAAGAAAAGGTTTAATTGTTGATCCCAATTTAGCTATTAACTCTATTAAAGATGGAATTAAAGAAATAAATAATAATTTAGGCATTGATATAAAAAAAGTAATAGTAGGAGTACCTAGTTATAATGCTAAGTTTATGTTTGTTACTAGTGAAATAGAAATAACTGGCGATGCTATAACAACAGATGATGTAAATAATCTTATAAAAGCTTCAGTATATTCTAAAGTAGAACAAGACTATGAACTTATAACCGTATTACCATTAACTTTCTTAATAGATGGAGAAAAAGAAACTAAGGTTGTAGGTAAAACTGGTAATAAACTAGAAATAAAAGGAATTATGATTTCTGCTCCAAAGAAGAATGTCTATTCAGTCCTATCAGTTATGGAAGGAGCTGGATTAGAAGTAGTAGATATTACTGTATCAGCTTTAGGAGATTATTATGAAGTAAGAAATAATAATTTAGATAAAAACATAGGAGCTATTATTAATTTAGGACACGAAACTACTAATGTGTCAGTATTCAGTAGAGGTAAACTTATGAATACCGAAACAATTCAATTAGGAGGAATTAATGTTGATAAAGACTTAGCCTATATGTTTAATATAAATGTATTTGATGCAAGAGAAATAAAAGAAAAATTTGCATCTAGTCATAAAAGATTTATAGCATTGAATGATGTATATGAGGTTAAAAATACTGCTGGTGAAGTAATTAAATTAAACCAAATAGAAGTAACTGAGATAGTTATGGATAGATTGGCAGAGTTACTTAGATTAGCCCAGAAACAAATATTACTATTGACAAAACAAAATATTTCTTATATAGTAATAACTGGAGGATTAACCGAAATAAGGGCATTTAAAAATTTAGTCTATGAAATTTTAGGAAAAGATGTTATAATATATACAGAAGATACTCTTGGAGCAAGAAATAATAAATATACAACTTCAATTGGAATGATAAAATACTTTATAGATAAGATGGAAGTTAGAGGAAAAGAGTATTCGATGATAGATGAGCAAGATGAAGAGTTACTAATAAATCCAAATAATAAGAATTCAAAGGGGAAAGCTAGTATTACCAAAATATTTGGAAACTTTATTGGAACTAAGGAGGATTAAAAATGAATAATATGTTTGGTTTAGAAATGGATCAGTTAGCAAAAATAAAAGTAATTGGAGTAGGTGGGGGCGGTTGTAACGCTGTAAACAGAATGATAGAATCAGGTCTTAAAGGCGTTGAGTTTATAGTAGCTAATACTGACCTTCAAGTTTTAAATAATTCTCTAGCTCCAATCAAACTACAAATAGGTAGAGAATTAACAGATGGCTTAGGAGCAGGAGCAAATCCAGAAATAGGTAGAGAAGCTGCTCTTGAATCAAAAGGAGAAATAGAAGAGGCAATTAAAGGTGCTGATATGGTCTTCATTACATGTGGTATGGGTGGAGGAACAGGTACTGGTGCTGCTCCAGTAATAGCTGAAATAAGTCAAGATTTAGGAGCATTAACCGTAGGTATTGTTACCAAACCATTTAGTTTCGAAGGTAAAAAGAGAATGAATCAAGCCGTATCAGGACTTGATGAATTAAAGAAACATGTCGATACTTTAATCGTAATACCAAATGATAGATTAAGAGAATTAATAGATAAGAGTACACCAATGCTTGAAGCATTTAGAGAAGTAGATAACGTACTACATAGAGGAGTACAATCAATATCTGACTTAATTGCAGTATCAGGTTTAGTTAACCTTGACTTTGCTGATGTAAAAGCAATTATGAAAGATAGAGGTAATGCATTAATAGGTATAGGTGTAGGTTCTGGAGAAAACAGAGCAACAGATGCTGCTAAACAAGCTGTATCTTCACCACTACTTGAAACATCAATAAATGGTGCAACAGATGCTATAATAAATGTAACTGGTGGTGCTTCACTTACATTATTTGAAGTAGAAGAAGCTGCTGAAGTAATTAGAACTGCTGCTAATACAGATATTAATACAATATTTGGAGCAGTAATTAATGAAAACCTAAATGATGAAGTAATCGTTACAGTAATAGCAACTGGCTTTGAAAATCAAAGCGAACCACTATACCATAGTTTCAATTCTACTAGAAGAGAAGACATCTTTAGAGAAGGAACTAGTGATATAGATATCGATAACGATTTAGATATTCCACCATTCTTAAGAGATAGAGATAATTATTAGAAAGGAGACCCTACCTATGAAAGTATTGAATATAGTTAACAACAAGTTAATTTTCGGGGGGGGGGGTTGTAATTTAAATATAAATAATAATATTAATAAAGACTATGAAGTAACTAGTAGTAATACTAGTCTTTCATAGTCTTTTTGTTAGGGAGGAAATTATGAATAAATATAAATTATATATGATACTTGGAATAATATTATTAGTATTATCTATTACTGGTAGTTTAGCTTATTATGTATGGAGTAGTAGTACTACTAGTATTGCAGGTAACTTATGTCTACCAGAGATATATTTTACTGGAGGAGCTACGATTAATAGTAAATTAAAACCAGTATCTAGTAAAGAAGAAGGATTAATTAAAGAAATAGAAGTAAACTTACATAAGACTTGTAATAATGATACAGCAGTAATGAATCTATATTTAAGTTTAGATCTTCTACCTACTACTTTACAAGAAAATACTTTTGTCTATGAATTATATAATGGTAATAATGAAAGAATATCAAGTGGTAACTTTAGTGATAAGAAACAAGGTGATACTATAACACTAGCTAGTAATGAAATAGTAACTAGTAATGTATCTATATATACTTTATATATTTATATAGATGGTAATAGAGATAATCCAATTACTATGAGTAATAATAATTTTAGATTTAATATCTATGGAGAAGGAACTGGAGCTATATATAAAGAAAATGTAATACAAAATGAAACAACAACACCATCTAGTTCTTCTTCAACATTTTTAAATACTGAAGTATTAAGAAATCAAATAGAATCTATTACCATAGAGAAAAATAACATAGTACCAAGTGATGCAAAATATAGTAAAGATATATCATCAAAACAAGATGGAAGTGTAATGTTATGGTATACAGATAAAGATAATAATAGTTTATATGAAGTATCAATAGGTAGTGAGAATGGTTCACTAGAAGCCAACACTAATGGTAGTGGTATGTTCTCTTACTTAGATAATGTAGATACTCTAGATCTAACAGGTTTAGATACTAGTAATATGACTAGTATGAGTATGATGTTTTATAAAAGTACTAGCCTTAAAAGTATTGATGTATCAGGATTCGATACATCAAAAGTAGTAAATATGAATGGAATGTTTTGGGAATGCTCTAATCTAACATCTATAAATATATCTAATTTTAATACTAGTAAAGTAACAGATATGAATAATATGTTTGCTGAATGTTCTAATTTAATAACTTTAGATTTATCAAATTTTGATACATCTAATGTAATATATATGGGAAACCTATATTCATATAGTTATGGTGGTATGTTTAGAAATTGTAGTTCATTAAAAGAACTAAATGTAAGTTCATTTAATACTTCAAAAGTAAAATATATGAGTAATATGTTTGATGGCTGCTCTAGTTTAACAACTTTAGATTTATCAAACTTTGATACAAGTAATGTAACAGCAATGGCATCAATGTTTGAAAAGTGTACTTCGCTTAAAAATTTAAATCTATCTAGTTTTAATACAAGCAAGGTAATTTATATGGATTTTATGTTTAATGATTGCTCTAAATTATTAAATTTAGATCTTAGTAGTTTTAAAGAAAGTAAAGTAATTACTACAAGACAGATGTTTTATGGATGTAATTCTCTTGAAACTTTAAATATAAGTAATTTTGATACAAGTAATGTTACCAATATGACTCAAATGTTTGGAGGCTGTAGTTCATTAACAACTTTAGATTTAAGTAATTTTAATACTAGTAAAGTAACTAATATGTATGGTGTGTTTTCTGGATGTAGTAATCTAAAAAGTATTAATTTAAGCAGTTTTGATACAAGTAATGTAACTAATATGAATAGTGTATTTAGTGACTGTAGTTCTTTAGAAAATTTAGATTTAAGTAACTTTAATACCAGTAAAGTAACCACTATGAGTGGCATGTTTTATGGTTGTAATTCTTTGACAAAACTTGATTTATCAAGTCTTGATACAAGTAATGTAACTACTATGTATGGTATGTTTAGTTTTTGTAAAAATCTAAAAACTATATATGTATCTGATAAATGGGACACTTCAAATGTTACAGAATCTATTGCAATGTTTCAGCGATGTACTTTCCTTGTTGGAGCAGTACCATTTGATAGTACTAAAACAGATATAAGCATGGCTAATTATACTAATGGATACTTAACATATAAAGCTAGTAGTAATTAGAATATTATTGGTTAGGAAGTACTTCACCCCGGATATGATATCTTATAATAGTTTAATTATAGACTAGAAATAGGCTATAATTAATATAAAAACTACATAACTTTTGTAAAGTTAGGTAGTTTTTTCTTTTAAAATAAAGAAATATATATTATAATATATGTAGAGGTGGTAGAAATGAAATTAAGTATTGGTGTAATATTTGGTGGTAATAGTTTAGAACATGAATTATCTATATTGACTGCTGTTCAAGCTATGGATAATATTGATAAAGAAAGATATGAAGTGGTTCCAATATATATTACTAAAGATTTAACTATTTATAGTGGTGGTATGCTTAGGTATATAGATAGTTATAAAGATTTTAGATTAATAGAAAGATATGCTATTAAAGTTAATTTAATAAATAGAAATGGTAAATTTATATTACAAAGAGCTAAAGGATTAAAGAGAGATTATAAAGAAATACATCTTGCTTTTCCAATGGTACATGGTAAGAATACTGAAGATGGAGGTATAATTGGTTATCTAGAAACACTTGGTATACCATTCGTGGGTAGTGATATTTATGCTTCTAGTGTATGTCAAGAGAAAGTATTTACTAAAGAATTATTAATGGCTAATGGACTTGCTGTTACTGATTATGTTCGTTTTACTGATGATGATTATAATTTAGATAAAGAAGATATTTTTAAACAAATAGATAAATTAACATATCCATTAATTATAAAACCTGCTAGAGGTGGAAGTGGAATTGGTATTGAGATAGTTAATAGAAAAGAAGAATTGGAGTCTTCTATTGAGAAAGTTATGGAATGCGATACGCATGTTTTAGTAGAGGAATATATTAAAGATAGAAGAGAATTTAATGTGGCCATTCTTAAAAGTAAAGGTAAACTTATTGATTCATTAGTTGAAGAAATTGAAAAGGATGGATTTTGTAGTTACTATGATAAATATCATAAAGATGATGATAATGATGATACTTTTAAGAGAACATATCCTGCGGATATATCAAAGGCTTTAACGGAAGAAATATGTAAGACTGCTAAGAGGGCATACAGTTCTTTATCACTTGGTGGTGTTGCGAGAATTGATTATATTTATGATACTAAGAATAAAAAATTATATATTAATGAAATTAATACTATTCCTAATTTCTTTTCACATCATTTGTTTGAAGATAAAAATATTGATTATAGAGAATTACTTGGTATTATGATTAAAGAAGCAATAGATAAAATTCATAAAGAGGCTAAAATGATTCATTCTAATGATGATCAGTTATTTAAAAAAGTTACTAGTAAAGATGTAAGGAATATGAAATAATGTATGGTTATATTAATGGTAAGATAACTGATATTGAAGCTAGTTATGTTATACTTGAAAATAATGGTATTGGTTATTTAATTTATGTTCCTAATCCGTATGGTTTTATGATGGAGAGGGAATATACGATATATACTTATACTAAAGTAGCTGAAGATGAATATACTCTATATGGATTTAAAACTAAGGAAGAAAAAGAATTATTTTTAAAACTTATTTCTGTTAAGGGACTTGGCCCTAAGATGGCACTTCCAATGCTTGCTACTGGATCTATTAGTATGATTGAAGAGGCTATTGAAACAGAAAATATTAATTATTTAAAGAAATTTCCTAAAATTGGTGATAAGGTAGCTAGACAATTAGTACTTGATTTAAAAGGTAAATTAAATGTTATTAATACGGGATTATTTAAGAGAGAAGATCATTCTAGTGAATTATTTGATGCATTAGTGGGACTTGGATATAAACAAGTAGATGTTAAAAAGATTGTTAGTAAGGTTGATCCTACTCTTGACTTAGAAAATCAAATTAAAGAAGCACTTAAGTTATTACTTAAATAGCTTCTTTTTTTGTTTACACTTTGTTAATTATGGTAAAAGTGTAAAGTGTTTACGCTATAAAATACTAAAAATATTGCAAATGTAAATTGACAACTATAATATTCTAGGTTAAAATAGATATTGATTATTAAGGAGTATTATGAAGAAAGTTACAGTATTTATTTTAACATTTATTTTATTTATACCAATAGTTAATGGTAAGAATATTAATGACTTATATGGTGAGTTAAATGCATTAGAGAATCAAAAGAATTTATATTCTTATCTAAATAGTGAAGATATTAAGTCTTTATCTAATAATGGACTAGATATACAGATAATTATTGATTCTTTAAATGATGAAATTAATGAACTTGATAAAGAAATTACTAGTAAGGAAGAATTTATTAATTCTTTAAAAGAAGAAATTGATAATGTTATGGTTTATAATCAAGTTAGTCAAGGAGAAAATATATATTTAGAATATATATTTGCTGCTGAAACATATTCAGATATGGTATATAGATATATGATAGCAGAACAAATTAGTAATTATAATAATACTGTGATAGAAGAGATGAACAAAGAGATAGAAGAATTAAATAAGAAAAAAGAAGAATTAAATGAAAAGATTAATAAACTTGATAAAGAGAGAAGTAAGTACCGGGAATTGGAAGTTATTCTTAAGAGTGTTAGTTATTTAGATGGTGATAGTATTAATAGTAGCATTGATGATGATATTACTAGTATTAAAAAGGAAATTGCTTTATATGAAAGTATAGGTTGTTCTAGATACATGGATATATCGGCATGTTTAAATATTAGAGATGGAGGTAATTTTATATTTCCTTTGGATAAGGGATGCGTAAGTCAAGATTATTTATCTAATCATAAAGGTATAGATTTAGCCTGCAACGGGGAGGGGACTAATGTATATAGTTCCGCTAAAGGGGTAGTTAGTTCTATTACTTATAAAGCAACTTATGGTGGAAATATAGTTTACATTTATCATATTATTGGTGGCAAACAGTATACTACTATCTATGGACACTTACTTGAGGTTAAAGTAAATGTTGGTGATGTAGTTGATACTGATACAGTAATAGGTTTAGTAGGAGGAGAATCTACAGCTTATATTAATGGTGGTTATGACAAAGGAACAAAAGGGGCACATCTTCATTATGTAGTAGTAGAGGGCTTTCATGTTAATGATTTTAGTAGCTATACATTAAATCCTAGATATTTTAATACTTATCCAGGTATATTAAATGGTTATTTTAGAAGAAAAAACGCTTGACAAAATTAGAAAATGAGTATATTATATACGACTAACAAGGGACGAATATGATATACTCTTTTGTTATGGGTTTTTGGTTAAAATAATTCTAGATCATTTTTTAGTCAAAGATAATAATGAAAGAAGTTAATTATATTTAAATAATTAGTCTTTTGAAATATTTGATGGATGGTGTTTTGGAATGAAAAAAACAAAATTATTTTTATTTGCTTTAATATCTCTATGTTTTTGTATTACTGGTGTTAAAGCAGAAGGAGTAACTGCTAAAATAGGGGATAATGAATATAATACATTAGATGCCGCTATTGAAGAGGCTAAAGATGGTGATGTCATTGAACTTATTAATGATGGAACAGTTACTAAAGCTTTTAATAAGTCATTGACTTTTAAAGGTAAATATACTATTACATTTGATGGTATGCTTGATAATACAGGTGAAGCACAATGGAGTTATAAAGGTAATATGACTTTTGATGGAACTAATTTCATCTGGGATGCTACTGATTGGAATAATACTAATGGTAGATGGGTAATGCTTGTTTTAACTGGAAGGCTAAAACTAGATAATGGTGCTATTGGTACATTTAAGTTTGATTCTTTAAATGGAGTTAAATGTGCTATCTATAGTAATGGAGGGGCTTCTATTGAAATTGATAATGCTTCTACTTTAAATATACTAGGAACTAATACAAAAGGAATAAATGGACAAGCTATTCAACTTGATAGTACTGCTGGTACTGGTATATTTGTAAAAAATGATTCTACTTTATTTATTGATGGTACTAATAGAGGTTATGTTAATAGTCCAGAGATATATGTAGAAAATTCTAAATTTATAGTACAAAATTGTACTAGTAATGCTTCAAATGGAGGAGTGTTTACCGCTATTAATTCAGAAATAAAATTCTTAAATAATAATGGTCATGGATTATCTGCTGCTACACTTACTGCAGTTAATTCTAATATTACTACTAATGGTAATGCGTTTTATGGAATAACTGTAATATCAGGACTTAGTGCTGATAAGACAACAGAAATAATTTCTAATGAGAATGGTTATGGTTTTACTGGAGGAGCTATTAGAATATATCTTTCTAAAGCTATTGCTAAATTTGAGGCTGGTTCTGTAATTACTATGAATAAAAATTATAGAAATGCTTTAGAAAATTATGGTGTTACTACTTTTGAAGATGGAAGTATACTTAATATTACTGAAAATAATGAAACAGATAATGGTGCAGGAATATTTAATAAAGGTACTTTAACATTACCAATAAATGCTAATATTACATTAAATAAAGCAAATCAACTAGGTGGCGGTGTTTATAATGCTGGTACAATAATCATATCAAAAGATACAGCTTTATATAATAATCATGCTGGAGTAGCAGGTGATGATATCTATAATATTGGTACTATTACTTTTAGTAGTGTAGGAGAAGATTGGATTCTTGATGATTGTGAACATAGAATAAATGGTTGGTACGATGATGCTGAAAATAGTAGATGGGAAGCACATGATAAAGAGAATCTTCATATTGATTTAATTGAAGGTGGAGAATATACTTCAGTTACTGAAGATGGAGAAATAGCTGGCGCTTTAGCTATTAAGGCTGCTCATGATAATATTGGTAAAGTAGTTATTAACTATTTAGATAGTGATAGTAATAAATTAACTGAAGAAGTTACTACTACTGGTGAAGTAGGTACAGAATATACTACTATTAAAAAAGAATTTGATGATTATACATTCATTATGGTAGAAGGACCTACTAGTGGAGAATATGATTTTGATACAATATATGTTACTTACTATTATGATAAGAATACTGGTACTGGTGATATAATG
>OGKG01003941.1_pt1 | contig 13148 bp, 10 predicted proteins | sample 1572201 | NCBI WGS metagenome assembly OGKG01 (sample SAMEA2582146, study PRJEB24529) | metagenome | biome: Human gut stool | place: China | collected 2011 | reverse complement strand
ACCGCCCCACACCCGTCCCGGGCTTTGCCCGGTCCACCCTCTCCCAGGAGAGGGTTTTTTGTTACTTTACTGCTTCTCCGTCACCACGACACTACCCACCGGCTGGGGAGCCGCCGTCAGAGTCAGGGGGAGCTGCTGGCGCATCACGTTTTCAATGCCCCGTTTTTCCGCATCCACCACATATACCTCGCAGGTGCCTGTCAGTGTTTCCGGGATGTCCACCAGGTGGTCACCGGAAATGAGGATGGTCATTTCACCGGGGGAGGTGTTTTTCATCAGCTGGCCTTGGCCGTTGCCGTCCCAGCCGTCCAAATCAACTCTTGCCCCGGCGAAGAGGAGCTTCTTGTCCTGCTGGGCGGCATATTCCTGCAGAGTCTGACTTCCATCCAGTCCAATCTCCATGGTAGAGTCTTCCGGACCGCAATAGGTGGGAGCTACTATGTACTGGTCCCCACCGGAAACGGTGACGGTGATGAGCAGCTTATCCCCGGTGTACAGGCTCTGGGTCAGGGCACAGCTCCAGCCCTCCTCCGCTTCTGTAGCGGCGGTTTCCGGGGTGATGTAGGGCTCCACCTCTGGGGGCAGGGCCTGGGTGGTGCCGCTGAGCATATCCCGGATGCCCAGGATATTCACGACGGCATAGGCGGTAACCGCCAGGGCAAAAACCAGGCAGGCCGCCAGAATCAGCACCCACAGCTTTCTGTGGGCAGGCTTTGCCTGATATCTGCCGCCCTTGGGGCTGCGATTCAGGGAGATGGTTTTTTCCAGTTCCCAGGTGGAAAGATACTTGTCGTCAATGCCATTCAAGGCCATGTTCAGTTCCTGTACCGTCATACGGCAATGCCCTCCTTTTCCAGGCTCCGGCGCAGTCCGTCCCGGAGCTTTTGCAGCCGGTATTGGATCTGCCGGGGTGTCTGCTCGGTGCGCTCGGCGATTTCTGCCAGGGGTACGGCGTAGAAATACCGTGCCACGAAAATTCCCTGGTCGGCTTTACTCAGCTGTCCCAGAAATCGGTTAATGTTCAGCGTGATGGCCCGCTTTTCCATTTGGACCCCCAGGTCCTGCCGCCCATCGGGGAGGCATTCCTCCAGCTCCGATAATAGCAGCTGCGTTCCGGTGGAGCGTTTATCCGCCGTCAGATAGCTGTAGCGTTTAAAAGAGAGATTCCGCACGATCCGGGACAGGAAGTGCCGCAGGACCCGGGGCCGGGTAGGCGGCATGGCGTTCCAGGCGGCAAGGTAGGTGTCGTTCACCGCCTCCTCAGAGTCCTCTTGGGTATGCAGAATGTTTTCGGCAATGGTATGTAAGTAATTTCCGTATTTCACGCCCGTTTCCTGAATGGCTTTTTCCGACCGGGCGAAATACAAGTCGATAATAGCGCTGTCGTCCATGATGTCCTCCTGTGGTTTTCCGCCGGAGCGGGTTTGGTAAGGTCCTTACACCTATATAGTACCAAAAGAAGCAGCGAGAAACAAATTATTTCGGAAAATTTTCCCGGCACCGCTTGGCTGGTGCCGGGAATTCGTAGCCTGTTTACGCTTTCTTCCGCCGCTCCAGCTTCCGGAAGACCGCCAGGAAGGCGGCAAGCTGGATGACGAAGGTGAGAAGCCAGGACAGCGGGTAGGACATATACAGCACACTCTGGGTGTGGAACTGAGGGATCTGGAAGATGGTGTAGATCCACAGGATCCGGATGCCGCAGATACCGAGAACGGACAGCAGCATGGAGATGAAGGAGGCTCCCAGGCCCCGGAGGACGCCGGTGATCACATCCTGGATGGCAAAGAGGCAGTAGGGCAGCACCGTGATGTACATCCGCGCAATGCCGATGGAAATGGCCTCCTGAGAGTCGGTGATATACAGCGACAGCAGCTGGGGCGCAAAGACGCACATGAGGACGCCGGTCACAATGCCGAAGATCACGGCATAGATCTCACACAGCCAGGTGGTTTTCTTTACCCGGTCATAGCGCATGGCACCGCTGTTCTGGCCCACGAAGTTCACTGCCGTCTGGTGGAAGCTGTTGACGATGACGTACTCGAAGCCCTCCAGGTTGGCTACCGCCGCGTTTCCGGAAACGGCAACGGAACCGAAGCCGTTGACCGCGGACTGGATGACCACATTGGACAGGGAGAACATGGAGCTCTGAATGCCTGCGGGAACGCCGATACGGAGCATCTTCTCAATGGGCTTTCTGTGAAAATGGAGCTTTTTCAGGTCCAGCTTGCAGGCATCGGTCCGGCGCGTCATAACGTACAGAATGGCTGCAGCAGACAGCGCCTCTGAAATCGTGGTCGCCCAGGCCACGCCGTCCACGTTCATGCCAAAGCCATGGACAAAGACCACATTGAGGATCACATTCAGTACCCCCGCCGCCGTCAGGATCACCAGGGGACTCTCGGTATCCCCCGCCGCCCGGACCATGGAAGCGGCAAAGTTGTAGAGCATGTTGAAGGTAATGCCCAGAAAATAAATGCGCATATAAAGAGCGGCCAGGGGCAGCACATCCTCCGGGGTAGACATAGCCTCCAGAATGGCCTCGGAAAAGGCCACGCCGAAAACGGTCAAAAACACACCGCTGACCGCCGCCAGCGGCACCGCCGTATGGACCGTCTCCCGAACTGCTCCATCCTCCCGGCTGCCGATACCGTGGGCCACGGACACACCCGCGCCTACGGACAGTCCGATGAACAGATTGACGATCAGATTGGTAATGGCACCGGTGGACCCCACCGCCGCCACAGACACGCTGCCGCAGTACCGCCCAACCACCACCAGGTCCGCCGCGTTAAAGAGAAGCTGCAGGACGCTGGTCAGCATAATGGGAATGGAATACGTCATTATGGGCCAGACCAGGGAGCCGCTGAGCATATCGATCTCTTTTCTTTTCATTTCTTCCTCCCAATGATAATATCCTGATTTTTTTCAAAACGGAGGTATTATACATCTGCTCTTTACAAATGTCAAAATATGGGCCTATAGAAAAAAGAGCGCCGAAGGGCGCTCTTTTTTGTTAGAATTTTCCGCTTCTGCCGGAGTGGCTGCCAGAGGAATAGCTATGGGACACACTGCCGCTGCCACCGGAGGAATGATCCGACTCCTTCTGCCGCGGCGTTCTCGAAACGGTTCTTCTCAGGAAGTGGTCCGACTGGCGGGTCAGGCGCATAGAGCCCGGGACAATGTAGTCGTCCGCCTGGGTCTTCACGCCGGCAGAATGCATGGGTGCAATCAGTACAACGGCGGTGACACCGGCAAGAAACAGTCCGGGCAGAAAGAACAGAACGGAGAATCCGCCCTCCGCGTCATTCCGGCTGGTCTCCCCTTCTCCGATTGGGGTTCCCTCGGAAGCCGCCTCCAGGAACTCCTGGCACACATTCAGGTACTCGTTGAAGCCGCCGTAATAGTCGTTGTCCCGCAGGTACGGGAGCACCCGATCCTCTAAACGGTCCCGGCCTCCCTGGGTAAAGGCATAGTTTCCCCAGTCTCCGTTAAAGTCAAAAACAAAGTCCCGTTCTTTCATGCTGATCAGGAAAGTAGCCGCATCCCGGTTCTCTCCCCAGCCCAGGTCATAGGTTTCAAAAATGTCGATGCAGGCATCCTCGATGTTGGACTTATCGCTGTACTTCCCATAATCCTCCACCGCAATGATGTAGATACTGATGGAGTACTCCTCACTGAGCTCATTTGCCCGGCTGAGAAGGGCGCTCTTCTGGTCCGCCGTCAGCAGGCTTGCCGTGTCGCTGACGTGGCCCAATTTCGCCTGACTGTCTCCTTCTTCCGCCGCCATAGCCGGAAGGGCCATGGCAACCAGCAGCACCAAGGCCAGGAGCACGAGAGAAAAACGTCTTGTTTTCATAGTCGTCCACCTCCTCAAATAAACAGCCAGCCCAGCAGCGCCGTGCCCACAGCGAAGGCACCGCCAATGAAGGCCCACAGCCGCTTCTTATCGATGGGCAGATCTCCGATGAGCTTGCCGGTCTGACCGTTCATGGCAAAGAGGAAGTTCTTCCCCTGCCACTGGGTGGACAGGAGCCACACAGGCATCAGGGCGTACTTGACGTCTCCCGGCTTCACACGCAGATTCTTTCGGGCAGTGACACAGGTCTCGTAGCCCAGGACCGTATTGCGGACGGCGTTTTCGGCGCTGTTTTCGCAGCGGACCCGAGCCCGGCGGCTGCTCTCGTCCTTGGACACGTCATACTTTTCTGCCAGGAAGCCCGGCAGATAGGACATGGCAAAGGGCTTCAGGCCGCCGTAGTCGTAGGGCTCGATGGCATCCATATGGCCATCCGGCATTTTGGTGGCCCCATCCACCGGCACCTTTTCAAAGGACAGGCTGCCCTGGCGGTGGACCAGGAAATGGTCTGTCTCTGTAATGTACTCGTCCGGGGTGGTGTGGGTATGAGAGCGGGTGGCGTTGAAGGTCATATCTGCCTCAACATTGGCATCGTAAAGCCAGAAGGGCACATACACCCCCTTGATCTCCTCCACATGACTGTCCGTCAGGAAGGACCTGGGGAGGATGGGCCGGCGGCTGTAGTGCTTCTTGAGCGCTTCCATGGCCTCCTCCTTGGTCTTCATGAAGGGGATCACATAGTCCGGCTTTTTCGCTCCCGAAAGATTTCCGGGGATCACCGTGGGGTTGCCGCAGTAGGGGCAGGAGGTGGCTGCAGTGGTTTCATCGCAGATAAGCTCCGCGCCGCAGTTTGGACAGCTGTAGGCCTTCAGCTTCTGGGCATCCTGCCCCCAGTCGTCTCCGGCGGCATTCACGTTCCAGTCTCCCTCCTGGGAGACGTTCTGCTCTTCCTTTTCAAAGGCCTCGATGGCCTCCTTGGTAGAGCCGCGCTGCATGGCCTCGATCTCCTCCAGGGTATAGCTGCTGCCGCAGTAGTCGCATTCCAGCTTCCCGGAGCTCCCTACAAAGTGGAGCGGACCCGTGCAGGCCGGGCACTTGTATTGGACGGTTTCATTGGGCATTGCCCTCTCCCCTTTCTTGCCGTGAGAAACGGTTTATTTGACAATATCCGCCTCGGAGAACCGGTTGCCGCACTCCGGGCAGAATTTCGGCGGATGCTTCGGATCCTCAGGATCCCAGCCGCACTTGCTGCACTTGTAGCTCGGCTCCGCGGAAGGCCGCTTGGCTCCGCACTCGGTGCAGAATTTGCCGGTATTCACCGCACCGCAGGCGCACTTCCAGCCGGTGTCCGGCTTCTTGGCGCCGCACTCCGGGCAGAACTTTCCCGTAGCCTTGGTGCCGCACTCCGGGCAGGTCCATCCATCCTCTGCTTCCTTTTGGGTATTGGCAGGGGTCTGGTACACAGGCTGCTGAGAACCCATCTGGAACAGGTTCTGGGTGTTGACACCGCCGGCAGAGCCTGCCATATTCATGCCCGCAAAGGCCATCATGGGGCCGGTGGCGGTATTCTTGGCCGCGGCTTCCATGGCGTTGGCCGTGGCATCCACCATCCGGCCTGCCGCCGCGTTGCCGCCGCCCAGGAAGGCGGACTGCTGCATGGCCTTCAGCCGCTTCTCATCCTCTTCCGTAGCGTTGACGGAGGACACACCGAAGGACACCACCTCGATGCCCCGCTTCTGCCGCCACTGGCTGCTGAGGACCTCGTTGAGGGCCGTGGCAATATCCACGGTATGCAGAGGCAGCTCTGTATAGCCAATGCCCATGGCGGACATCTTGCCAAAAGCAGGCTGAAGAGAGGTCATAAGCTCGGACTTCAGCATAGAGTCCAGCCGGTCCCGCCGGAATTCATCGGTAATGTTTCCGCAGACATTCTTGTAGAAGAGGATGGGGTCACAGATCCGGTAGGAATACTCGCCGAAGCACCGGACGGAAACCGTGGTGCGGAAACCGATATCCTGATCCACTACCCGGAAGGGCACCGGAGTGGGGGTGCCGTACTTATTGCCGTAGAGCTCCTTGGTGTTGATGTAATAGACCCGCTGGTCCTTGCCCGTGTCCCCACCGAAGGTGAACCGGCGGCCAAAGGAGGCGAAACTGGCCTTGACACTTTCTCCCAGGGCCCCGGAGAAGATGCTGGGCTCGGTGGAGGCATCGTAGACGAATTCGCCAGGCTCGGCGCAGACCTCCGCGATCTTCCCCTGATCCACGATCAGCATACACTGACCGTCTGCCACGGCGATCACGGAGCCGTTGGAGATGATGTTATCGCTGCCCTTGTTGGAAGACCGGGAGGACACCCGCTTGCGCCCCTTTACCGCCAGAACCGTTTCCGGCAGAGCGTCACAGTAAAAATACTCCTTCCACTGGTCAGCCAGAACACCACCCGCGGAAGAAAGCGCCGCTTTGATAAGACCCATAACCATTCGCTCCTTTAATTTTCAGATGATATAGAAAACAACTGTTTCCTTCTGTTTCATAATACCAAATTTCTTTACAAAAATCAATCCTTTTCTGACGGGACGCGGAAGGTTGACTTTTTCTGGGTCCCGCTGTAATATGGCTGTGCATACAGTCGTGCTCCCATATCATTTGAACGGCTGAACCCTGGAGCTGCGTCATTCTTGACTTCCCCTGCCCCAGGGCTTATAATAAGTGTAAACAAGCCTTTTTCGGAGGTCTCTATGGATACTTCTTCCCTTCGCCGCAAAATGCAGGGGGAAACCCTTTGGTTCTGCGCCCTGGTGCTGTTGCTGATCCCCGTATACCTGGGGCAATTCCGCCTGGGGCGGATCTCCACCTATTGCGTATATGCCTCGTCTTTGCTTGCTTACCTGGCGCTCGTCTTCAAACTCTATGTACTGGATGGGCGAAGCCGGAAGGAACTGGCCCTGATCACCCTGGCCCTGGGACTTTTGGCCATTGGCGTTGCCGTCTCCGGTACCCGAAGCCTTTTCAGCACCGCCTTGCTGGCCTTTAGCGCAAAAGACGTACCCTTTTCCAAAATTGCACGGATCTGCTTCTGTTTCTTTGCCGGTGCCATTCTCCTGAACGCCATCCTGGTGCTTCTGGGCATTCTGGAGGACAGGGTGATCATCCGGGGAGAACTCATCGGCTACGGGAACCGGCGGCACACCCTGGGCTTCGGCTACCCCAATACCCTGGCTCTGTGGAGTATGGTGACGGTTTTTGCCGCCCTGCTGATCCCGAAAAAGGGGTGGAAGACAAAAATACTCTGCGCCCTGTTTGCCCTGAGCACCTTTCTGCTGACCGACTCCAAAGCGGCTTTCCTCAGCTCCGCCCTGGCCGCTACACTGTGCTCCCTGGCACCGGTGCTGGAAAAGCGGCCGAAGATCAGCCAGACGGCTCCCGGCATGGCCGCGGGACTGGTGGCTCTGGTTGCGCTTCTATTCATCCTTCTGTCCCTTCTCTACCGGGAAGGAAGCCCGCTTTTTAGATTGCTGAACACGCTTTTCTCTCAGCGGCTGGGCTATGCCGGTCAGGGGTTCCGGCTTTTCGGCGTCTCGGCCTTCGGGGCCCATGTGGACTTCGGCTGGGACCCGGTGGACAGCCTGTACGCCTACGGTCCCATCTGCCTGGGGGTGCTCCCCTGCCTCATTTATCTGTGCCTGGCCGTATACGGGGCCTACCGGGGCGCAAAGGCGGGGCGGTTGGAGATCGCGGCAATCGCCCTTGCGGGGATGCTCTATTCCACAATGGAATACTCCCTCATCAATCCCATTTTCCCGCCCCTGTTCGCCGTCTGCGCGGATCTTGAAAACCGTTCCCAAAATATCTAATCATATCCGTCGGTTTGCCACAAGTCCCCTGGGCTTTTTCCGTTTTTTTCGGTAGATTTTTGTCGATTTTTCTATTGCATTGCCCCAAGTCCCAATGGTATAATGGTAGTGTACGTTGTCCGGGCCACCGGATGAAATAGATTTTGAAGCGAGGTAAATCATTGATGATTACGTACGGAGAGAATATCAAGATTTTCTGCGGCAATTCCAATCGCGCCTTCGCCGAGGGCATTTGCAAAAACCTGGGCGTAGAACTTGGAAAGGCCGAGGTGAAGACCTTCGCCGACGGTGAGGCTTCCGTCAGCCTTTTGGAAACCGTCCGCGGTGCCGATGTTTTCCTGGTTCAGTCCACCTGTAAGCCCGTGAACGACAATCTGATGGAGCTGCTGGTCATGTGCGACGCCTGCCGCCGGGCCTCCGCCGGCAGAATCACCGCCGTGATTCCCTACTTCGGCTACGCCCGTCAGGATCGGAAGGCCAAGAGCCGCGATCCCATCTCCGCCAAGCTGGTGGCCAACATGATCACCGCCGCCGGTGCCGACCGGGTGCTGACCATGGACCTCCACGCCGCCCAGATCCAGGGCTTCTTCGATATTCCTCTGGACCACCTGCTGGGCAATCCCACCTTTGTCAATTATTTCCTCGATAAGTTCCCCGAAAACCAGTACAACCATGAGGAGTTCGTAGTCGTCTCCCCGGACGTTGGTTCCGTGGGCCGTGCCCGGGCCTTTGCCGCCAAGGTCCACATGGGCCTTGCCATTGTGGACAAGCGCCGCCCCAAGGCCAATGTCTGCGAGGTCATGAACATCATCGGCGACGTGAAGGGCAAGACCTGCCTGCTGTTTGATGACATGGTGGATACTGCCGGTTCTCTGTGCAACGCCGCCCACGCTCTGGTGGAGATCGGCGGCGCCAGAGAGGTCTATGCCTGCGCCACCCACGGCGTGCTGTCCGGCCCCGCCTACGAGCGGATCGAGCAGAGCCCCATTAAGGAAATGGTCTTCCTGAACACCATTCCCGAGGTGAACAACACCCCCAGCCACAAGATCAAGTTCCTGGATGTTTCCCATGTGTTTGCCCGGGCCATCGAGCATGTCCACGGCGGCACCTCCATTGCGGATCTGTTCTAAGCCATGCAGGATAACAGCTGGCTGATCGTGGGCCTGGGCAATCCCGGCCCCGAATACGCCAAATCCAGGCACAATATCGGCTTTCGCTGCATCGACATCCTGGCGGACAAGCTGGGGGTCAAGATCGACCGGGCCAAATTTGAGGGGCTCTACGGGCAAACGGAGTACCAGGGGCACAAGCTGTACCTTTTGAAGCCCCTGACCTATATGAATCTCTCCGGCCGGTCCGTGCTGCAGCTGAGCAGCTTCTTCAAAATTCCGCCTGAACGGATCATTGTCATTTTTGACGATATCTCCTTAGACCCCGGGCGGCTGCGGATCCGGGGCAACGGCTCCGCCGGAGGCCACAACGGTGTCAAATCCATCATTGCCGAGCTGGGAAGTCAGGAGTTCCCCCGGGTCAAAATCGGCGTAGGCGCCAAGCCCCACCCGGATTTCGACCTGGCAGCCTGGGTGCTCTCCACGTTTTCCGCCAGCGAGGAAAAGGCCCTGGCCGTCTCGCTGGAAAACGGAGCCAAGGCGGCGTTGACCCTGATGACCCAGGGTGTCAGTGAAGCGGCCAACAAATTTAACGGAAGCCATCCCTGATCGCTTCTGAGTAGCACGAAACGGAAAGAGATTTCTTCTCTTTCCGCTTTGTGGCGTGTTGAGGTATTTCTTATGGAACAACCCCTTCTTTTTATGCTGAAAACCATTCCGGAGTATGCCATCCTGGCGGACACGCTGAAGGCGGGCCGATCCGCCGCTGTCACCGGCGTGGGACAGATCAACCGGAGCCACATGATCGCCGGGCTCTCCAAGGATCTGCAAAAGCCCTTTGCCATTGTCTGCCAGGACGACATGACTGCCCGGCGGATCCAGGAGGAGCTGAAGTGCTTTCTGGGACTCACCGCTCCCATCCTCCCCGGCCGGGACCTGACCTTTTATGATGCTGCCGTAGCCTCCAAGACCTGGGAGCAGAAGCGGCTCCGGCAGCTGCGGGACTGGAGCAGCGGCGCTGTGCCCATCCAGATCCTCACCTGGGAATCCCTGAGTCTGCGGACCATGCCCTGGGATGTGCTGCAAAAAGCCTCTTTCACTCTGGAGGTGGGCCAGGAATACAGCCTGGATGACCTGGCCTCCCGACTCACCGCCGCAGGCTACAGCCGCTGCGGTATGGTGGAAGGTCCGGGACAATTCGCCTTCCGGGGCGGCATCGCCGATATCTTCTCCCCCGGTGAGGACAGGCCTGTGCGGCTGGAGTTCTTCGGCGATGAGCTGGACACCATGGGCTACTTCGATCCGGACACCCAGCGCCGCAGCGACAATGTGGACAAAATTCAGATCCTTCCCGTCTCTGAGGCCCTGCCCGGAATGCACCCCAAGGGCATTGCCGGAATGGAAAAGGACCTGCAAACCCTCATTTCACGCCAGCGCCGCCGGAAACACCCCAACGAGTTGCTGATCGAAACCCTGACCAAGGACCTGGAAAAGCTCCGCAGCGGACTCCACAACTCCGCCTGGGACCGGTATCTGGCCCTCATGTACCCGGAAATGGCCTGCGCCGCGGATTTTGCCCCCAAGGACTGCGTCTGGGTCCTCTGCGACCATGCCAATCTCTCCCGTGCTGCCCGGACCCGCACCGATGAAATGGGCCTCCAGCTGGACAGTTTGCTAAACGGCGGCCAGGTAGCGGGAGAGCTCTGCGACTTCGTCATCCAGTGGGAGGACTTTACCAAGCGGCTCCGGGGAAAATCTACCGCCTATTTCGATACCTTCGGCGGCAGCGCCTACCCGGAGGAAAATCCCCCCAGCCAGCTTCTGCCCGTTACCGCCAAGCAGCTGCCCAGCTACGGCGGCAACCTGGATGCCGCCGTCAGCGACATGAGCCATTACCAGAAGATGCAGTTCGGCACCCTGGTGCTCTGCGGCACAAGGCACCGGGCAGAACTCATGCAGCAGATGCTCCGGGAAAAGGGACTTTCCGCATTTCTCGCCATCCCTCTGAGCACCCTGCCAAAGCCGGAACAGATCCTGCTCACCGACGGCACCCTGCCCTACGGCATGGAATATCCTCTGTCCAAGCTGGCAGTACTGACGGAGGGCCAGCTCATTGCCAAAACCGCTCCCCGGCGAAAGGCACCGGCCACCAAGAAATCCGCCACCAACCGGCAGAAGCTGAACGCCTTCACAGACCTGACCCCCGGAGACCTGGTGGTTCACGAAAACTACGGCATTGGCCGGTTCGTGGCCATGGAGCAGATCAAGGTGGGGTCTGCCGTCAAGGACTATATCAAGATCGCCTACCAGGGCTCGGATACCCTTTTCGTCCCCGCCACCCAGCTGGATCTGGTGAGCAAATACATCGGCGGCGGCGAGGATGCCAACATCCGCCTGAACAAAATCGGTTCCGACGCCTGGCAGAAGACCAAGGCCAAGGCCCGAAAGGCCGCCAAGGATATGGCGGGAGAGCTCATCCAGCTCTATGCCGCCCGAAAGCGGCAGTCCGGCTACGCGTTCTCTGCCGATGCCCCCTGGCAGCGGGAATTTGAAGACAATTTCCCCTATCCGGAGACGGACGACCAGCTGCGCTGCATCGCCGACATCAAAAAGGATATGGAGTCCCCCATCCCCATGGATCGGCTTCTCTGCGGCGACGTGGGCTTCGGCAAAACGGAGGTTGCCCTCCGGGCCGTCATGAAAGCAGTTATGGACGGCAAGCAGGTGGCCATTCTGGTGCCCACCACAGTGCTTGCCCAGCAGCACTACCAAACCGCCGTCTCCCGATTCCGGGGCTTCCCGGTAAATGTGGATGTCCTCAGCCGGTTCCGGACTCCCAAGCAGCAGGCGAAGACATTGCAGGATGTGAGAAGCGGCAGTGTGGATGTGATCATCGGCACCCACAAGCTGCTGCAAAAAAGCGTCCAGTTCAAGGATCTGGGGCTTCTTGTGGTGGACGAAGAGCAGCGCTTCGGCGTGACCCACAAGGAGCGGCTGAAAGAGATCTCCAAAGGCGTGGATGTGCTGACCCTCTCCGCCACCCCCATCCCCCGAACCCTGAACATGGCCCTGTCCGGCATCCGGGATATGTCCACCATCGAGGCCCCCCCTGCCGACCGGTACCCGGTGCAGACCTTTGTCATGGAGTACAATACCGCTGTCATAGATGATGCCATCCGCCGGGAGGTGGACCGGGGCGGTCAGGTATTCTACCTCCACAACCGCACCGAGACCATCGACCAGTGCGCAAGCGCCCTGCAGAAGCGTATCCCGGGCCTTCGCATCGGCATTGCCCACGGCCAGATGACCGAGGAGGCACTGGGCGAGGTGATGACCGACATGGCCGAAGGAGAGATCGATGTGCTGATCTGCACCACCATCATCGAAACCGGCCTGGATATCCCCAACGCCAATACCCTGATCATCGAAAACGCGGACCGGTTCGGTCTGAGCCAGCTCCATCAGCTCCGGGGCCGGGTAGGCCGGTCCACCCGCCACGCCTACGCCTACTTCACCTACCGGCCGGACAAAAACCTGACGGAGGTGGCCGAAAAGCGTCTTTCCGCCATCCGGGACTTTGCTGAATTCGGCTCCGGCTTCAAAATCGCTATGCGGGACCTGGAGATCCGGGGTGCCGGCAACCTGCTGGGTGCCGAGCAGTCCGGCCACATGATGAGCGTGGGCTATGATATGTACCTGAAGCTCCTGGACGAGGCCGTTCTGGAGGAAAAGGGCGAGGCCCCCAAGGGCCCGGACTGCACCGCCGACCTGAACGTCACCGCCAACGTGGACAAGGACTACGTCTCCCGGGGCGAAGAACGAATGGACCTTTACCGCCGCATGGCCGCCATCCGCAGCCAGGAGGATGCCGACGATCTCTTAGACGAGATCGTAGACCGCTACGGCGAGCCCCCCAAGGGCGTGCTGAATCTCATCGACATCGCCCTGCTCCGTGCCCAGGCAAGGAGCCTTGGCATCAAAGACATTCGCCAGAAGGGGGAGGATGTGTTCTTTGTGCTGACAAACTTGAACTTCGAGGCCGTGGGCAGCCTTTGCGCCGACCCGGACTACAAAGCAAGGGTGGTCTTCCAGGCCAACGCCAAAGAGCCGACCCTAAAGCTCCGCCTGGCCCCCGGCAGCGACAGCCTGAAGCAGAGCAAGGTATTTGTGAAGCGGTATCAGGGGTTCTGTTCGTAATTTTTCCCCGAAGGCTCCGGCCTTCGGGGCGTTTTTATGGATGCAAATCAGAATTTAGTAAAGAAACCCCCGCCGGAGGTCGCCTTCCCCTACGGGGAAGGTGGCAGGGCCTTTGGCCCTGACGGATGA
>OGKG01003929.1_pt1 | contig 13194 bp, 9 predicted proteins | sample 1572201 | NCBI WGS metagenome assembly OGKG01 (sample SAMEA2582146, study PRJEB24529) | metagenome | biome: Human gut stool | place: China | collected 2011 | reverse complement strand
GCTTTATCTGCCTCAATACCAATGCGATGGAATATGATTATTCGGAACCGGTTCCCGATTTCAACTTTATAGAAAATGAACTGAACGACCTGTCGCCTGAAATAGAAAAAACGGTATTCGCAATGCACGTAAAACCTTTTGAATTTGTATTCAACAACAATGTAGCAAAAATCTTCCAACTATACGTCAACCAGTTCCCCAAAGTCCAGTTCTGTCTTTACGGCCATGAACACAAATTCGCAGTAGATGATCTATTCAACGACGGAGTTCTGTATTTCCAATGCCCCTGCATAGACAAACGCATCTACTTATTATTCACCATTAAAGAAGATGGAACCTACGATTATGAAACAGTTGAATTTTAAAAAGATATTTCTGAACCTATTGTGGCCACTATTGCCTTTTACGGCACAAGCCCAAGAAAATAATACACTTTACTCCATCTTATCCAAAGACAGCATACTTGTCTCCTCTCCTTCCGTTCAAAACCAAGAGGAAGATATTGTAACCCAAATGCCAAACCGGCACCATAAATACGACAAGCGCGTACACCGTTACAGGCGTGCGTGGGAAGCTTTGATCCCCACCCACACCAAATTACAGTACGCCGGTGGAATGGGCCTGTTATCCTGGGGCATAGGCTGGGATTATGGAAAAAGAGGCCAATGGGAAACCGATCTTCTTTTGGGCTTCATCCCCCGCTACTCATCCAAACATTTCAAGATGACCATGACCTTGAAACAGAATTATATCCCGTGGAGTATCTGGCTGGGCAAAGACTTCTCGCTGGAACCGCTGACTACCGGAATCTATTTCAACACCGTATTCAGCGATGATTTCTGGACAAGCGAACCTGAGCGCTATCCCCGTGGATACTACGGATTTTCCACCCGTATCCGCACCCATATCTTTCTGGGACAACGCGTCCGTTTCGATGTGCCCGAAAAGTACCGGAAGTTCTCTAAAAGCATCACCGCATTCTACGAAATCAGCACATGCGATTTATACGTTGTCAGTGCGTTCAACAACAGTTATTTGAAACCCGATGACTATCTGAGACTATCATTTGGATTGAAATTTCAGATATTCTAATCAAATCATGAGGATGTTTCTCTATTTTTTCACTATTTTTGGGCATTTATTATGATAAATTTCAAAAATAACAACATAGAGAAACATGAAACAAGAAGAAGAAAAATCGGTTGGATTGCCCGATAACGCGTTCCGACCTCTGAAACCGGGGGAACAATATCACCCCATCATGTCACCAAACAAAAAATATCCCGAAGTAAACCTATGGTCTGTGCTATGGGGTATCGCCATGGCGGTATTATTCTCGGCGGCCGCTGCTTACCTGGGATTAAAAGTGGGACAGGTTTTTGAAGCCGCCATCCCTATCGCCATCATCGCCGTAGGTGTATCGGGAGCCGCCAAGCGTAAAAACGCGTTAGGTGAGAATGTCATCATCCAATCCATCGGCGCCTGTTCGGGAGTCATAGTGGCAGGAGCCATCTTCACATTGCCCGCCCTTTATATATTGCAGGACAAATACCCCGAAATGACAGTCAACTTCTTTCAGATGTTTGTCAGCTCACTGCTGGGAGGTATTTTGGGGATCCTGTTCCTCATCCCCTTCCGTAAATATTTCGTCAGCGACAAACATGGCGAATATCCCTTCCCCGAAGCCACTGCCAGTACGCAAGTGCTTGTTTCCGGCGAGAAAGGCGGAAGCCAGGCAAAGCCATTGCTTTTTGCAGGACTAATAGGAGGTCTGTACGATTTCATTGTAGCCACATTCGGCTGGTGGAATGAAAACTTCACCACCCGCGTATGCGGCTGGGGTGAGATGGTTGCCGAAAAAGCCAAACTGGTGATGAAAATAAACACCGGTGCAGCAGTATTAGGCCTAGGCTATATTGTCGGCTTGAAATACGCGGCTATCATTTGTGCCGGTTCATTGGTGGTATGGCTGGTTATTGTTCCAGGTATGGCCCTGTTGTTCGGCGACCAAGTGCTGAATGCATGGAATCCGGCCTTGACACAAACCATCAGCGAAATGTCACCCGAAGTTATATTCAAGGAATATGCCAAAAGTATCGGTATTGGTGGTATCGCCATGGCCGGTGTGATCGGTATCGTGCGCTCATGGGGCATTATAAAGAGTGCTGTGGGACTGGCCGCCAAAGAGATGGGCGGCAAGAAGGTGGAAGCAAACGTCATCCGCACGCAGAAAGACCTTTCCATGAAAATAATCGCCTTCGGGTCCATCTTCACCATCCTGCTGATCTTACTGTTCTTCTTTTTTGATGTGATGCATGGAAATGTATTACACAGCATTGTAGCCATCCTGCTCGTAGCCGGCATTGCATTCCTGTTCACCACCGTAGCAGCCAACGCTATCGCCATAGTCGGCACTAACCCTGTATCGGGAATGACACTGATGACACTGATACTTGCCTCAGTAGTAATGGTTGCCGTTGGACTGAAAGGTGCTACCGGCATGGTTGCTGCACTGGTTATGGGTGGTGTGGTTTGTACGGCACTCTCTATGGCAGGCGGATTCATCACAGACTTGAAAATAGGTTACTGGCTGGGCAGTACTCCTGCCAAACAGGAAACATGGAAATTCCTCGGCACACTAGTATCGGCAGCAACTGTGGGCGGCGTCATCATGATCCTGAACAAGACCTACGGCTTCTCCACCGGCGCATTGGCAGCTCCGCAGGCCAACGCGATGGCAGCCGTAATAGACCCGCTGATGAACGGTGTAGGCGCTCCCTGGCTGCTTTACGGAATAGGCGCTGTGCTGGCATTGGTGCTGACCTACTTCAAAGTACCCGCACTGGCTTTTGCGCTGGGTATGTTCATTCCACTGGAATTGAACCTGCCGTTGCTGGTAGGTGGAGCGGTGAACTGGTATGTCACTACCCGCAGCAAAGACGAGGCAGTGAATGCCGAACGTGGCGAGAAGGGAACTTTGCTGGCATCCGGATTCATAGCCGGAGGCGCATTGATGGGGGTTGTCAGTGCCGCCATGCGCTTTGGCGGTATCAATCTGATCAACGAAGAATGGCTGAGCAACCCGTTGAGCGAAGTGCTGTCAATGGCCGCCTATATCCTCCTGATCATATGGCTGGTTAAAGCCAGTATGCATATAAAGAAAAAATAACCCTTTTTCAAATACCGTGAAAATAAAAGCTATATGAAACGAATCTTACTAATGAGTTTACTTGCAATCTCTACCGCATTATCTGCCCAGAAACCTGTAGAGTTGGAATTATGGCCCGATGGCGCCCCCAACTCCAACGGCATCACCACTCCCGAGCAGAAATTAGAGAACAACCGGATTTCCAATGTCAGTGAGCCTACCCTTACCATTTATCCGGCAGCCAAACCGAACGGACTGGCTGTCGTGGCTTGTCCCGGAGGGGGATACATACGCCTGGCAATGAATCACGAAGGGCACGATATGGCAGACTGGTTCAACGCACAAGGCATCACATACGCCGTATTGAAATACCGTATGCCAAACGGACACCATGATGTACCGTTGAGCGACGCCCATCAGGCTATCCGGCTGATGAGAGAACACGCCAACGAATGGCATATTCAAAAAGTGGGTATCATGGGGGCCTCTGCGGGCGGACATCTGGCCAGTACGGCAGCCACCCACTATACAGCCGGAACGCGTCCGGATTTTCAGATCCTGTTTTATCCCGTCATAAGCATGGATCTGTCCAACTGCCATAAGGGCTCACGTGACAATCTTTTAGGAAAAAGCCCGTCAAAAGAGCTAGTGAGACTTTACTCCAATGAACTGCAAGTAACAGGCGACACTCCTCCCGCCTTCATCATGCATAGCAGCGATGACGGAGCTGTACCCGTCAGCAACAGCGTGAGCTATTACTTGGCGCTGGTAAAGAATAAAGTCCCTGCTTCCCTCCACACCTATCCTATCGGCGGCCACGGCTGGGGCTTCCGCGACAGCTTTACCTATAAGCGCCAATGGACGGGAGAATTAGAAAAATGGCTGAGAGAAATACTGTAAAAAAGCAAGGAGATGTGGCAAAACAAAAATGACTGCTCCGAAAAGTTACAGATAGTAATTATAACACTTATTCATTGGCCATTACCTGTCACAGGTGTGGTATAAACGTATTTGAATACCTATACGACATTATAGACCGTTGTGCCGCATGGCCTCCCAATACCTCTATAGAAAAATATCGTGATTTACTTCCGGGCAAATGGAAGCAGACACAAAAATAGCCGCCCCAAAATCCGGACGGCTATCTTTTTTATAGCTTATACGCTATCGCGGAAAGTTGTACCAATACAGAGTTTGATGCGACCCTTTCTTTAGTCTTTTAGGATGCTCAAATTATAAATTCATATTTCCAAAAACTGGATTTTGACACACCCACTTTCTATTTCCGATAAACACCTGCATCTTTATCTGCAGAAGACAAAAAACAGGCATTCGTTTCTCTTTCGCTTATTTTCTTGCGCCAAGTTGAATATCCAAATGATACAAAGCCACATCACCACCCAGCTTGATCTTGTCCAAAATACCCTGAACGGTAGCTTCCTCTTCTACCTGCTCGCGTACAAATCCCCACAAGAAATCCTGAGAAGCCTTGTCCTTTTCAGCAGAAGCAACATCTACCAGTTTGTCAATCAATTCGGAAACATGGCATTCATGCTTGTATACATGCTCGAACACATCCAGCGGAGAAGCCCATTCCTGAGGAACAGCATCCACAGCCCCCACCTTGGCTTGTCCGCCACGTTTCATCACATATTGCGCCAACACATCAGCATGATCACTCTCCTCATGAGCCTGCGCTTTCATCCATGAAGCAAAACCTTCATAGCCTTTCGCAGCGAAGAAATAAGACATGGAAAGATAAAGATTGGCCGACCACATTTCGGCTACAATCTGAGCATTAATTGCGTCTTGTAATTTTTGTGAAATCATAATTTTTATTTTTTAGTTAAATTGTAACTGTTGCAAATATATAATTTTTCTAGCGATTAACACTATGTCCGTTCACCTTTTTATAAAAATTATATTTTATCTCATCCAAGTCTTTGCGATTCAAAAGAAAAGTCTTACCTTTGCACCCGCTAATACGGGTTATTAGCATTAATTCAAATCATTAATTATAAAAACATTATTTAGAAATGGCAACTAAAATCAGATTGCAAAGAAACGGACGCAAAAGCTATGCGTTTTATTCAATCGTTATCGCAGACGTAAGAGCTCCACGTGATGGTAAATTTACTGAAAAAATTGGTACTTACAACCCTAATACCAATCCTGCCACAGTAGATTTGAATTTTGAACGCGCACTTCATTGGGTAATGTGCGGTGCACAGCCTACTGACACAGTACGTAACATATTGTCAAAAGAAGGTGTTTACATGAAAAAGCACTTGCTGGGCGGTGTTGCCAAAGGCGCATTCACAGAAGCAGAAGCTGAAGCTAAATTCGAAGCTTGGAAGAACAACAAACAATCTGGTCTGGCTACTTTGAAGGCTAAACTGGATGAAGCAAAGAAAGCTGAAGCAAAAGCTCGTTTGGAAGCTGAAAAGAAAGTAAATGAAGAAATTGCCAAGAAAGTAGCTGAGAAGAAAGCTGCTGAAGCCGCTGCCAAGGCTGAAGCAGAAGCCGCTAACGCTCCTGCTGAAGAAGCACCTGCTGCTGAAGCTACTGAAGCTCCTGCTGAAGCATAATTCAATTTTACTTCAAAAAGAACAGCTCCTCTGATCTATATCGGAGGAGTTTTTTTATGCTCTTTCTTATCCGAGGAATCAAAGGGAGTTTATCTCATCTTCCGAAAGTCCGGTAACTTTTGCGATTTCAGCTATGGAAAGCCCGGCATTCTTCAAATTTCCTGCAATAGCTTTGGCTTTCATCCATTCACCTTCTGCAATGCCTTTCTGAATAGCTGTATTAATCACATTGTTCCAATCTCTATATACTTTCAAACTCTCCTCATAGGCATAAAGGTTCTCTTTTGAGAACTGAGCAATTTCGGCAGCCTCAAACAGCCGGTTGAACACATGTTCCTGAAGGGCAGTAGGACGTTCCATCAAACGGGCCAGATTCTTGAGCACAAACATCCATTTATCAAACAACGTATCCAACTCCTGCTCGGTTTTATGGAATTTAGGCATTTCCAGATACACAAAAGTCAGTTTGTCAAAAAACACTTCATGAGTAGTTGTATCCATCAGCTTCACTTCATGGCGGAAGCCGGAAGACGAAACATCATCCAAGGCAAAATTCAAGATACCGATCACATACACCGCTTTCAGTTCATAGTTCCAGATTTCCCCTTTAATAGCCTGTTCCCTGATAGGATAGGTAGCATAATAAATACTCCGGTCCTTGAAAAACTGTTGCTCCCCTCTCTGCATTTCTATCAGAATCTTTTCTCCTTTTTCATTTTCACAATAGACATCAAAGACAGCCCGGCGGTCAATCTCTTTGCTGCCCAGATGCTCTGTATTCAAGTAGGTGACATCCTCAATGACCTGCTTGCCATCGAACAAGGCATTCAAGAAGCCAATAAGAATCTCTTTGTTCAAGTCGGTTCCAAACAATAATTTGAATGCAAAGTTCGTATAGGGATTTACATATCTTTCACGCAATCCTTCACTACACATAAGCGTTTGATATTTAAAGTTATTTTAATTCTGTTGAAAGCAGTTCAATACAAAGGAATGAAAAAAAGCGGATTTCAAGAAAGTTATCTGCTAATAAATTGTTAATGTACCAATATGTCACTCACCTCTATAGGGAGAAAGCGTTTATACAAAGACGGGAATAACTGTATAAAGAGTTTCGTAATAAAAAATCCAACAGCTTTACAAAAACAAAGCCATTGGATTTTTTATTTTTTTCAAGCATCAGCAAAACTACCACACCCAACTATTTACATCATAGTAACTTTCCACTTCATTCTCCACATCATCAGGTAAATTACAGAAAAAATCCACTTGTATTTTCTCTTCCAACCGATCGACAGTCACCATATATTGCTGCAAATCTTCTGCTGTCGGATTCTTAGGTAAAGTGCCATCATGAGGCACCAAAAAAGCAATAGACTGATAAGTTCCATCCCTTTCGGCCAATACAGCCATATAATAATATTTAGGACAGGCCAATCCTTTTATTGTATACCCTTCAGCTGTGGTTGAAATATTATCAGCACCCACAAGATTAGCTGCTAGTTCATTCAATGTTCCTCCCTTCGTTACGTATACATTTGTGTAAGTTCCAGAACCTACCGAATATCCCCAAGACTGTATACGTGCCTCCAGCTTCATCCAAAAGCCTCCATTAAAAGTATTTAATTGCGGGCTCATATTACTATAAAGGAAAGTCTGCTCATTGGCCTCTTTACTATACTGCCTGTCTTCCGAAGCGCATAAATGTCCACGGTCAAAACCATCACTTGTATGATAAGAGTTATCAGTACGCATACTTTCAGGTAACTCCAGATCCACACCCCAAGCATTAGTACGTCCAACATTCTTATCCCAAGCTGTTATATCATCAAAAGCAAAAGCAACCCATTGCGCATGTTTCTTTACAGTATTCCATTCAATAGCCATATTTAATACCCGACTACCATCTGCAAATGTGACATAATGATCCACATATGTGTTCTGAGAATTTAAATGAGGGACCTCCAATGCAGCCACTGAAATTTTCTCATCCACTTCATTGGCATTAATATTGGGACGTTCTTCAATATAGTCTACTATATATTCAATACCTACATCGTTACCTTCAATATAAGCCACTCTGAACTTTACGTATTTAAAAGCTTCAACCGAAGCATATCGCACCCAATAGGCAGCTCCAACCGTTACATCTATACTTTCCTGCCATTCTCCCGCTTCAGGTAAAGAAGTAAGCTCACTTAATCCATGCAAACCAACTTTCGCAAAACGATAAGCCGATCCATAAAACTTTTTTTCTTTAATATAAAAAGGCTTATTAAAACCTTCTGGCTGAAAGATACTGAATCCGAAAGAACTACTCTCGTATCCTTTCAGCACGAGAGTAGATGAACCTTCCTCAGTAGTCTGTATATAGCCGTTAGGTACATCATTTGCCGATTCACACCCTACAAAAAATATACATATCAATAAGCCTAATATACGAACTATTTTTTTCATAACTTGATTTTTTATTCTTCAGTACCTTCTTCATAAATCTTCAGATTCTTCACTTCCCAAGTGGCAGCGGCATCTGAGTCACTACTATACTTGAATGCCACATAAACAGTTTTTCCATTATATGCACTCAAATCAATTGTACCGATATTGACAAAATCCCAAGTTTCTCCGGTAGACCAAACAGGCACTTCCAATGTTGTCCAAGTAGAGGTTGTCACATCTCCCTTGTAATCAGTAGAAATCATTACTCCGAAATACTTTGTGGGTGCAGCACCATTCAAATATCTATGCGCTTCATCAAATGTCATTACAGGAGCCACCGCTTTCTTAAAATTAATGGCAGGTGAAACAATCCAGCTTTCAGTGGTATTATTTGTATTATTTGAGAACGCAGAGGCTTTCCATCCATACAGAGCAGTATTACTCCATACGTAACTTAATCCGCCCAATGATACATTTTGTATAGTGAAACCACCATCACTGCCCAAGAAGGTTTCTGACAAATATACACTGGTGTTAGCACTAATACCGTCAGCTTCCTTAGCAAAAGTCACAGTAGTAGGTACAGAAGTGGAAGTTTCAGTCCATACACCGCTATATGTAAATTCAGAAACAGCCGGAGTATCTGCCTTCTTGTTATAAATAACAGCAGCACGATCTCCTTCCACCGCATACGGATAGGTACGTGACAAGAAAACGGGCAACACCGTTTCAGGAGAAGTTATAACATCAGTTCCCAAAGAGGCGTATACTGTAGGATCAACTACTGCCACACGAGCGTCTGCATTTTCATATTCACTCCATGCAGTGCCATTATATACATAAAGTCTAGAGGCATTAGGTATGGCAGCAGCAGCGCGTCCCATAGCCTGTGCGGCATCACCTTCCGCAACCTCCTTAAACAAACAAACATCCCAATAGTTGCCATTTGGTTTTTCCTGTACCAAAACATTCTTTATCTCCCATGTGGCAGCTCTCTCGGATGTGCTGACATACTTAAAAGCAATATGAACTTTTTGCCCCTTATAAGGACTCAAGTCAATAACACCGCTATTATAGAAATCCCAATTATTTCCATCCGACCAGTTGGATACATCTAGTTCTGTCCAAGTAGCAGTGGCTGCATTGCCCTCGTAATCAGCAGCGATCTGCACACTTAGGAAATCTTCCGGATTTGTTCCAAAGAAACGACAGGCACCATCAAATGACAACTGAGGATTTGTAGCATCAGTCAAATCAATTTCCGGAGATACCAAAAAACTTTCCGACGGATAATTGGTAGAATTAACAAATGTCGAAGCCTTCCAGTATCCATAGCTAGCATCATGTTTCCAAACATAAGACACTCCTTCCATAGATACATTATAAGGAACAAAACCATCTTCTTCAGCCATACTAGCCGACAAATAGATCTTTCCCTCGAAAGAAGTTGAAGGATAAGCCCCATAAGAATAAGAATTATTATAAAGATTCAATTTAACCGTTTTTTCTGTTAAGACATTAACAATAGAGTAAGTACCATCTGCATTCTTATTGAATTTCCAAACTCCCCCTTCGGACGGCAATGCTGTACTCACATTGAATGAATTATAGGTTCCTGCCATATAAAGATATTGCTCCCAGGTATTTTTCAAAGCGTATCCTCCGGTCGTTTCTTCCACAGAAACAGTATATGCCGCACCATCGCCCTCAGTAATAATACCATCAGTAACAGTAATAGGAGCGGGATACATATATCCATAAGTATATGATTCTGCTTTCAGCTTGCCAAACGGATAATACTTTCCATCCCCAGCCTTGGCGGCAATGACATATACCCCTTCTCCATCAAACTGATCTGTCTGCTGGTAAACTACCGATGCATTGCCTCCTGTACTGGGTTCTGTATCCGAATATGCATAATTCACCACTTTCATATCACCCACAGCAGCATCTTTTACATTTTCAGACAATAAAGCCGGAATCTTATTCAAAGTGGAAGGTGACAAATAAGAGGCGTCCAAGTTACTTCCCCACACAGCCTTATAATCCCTGTCCGTCAAATCATAAACAGAAAGATTGGTAAAATCAGCCAGATAAGCGGCAGGTGCTTGATACTGATTAAAAGTTACCGTAAATTTAGAACCAAGATCCGCATTAGGGAATTTCTTATTTAAATAAGCAGGTAAATATTCTTCTGCCGGTGCATTGTCTGTGAAATACTTATTGGTTCCTACCGCATTCAAAGCTTCCACAAAAACACCAGTTTCCGGATCTTTCGACAATGCCAGTTCTTGATTTTCAGCCAATCCGGCTACTTCCGGATAATCAGAAGACAACAACGTAAAAGTGGAATTTTTCACATCAGTGATAGGAGCATCTATATTAAACTGATTACTGTAATCATCATCACAAGCAGACAGCAGTCCCACCAAAGCAATAGATGATAATAATATTATTTTCTTCATAGGGTATATACTCTTTTTATCGGTTAGAAGTTAATCTTAAGTCTTACTGAAAAAGTACGACCAGTATCAAAGTAGCAATAAATATTCTCCGCAGTAGCAGCAGGTGTACTGGATGAAGCTACAGTCGTAGGATTCCATGCCTTGATAATGTATTGATAATTCAGCAAATTATTTACATTACCCGAAAGTATGGCATCTACACCGGCAATTTTAAACTTATAGGAAGCATTCATATCGATGGTGCTAGAAGCAGGAATCTTCCACGGATCAAGAATCGAAATTTCCTTGCCAAGTGCCAGATTACTTCCGCTGAATGAATAGTAAGCATAATTACGTCCGTAATATGTCCAATCGGCACCTATACGAAAACCATCTCCCAAATTTACATTAGCTCCCAATGCAGCAGTAGTCTGTGCAGAACCTCCTACACGAACGCCTTTCAAGTTGATAGTAGCATGGGCATGATCAGGAGAACCTACTGTAGTAGGAGCACCCGTCGCAGTCAAAGGAATGCCATTTTCATCGTATGCATATCCTGTAGCATTACTGTCCCATTTCCAATCTCCCAAAGAGAACATACCAGTAATGTCCAGCCACCTGAACGGTTTGTATTTAAAATCAACTTCCACACCTTTATGGAGTGCATTCACTCCGGTCATATTCATATAGTATTCCGTCATATCCTCCATTGTTCCACTCTTTGTCATAGACTTGTCCATCCATTTGGTATAATAAGCGGTAACATTTGCGGTCAGCCAACTACTCTTGAATCCATATCCCAGATCCACCATAAATACTTTTTCATTCTTGGCATCCTTATTGATCACATTACTTGTGGTTGAAGTCATAAAAGCGCCATAAGAAAATTTGGGAGCACGGCTAATATAACCCAAATTAGCAAACACATTATGATTTTCAGAAAGATTGAAATTAGCTCCACCTTTCACATTAAAGCCTATAAAATTAATAGTTTCCGATTTAGCATGTTCTTTATCATAATAAAAGCGGTCATACCTCCAATAACCTGTATTGGATAAGGCCCCGGAAAGGAACGCAGTCAGTTTATCCTTACTATATTCCGCTTGAAAGAAAGCACCTTCCTGCAATACATGACCATCATAATCACGGTATACCACATCTCCCACACCTAATTTCTGATATCTCCAAGCCGGATCAGAAGCCATCCTGTTATTGCTTGCTGATACTTTTCCACGGGTAGAATCGATAAAATACTTACCGTCATACAAGTCATTGATCTCATTAGTGTGCGTACCTTTATAATAACGGAAATCTACCCCACCATAGAAATCAATATTTTCTCCGATTTTAGTAGTATATGTAGAAATCAAACCATACCAATTATGATTATTTTTTGATTTAGTCATGACTAACATAGAACCATATTCACTTTTTGCATTTAAATCCTGAATAGCTCCATAATCAAAAGTTCCGTCCGGTTTGCGATAGGTATTGATCAAGCTGCCATAATTGGCTCCACGCCAATCTGTATACGAATATCCGTAATCCTCGTTACCTTGACCTGAATAACCGTTTCCACGACCAATAGACACATAAGCCACGGTGCTCAACGAGGACTTCTCATTGATATTCCACTGGTGGTTCAAACTGATCTGAGGTTTGTGATATTCATTATATTCAGAAGTTTTGCGCTGTCCGTTGTTATCAAAACCATAAGTAGAATTATAACGATAATTTTTCACGCCATAAACTTTTTCCACATACTCCCATCCTGCAATAGTCAATGCTCCTTTACGCTGATAGTGAGTTTGAGGAGAACCGAAAGCAGTCAAAGTTAATTGATGCGAGTCATTAAAACGTTTTGCAACAGAAAGAAAGTAAGTATAACTGGTATAATCAGAACCTATAAACGCTTTTTCACCCCAAGCTTTAGAACCTAACAGACTCACAGCCCAACCTTTTTCAGACATACCGGTAGAAAGAGAGAAAGAAATGTTTTGTTGCCCATAAGAACTCATTCCATAAGATACAGTTCCTCCTTTTTTAGCATCTACCCCTTTGGTCACAATATTGATAGTACCACCAATAGAAGGTGCTGAAACCTTGCTGGCACCTACACCGCGTTGGGTCTGCATTACACTTGTCACGTCACGCAAACCTTGCCAATTAGACTGATACACATTACCATTTTCCATATCGTTCACCGGAACGCCGTTGATAACGGTAGCAGTGTTAGTATTGTCAAAGCCGCGCATATAGATTTCGGAATCACCATAGCCTCCCCCTTCTTTATTGGCATGCACCCCCGGAGTAGCTTTCAGAATCTCAGGAAATTCCTGCGTACCCATTTTCTCTTCAATGTAATCCATCATCACATTAGAGACAGCCACCGGAGTTTTACGTGCTACAGCAATAGTCGAAGTAATCACTACATCCCCCAATGTTTTAGAATCCAAACTCATTGCAACCTCTCCTAAATCGACATTATTTTTAGAAGATATTGTCATATTCTTATCCTTGTACCCCAAGTATTTAAACTCAAGAGTAGCCTTAGAAGAGGTAAGTTTCAACACAA
>OGKG01003927.1_pt1 | contig 13196 bp, 3 predicted proteins | sample 1572201 | NCBI WGS metagenome assembly OGKG01 (sample SAMEA2582146, study PRJEB24529) | metagenome | biome: Human gut stool | place: China | collected 2011 | reverse complement strand
CCTCTCGAACAGGCAGCTCTGTTTTTGTGGGACGATTGACTGTTACAGCGCCGGTGGGGTCCACAGGTCGCTGCTGCCGCCGGAGGAGCTGCTGCCGCCGGAGGAGCTGCTGCTGCCGCCGTCTTCCGGGGCGGGGGGTACTATCAGCGGGGTCTGGCGCAGGGTGGTGGAGGCGGCGTAGAACCGTTCCCCATCTGCCTGGACCAGGGCGGTGAGCCCTGAGTCCCAGAGTACCGTCAGGGGCTTGTTGGTATACAAGAACTTTACCTCCTTGCCAAGGAGCAGATAGTGCTCGTAGAGCTTGCAGTTACTGCCCGCGTACCCCTCCCAGGGGGTGAAGGTCTGGGCATCGGCCAGCCAGGCTGTTGGAATATAGGCGGTGGTGCCGTCAGACTCCAGGATGGCGGTGTAGCCCGGAAGCTCCGGAGCGGTGCCGGATTCCAGGACGGAAACCTTGTCCCCGTAGTCACAGAACCGGAGCACCAGGGGCACACCGGAGACCTTTGCCTTGGCTTCGCCGGTTTTCACCTCGTCAGCCAGGAGCCGGAGGGTGCCGGGATGCATCAGGGTGATATCGCCGCCGTCCTTGGAGCCGGAGCCGCCGGAGCTGCCGGAACTGCCGGAGCCACTGTCTGCCGGGGCCTGATAGAGGTAGCGGCTCTGCTGGGCCAGGGGTACGAAGCCGGTCTGTTCCCCTGCCTGTACATACAGGCAGTTTTCCAGTTCCTCCAGTACCTCCAATTTAGTATTGGTGGCCAGCTTTTCCAGGGGCTCTCCCAGGCAGGAAAAGTCCGGATACAGCCCCGCGTTCCACAGAGCGTAGGCGGTGCGGCTCTCAAAAGGCTCATCCGGGAAGCGGAGGAAGCCCGTCTCTACAAGGCCCTGTTCCTTCCCCGCCGTGACCTTGGCATAGGTCCCTTCATAGCCCGTGACCTCCAGGGTCTGCCCCCCCTCCAGCAGCAGACGGATCACCGGGATGCGGTCCCCCATGACCTGGACCTCCCTGGTTTTGGGGGCCGTGGTCTCCGGGGCGGTGGTCTCCGGCTCTGTGGCCTGGGTGGCAGGAGCCGTGGAGGCGGGAGGCTCCGTTGTGGGTGCCTCCTGCCCCTTTCCGCAGCCTGCCGTCAGCAGACACAGGGCCAGAAGCAATAACAGGTATTTTTTCATTTGGTTTATCCTCCCTGCTCCGTCTTGCCGTAGACGGCATCGATGATCTTGTGTACGTACTTGTAGCCGGAGGAGCCGGGCTTGTAGGTATTCTCGTTCTGCTTGGCGACGTAGCCGATGCTCCGGCAGACGGAGCCGCCGTAGAGGGTGACGATTTCGCCGGTGGTCATGTCCTTCAGCTTGATATAGGGCCGCAGGACCAGGTCCTTGGCGCAGTCCTCCAGGCTGAAGCCCACCAGGACGTTGGTGTACTGGATCATCCCGTTCGCTCTGCTGAAAATCGGGTCAGCCTTGCCCTTCTTGTAGGCGTAATTCTGCTTGTTGCTGTTGTCGAGATTCAGAGTGTTGCTGCCCAGGGTATCCGCCCACTGAACCACGGTGCCGTATTCCTCCAGGGTGTAGCCCGCAAGACCCGCCTTGCTCACCAGGCTCTTCTTCACATCCTGGTCAATGCCGGTGATCATCCGGATGCCCTGCTTGCCGCTGATGCGGATGGAGCAGCCAGCGTAGTTCAGAAGATTCGCAAACTCGGTGATTTCCTCGGCCTTCGCGCCGCCTTCCTGACGGGTGATACGGAACACCTGCATACCCGTGGGATAGTTGGTGTGGGAGCCCGTCGGGGTGCCATCCTTAAAGGAGTAGATGGTCAGCAGATCGCCGGTTTCCGGCAGGTTGACATAACGCGTACCGTTCATTTCCTCAATGGGGTATTCCGCCCCGTCGATGGTCACGGTGGTCTTGCCGTCAAATTCCGGTTTGTTCGTCACATCCAGGTAGTTGGCAGGTATCTCGACAGTGAAGGTAACTGTGCCGGTTCTGCTGTTGTTTTCCCCGTAGATCACCGTGAGTGTGTGTTCGCCAGGCTCCATCGAGACCTGCAAAAACTCCGGCTTCAGCGTCAGGGTAAACGGTTCGTCTGTCGAACCGCTGACTGCCAGGAAACTGGGAGTCGCCGTGATGTACATTTTGCCGTCCAAGAGGACTTTGGAAAATTTCCTGGTCTGGCCGTTGACGGTGAAACTCAAGGGGTTCCAGCTGCCCTTGTACCAAGTCTGGCCGTCGCCCTCGGTAATCGTCCAGGCGTTCAGCTGAGCTTCCAGCCGAACCAGCTTGTCAAGCTTCGTGCTGTCCACCAGGGTCTTCTGGTGGTCGGTCAGGTCGCTGTAGGCTTGCCGGGCGGGCTTGATCTGGGTATCCTCCACGGTCTGCTGGTACGGCTCCACGGAATCCGGCAGGGCATCGATCTGAGCCTCTACCGCCGCCACCTGATCCAGAACCTGACGCAGCTGCGCAATCCGAGCCAGCGCCCTGTTAATTTCCTCCTTTTCCCCTTCGGTGGCATAGGTCACATCCAGACCCTTGAGGGTCGCTTCCACATCGTCCAGGGTGGCACGGTCGGATTTGCGAATTGTGTCTTCCAGAATGCTGTCCAGGGGCTGGGTCAGGTCGGAAAGGGGCTTCATGTGCACGGTGATGGAGGCCTCGTTGCCGCACCGGTCACCCACCGTGAAGGTATAGGAACTGCCGTTGTTTGGCAGCCGCAGCTTGATCGGATTCTCATTTCCGCCATTCGGAACCACTCCGATTGAGCCTTTCGCCATATACCAGTCCGGCATACCGTCGTCATGAATCTCCATCTGCTGGGACACATAGTAGGTTTCCCCGTCCTTCACGCCGGAGAAGGTGGGCGGATTGCTCTCCTTGACCAGCTTGCCGGTGCAGGCGTAGCCCGCATTATTCGCCTTGTCCAGCGCCTTGACGTAGAGGTAGTACTCCCCGTCCTCGGTGATAGACACCTTGCCCGCCTGCTTCCAGGAAGCGGTGTCCATTTCCGCCAGGGTCAGAGGCGTCTGGGACAGGCAGTACCAGAGGCTGGCCACGCCGGAGAGGCGATCCGTTGCCGAAATCACAAAATTGCCGTTCACATAGTCGTCCGCCGGGTTCTCCTGGAAGCCCTCCCACTTGACATAGTAACCGCTGTCCTTACGCAGTCTGCCCCGGATGGAGGCTTGGGGTGCCACGTTGTCCGTCTTCACGCCGGTGACGGTGATGGTGATATCCTTTTCGGGGGCAGTCAGTTTGACCGCACCATCATTGCCGAGGGTCAGCTTCGTTTTCTCGCTTCCGGCTTCCGCCCAGATGCCAAAATCTGCGGCCTTATACGCGCCCACGGAATCCAGTTGGAAACTCAGCTCCACATCCTCGTGCCAGCCCAGCTGGGTCTTGCTTGCCGTCAGGCTGTAGCCGGTCTGGGGAGAAGGCAGGGTGACAGTGAGCTTGGGGCCGGGCTGGATGGTGATGGTTTCAGGCGAGGAGGCAAAGTGGTTCTCGTCTCCGGGTCTGCGGAACTCATAGGTCCCGGGTGCCAGGCCCTCCACCGTCACGCTTTCTGCCCCGGTGGAAACCGCAACGGGGAGCCATTCCCTGGTGCGTTTTATCCGATACTCCAGAGCGGGCGTGTCGGTATAGGTAACCTTTCCATCCTTTTTCCCGTCGACGGTTTCGTTTTCCGCTTTCACGAGGGTAGGTCTGACCCACACGTCCTTTTCCACCAGCACATTCAGGACAAGGGTTGCGGACGTATAGTTGCCATCCTCATCCACAGTGACCGTCAGCTGATATTTCCCTGCGTTTTTGGGGGCCGCGGGGGACCAGCTGTAACGGAATGCGCCGGTGGAGCTTGCCTCAAAGTATTTCCGTTCGGGTGTGGGGATATCGTCGCCATAGAGGTAACCCAGGGAATAGTTTCTGTTCCTCACAGTTCCCGTTGCCTTGGCAACCGTCAAATCAAAGGACGCGGCCGTCTCCACATAGTTCTGGGTCGCCGCGGCTGTGGCAGTGATCCGGGCTTCACCCGCCCCGCGGATGGTCACTGTGCCCTCTGTGCCCACGGTGGCAACGGCGGGGTCACTGCTGGTGTAGATGATGGGGCCGTCCCCGGCGGAATGGTCCAGGGCGTTGACGAAGGGGCTGTCCCCATAGGTCTTGGTGACGGTGCTTTCGGCAAAGGTCAGGGTCTGGGCAATGGGGCGGATGGTAACGGTGAGCTCCGGAACCGAACCCAGGGTGTAGTTATCCTTGTCCTCGCCGGTCAAGGTAACAGAGTAGTCAACCGTCCTGTTCTGGCCGGCATCCGGCGTTGGGATGGTTCCGCCATGCGCCTGTGCACTCAGGTCATCTCCCTCTGCCTTCTTGTCGAAGGTCACTTCTCCCTGGATGATCCGAACCGAACGATTGTCCAGCTCATAGTCCCGGTCCTGGGCGGTGAAGCCGCCGGTGATATTCACCACTCTGGGGGTAATGGTCACGGCAAAGGGCTGGCTCTCCAGAACATAGCCGCTGCAGTTCACCACCGCAAGGAACCGGTGCGTTCCCACCGGGAGCCTGAGATCCAGGGGGCAGGTCAGGCCGGTACCTGCCGGTGTGCGGCTGTCCTCCGCCCCCAGCTCGTACCACTGTACGGTGACACCGGGCTGGGCCTCCTGGGACTGGATATTCACCCCCAGGCGGAAGACCACATTGCCGCTGCTGTCCGTCTCCCCCACGTTATACTGGGTGGAGACCTTTTCCTCATAGGTGTCGGCACCCAGCTGGCAGATGACCTGGACACCTGTAAAGGGGGCGGCGGTCACGTTGACGTTGTTCAGTTCCTTCACGTAATTAAATGTCCCGTAATTGGGAGTCTCCTCCACTTCATTTGGATAGGACTGATCTTGTTTTTTCTGAAACACCTTCCCGGAAACCAGCATTTTCTGGAAGTCGGCAAAGGTCACGTCCCGGAATTTTTCGGTTTCGCCGGATCTGAATTCCATCACAGAAATTGTCACATAGCTGCCGCCGGAAAGGGAATTCTGGGGAAGATCTCCATAAATCTGAAGCAGTTGGATCTGACCGCCGGTGATGTTCAGCTGGCCCATTTCATACTGATGGATGTACCAATGGCTGCCGCCGGAGATCTTCAGCGTTCCATACACATCGGTCCACTGTGTGCTTCCTCCCTGAAGCTCCGCGGTGCCGCCGGACTGGACAGTAAGCTGCGTAGGCTTGGCCATGTTCGGCTCGCCATTCAAATTGTTTGCTGGCAGAACAAAGGTGCCTCCGGACTCTACCGTCACGGGGATAAATTCGCTGTATTCAAGTTTTCCACTGCTGCCGCTGCCGCCGCCCGCCTCAGGTGTAGACATGACAGCCCCCTGGCCGACCAGCTGCACCGTGCTGCCGCTTTTAATGACCAGGCTCCGACCGTTTGCGCTATAAGATCGGTTTTCCATATCAATGGTGACCATTCCCTGGGCGTTCACCTCGATGGTGCCATTCACCCCATTTCTCAGGAACCGAACCACGCCATTGTTTTTGGCAGCATAAGCAAAGCCGGTATTATAATCGCCAAAGTATTTCTTGTCACTCTCTCCGACCGTCACGGTCAGCAGATAGGTCACCTTTCCGCAGTTGCAGGTGTATGTTGTAAAATATGTTCCTTTGTTTTCCCGGACGCTGGTGTGATCGCACACCACCACGGAGACTTGTTCAATCACCGTATCCGTGTCGGCGTAGTTCTTGGGGGTTCCGTCCAGTTCCGCATAGTAGCAGTCCTCCGCCAGCAGCTCTTTGAGGGTCACGCCCCTTCCTACGATCTTGCCAAAGCTGCCGCCGGAGAGGGAGACGGTGCTGCCTTCCATGGCCGTCAGGCTATCCACCTTGCCGCCGGTGACGGTCAGCTTTCCAGAAACGCTGAGAGTCTCCCCCTGGGGATAGACACTCCCGCTCTCCACAGTAACCTGCCCGTCCTTTTGAATCTCTTTCACGGCCAGAATGCTGCCTATCCCGGAGCTGTCACGCAGGATCAGATGACCGCCCTGAATGCTCTCGACAACAAGGTTCCAGCCGTTCAGGTCCAGGGTGACGCTTCTGTCGCCGCCGTCCCAGCTTTCGCATTCCTCGGTAAGCGCGCGAAGAATTTTGGCCTGGGTCACAGCAGGATCTCCCAGAGCATCGGAAATCGTCCCGTAATAATGGATGGTCCCGTCGTCGTAGGTGCCTTGGACATAGAACCGTTTTCCGCAGAGGGTGCAGCCTCCCTCCTCGTCTACCTCGGCATGGGGGCAGGTGTAGCCGCAGTCGCACACGCCGTCTGTCCAATTTTTGTGGGTATGCGCCACCGCATAGACGGTTCTATAGCTTTCCGACTGATGTACATGATAGGCATCCAGAAGTTTGCTGCCGTCCGCCTTGTAGGCAAAGGCCGTGCCGTCTACCAGCATACCCGACAGGGGGCGGCTTTTGTCATAATCATAAAGGGCACAGTTTCTGCCGAGGCCTTCGGCGTTTTCAAAGACACCGCCGCTGATCTGGACGGAGCCATAGCAGCGTTCCGACCGCGTCACACTGGGAGAGTAGGTGCCGCCCTGGATATGTACGCTGCCTTCGCTTCCCACGGCAATGCTCACCGCCGCGCCGAGGTCGGTATGGCGCGCGCCGCCGGCACTGGTGCCGGAGTTCTCCAAAGTCACGTTGGCCGAGCCGGTGATGACCATCAGATCGGTCTGGGGGCTGCCGGTAAGGGTATGGCCGTTCCAGTCGATGTTGAAGGTGCCGCTGTCAATATAGATACTGCTGCTGCCGGAATGGGTCACGTCCTCCAGCAGGCGCACCGTAGAGCCGGGCAGGCTCTTGGCCTGGTTGACCGCTGACTCAAAATCGCCAAAGAAGAAGCTCTCCGTCCCGGCCTCCACCTGAATGGGAACCCCTGCGCCGCAAGCGCACTTGCCGCTTTCATCGAAGGTATGGAAAGCGTGGGGAACCACATAGACCGTGGTGTGCTCCGGCGTTTTCTTATTGGCATAGACATCGTACAGATTCGTGCCCTTAGAGTCCAGAGCCAGGGTATAACCGGGAGCCATCAGCTCTGCCAGACATCTGCTGTCGCCGGTATCGATGGCATAGTCATAGTCGGACGACGGATCGTTCTTGAATATGCCGCCGCTGATCTTGGCAGTACCGACCGGGATGAACACCCGGCTGGCATAGGTACCGCTCTCAATGGTCAGGCTTCCACCACGCACCCAGATCGCATCGGCGTTCTGGTTGTATATGACGCCGGCATTGTTGCCGGAGCTGTCGCGCAGGGTCAGCTCCGCCGCCCCATCCAGGGCGATTACGGTATTCCAGTTGGTCGGCTGACCGGAGAGGGTGTGGCCGTTCCAGTCAATGGTGATCTTGCCGCCCCCGAATGTGAGCGAGCTGGTGTCCTGCATCACCTCGTCCTTCAGGAGGGTCAGCAGTGCGCCGGTCTGACCATTGGCCGCGGCGGCGGCATCTCGGAAGGTATTGAAGAAGGTGGTCGTCTCATTCACGGTCAGAGAGGCCGCCATCTGGTAGCCGCATTCCGGGCACAGGCCGGTGGTTTGATTGATATTCTTATGACCGCAGGTCATACCGCAGTAGGGGCATTCATCGGTTGCCGTCAGGCCGTCCGGGTGGGTACATTTGACGACCTGCACGGCGGTGTTACTGTCCATGTCCGCCAGCTTCACCAGGCTGGTGCTGGACTGGTAGGCGTAGCCCTTTGCCAGCAGGGAGGCGTAGGTAACGCCGGTCCCAACATAGATACGGTCTGCTTTGCCGCCGCTGAGGGTCAGGCTTCCGTTCACGAAAATACCACCGGTAAAGGTACCGTTTTCCGCCTGGGCCGTATTCCCAGCGAAAATAGACAGGCCGTAATTCCGAAGGGTGCCATGGCTCTCGCTTCCTTCAAAGATTGCGTTTTTTACGGTAAGCGTGGCTCCCGTGATAGACAGGCTCCCCACCTCCACCGCCGGAGAGGATTTGGAGGTGTCCGTGTTCTTGACCGTACCGTTCTGAATGGTCACATCCTGGGCAAGGATTATGAGAATCGGCGCATAGGGCCAGCCGCTCAGCGTATGACCGTTCAGCTCCAGCGTGATACTCTTTTTGATTTCTACGGTAGCGCCCTGCATGTCATAGTCTCCACGAAGGGTAACGGTGTCCCCTTCCTGGGCGGCTGTCAGCGCCGCTTCCAGACCGGTGTAGAGCTTCTCTCCAATGGCGAAGGGATAGACAAAAGTGCCGCAGTTGGTGCAGTAGCCCTTTTCATCCGTGGTGCCCTGGTGGTCGCAGCTGCGGCCGCAGTCGCATTTGCCGTATCTATAGTCACCAGTATAGTCACAAGTGTGAGAAGCCACGTGGATCTCCCTGGCGGTAAGTCTGCCGGAGTCCGTGGCATCCACGACTTTGCCGTTGTCGTCGTAGAAGGCAAAGCCATCCTCCAGAAGCTCCAGGGCCCGGGCGGCGCAATCACTGTCCAGTCCCTGAGAGAAGCGTCCGCCCTTCAGGTGGGTGGTGCCCCAGAAGGTAACTGGCCGCTCAAAGCGCGTGTTCTCTCCCTGTACGGTCAGGTCAAACTCTTCGTCAAACCGCTTCCCCTGATAGAGAATATTCTCCAGAATCAGCTTTCCGCTGGCAACGGTGTCAATTACTCCCAAGGTGCCGTTTTTCACGGTGAAGGTGCCATAGGGGAAGTTGCCCATGTCCAATGTATTCAGGGTATGACCCTGCAAATCCAGGGTCACGTCCTTGCCGCCCACATCGGTGCAGGACACGTCAACGGTTTTGTTCGGCACGTCTCCCGTGAGATAGAAGTTCCCGCCGCTGTACATAAAGTGGCCAACATTGGCTTTGCCTTGCTCTTCATTTGAAATCAGGTAGTAGAGGCCGTCCTCTCCGACAAGCAGGGCATCCCCATTGCTGCCTTTCTTCTGGCCGCATTGGGCACAGTAGCCCTTATTATCGACTTTTTGGTGTTTGCAGCTGCTGAGCCCGAGGGTAACCGTGTCCGTATCCAGGCTGTAGCCGTCGTAGGACAGGGTGCAGTAGATCCGGATGGACTGCAGCCAGGGCTTGCTCTCGTCCTGGGTCAGCATTCCAAGCTCAACCAAATCATAGAGCCGCACGATCTCATCGGTGTATCCCCTCATTACTGTGCCGTCTTCCAGCTTCCACTGGAAGGCGATGGAGCCGGTGTGGCCATCCGTCAGGTAGGCGGACACGGTGACCGCCCCGGCCTCCGGATCCGTGCTGATCGTATCCACCGGCTGAGTCAGGATGCGGATGGGCGGGCCGGAGACGGTAACCACGACGGTCTTGCTGGCCTCACCGGCGCTGACCTTCAGGCGATAGGTACCCGCCTGTACGGTTTTGTCTGTCGTGACGGTAAGGGTCTTGCCGTCGGCAGAGGCCTCTGCCGTCAGGCCGGTATGGGCGCCGGTCCACTCCAGCGTCAGGGCAGACAGGTCCACATTCCTGCCGGATAGGGCGAAGGTAGCGGTCTTGGCCGTGGCCTCGTAGAGGTAACCCTGCTGGGGCTGGACGGATATACTGGGGCTGGTGGAGAATTTACCGATGGCAACGGTCTTCGGCTCGGAATTCTCGATCTGTTCTGTGGTTCCGTCCTCCATGTCCGCCTCCTGGGCATTCGGCTCGTTGGAGACCAGGATGTTCAGGCCATTCACGGAAACGGCACGAGGAGCGCTGTACATATTGATGCCGCACTTGCTGTTGCCTGTAGCGTAGAGGCTTCCGTCTTTTATTTGGAGGTCCGTGGTGACAATGCCGGCACGAGCGCCGTAAGCCTCCAGCTTACCGCCATCCATATACAGGTAGCGGACAGCAACGGCATTGTACACGTCAGCATGGGCAATGACCGTACCGCTTTCGATGACCATTCCGCCGCCGGTGTAGCTGGTGCCGGTCCAGGTGCTGTCATAAATGGTGCCGGAGTTGTAGTAGTTGCCATCATTATTACTGCCCACCAGCTCCAGGCTGCCGGTGCCCTGAATGGTCAGCTCATGCCCGTTCAGGTCCAGAGGTTTCTCGCATTCGATTTTGTTTTCCCCTTTCAGCACCAGAGTCGTATCCTGGTCCAGCTTCAAAGTCTCTGTTCCCTGGTAATTGTCCAGAGTAACGGTGCCGGAAATGGTCTCCGGCAAGCTGGCGGCAAACGCGGCCACTTCCTCCGGAATGGTCTGGTCCAGGAGTCCCTCGGTGGGGTCCGTTTCCTCCTCGGTAGGCTCCGTTCCCTCCTCCGTAGGCTCCGTTTCCTCCTCCGTAGGCTCCGTTTCCTCTTCCGTAGGCTCCGTTTCCTCTTCCGTAGGCTCTGTGGTGGGGTCCGTCTCCTCACTGGGGTTGGCAGCCCCCACCACCTCCACAGCCTGGGTAGGATCCGTAGGCTCCTCCGCCCAGGCAGGGGCGGGCAGCATCCCGACACAGAGGGTCAGGGCCAGAATCAGACTGATGATCCGTTTCTTCATGGTTCATTCTCCTTTTGCGATAAAATTTCCAACCTTCCCCTGGGGGAAGGTGCCCGCCCCGGCGGGCGGATGAGGGGCGGCGGCAAGTCGGTTCTGCGTACCGCCCCACACCCGTCAGGGCCTTTGGCCCTGCCACCCTCTCCCAGGAGAGGGTGTTCAGTCCTCCGGGATCAGCTTCAGACGCTTGGCGGCGGTTTTGGCCTCGCTGCGTCTGTTCACGTCCAGTTTTTCCAGAATATGGCTGACATGGGTCTTCACCGTGGTCAGCTTGATGTCCATCATCTGGGCAATCTCGGCGTTGCTCTTGTCCGCGCAGATCAGGCGCAGGATCTGCTTCTCCGTGGTGGTCAGCACATCGTTTTTCCCCAGCCGGGGCTGCAAAAACAGGGGGTCGTTGGCGTTTTGCAGCCGGACCTCGGCCAGGAGCCGCTTGTACCACCGGTCGCCGGCCGTCCAGGGAAGCTCCCCCAGCAGGGGCAGAATGGCCGCGCCGTAGACGCTGAGGCTGCGGATAAAGCCGAACTCCGCCGCTGTGGTCATGGCCCTTGTCAGCTTCTCCTGCCAGCCCTCCCGGCGCATCCGGTAGAGGGCCAGGGCTGTGAGCACATCCACATGGATGCCGTCTATGTACCGGCAGCAGCTTTCGCAGTAGGGGCCCAGGGGGGCCAGGGTCAGCAGCGCCGCCTCGGGAGTCCCGTCGGCCAGCTCTACCTGAGCCTGGGTCAGGTACTGGTAGCGCTTCATCACGTTCAGGTGCATGGGGTCCCTGGGGGCCTTCTCCCGGTACCAGGTGTCGGCGCTGTCCAGGTCCCCGGTGTGCAGGGCAACACGGCACAGGGCCGCGTCTATATTGGGCAGGAACCGGCTGTGGCCCTGGTCCACAAACCTGGCCCGGAGGGCCTCCAGGGCCCGGCGGGCATTCCCCGGCTGGCCGGTGGCCAGATAGTTCCGGGCCAGAAGCCCCGTGGCGGCAAACTCGATATCCGGGGTGCCGTTTTGCTGGATCTCGCTCATGCGGGACACCAGGGAAAGCATCCGGCCGCCGATGTCCTCGCCTTTTTCAAATTTGCTCTCGGCAATGGCGCAGTCCCCCAGGCAGACCCCGTCCTTCCCCAGGACCGCTTCCACAGGAATGCGGATGGTCTTATAGAGCAGGTCGTCCCGCTTGCTCCAGGGGGAGAAATCCTTGCCGCCGTTCATAATGCTGGGCAGGGCGCTGGTGACGGAGAAGGGGGGCAGATTGACCTCCTTGCTGGCCATCAGCCGGAACACCGCCGGGATGGTCTCCGTCAGGTTGTCCACCTTCCGCTGGGGCAGGGAGATATCCAGCCAGGCCAGGCGGCTCCGGGCCTGCTTCCCCGCCGCGTCGTGGGGGTCGCACTGCCGGGCGAAGTCCTTTAATTTCTTGTACCAGCCCTCGGAGCCGGCATAGTCCATGCTCAGGGCGCAGAGCATGCTCATGCCCTGCATCAGGGAGGGAGAGGCCCGGATCTCGGACTCCGGCAGGCTCCGATAGTACTTTTCCATTTGGCTATAGTGGCCCATGCCCGGATGGAGCTCCGCGTTGCGGATGAGGATCTCCGAAACCTTGGCATGGTCCTCGCCCTGTGTGTAGCAGTCCAGAGCGTGGGAGTAGTCCTCTTTCAGCTCGAAATACAGTCCGCCCCGGTTGAAGAGGGCCTTCCGCTTTTCCGGCGGGTAGCTATGGTCCATCTCCCACAGGAGAAAGTCCCGGAACTTGGGCCAGAAGCGGTACTGCCGGAAGCCGTCGTAGAGCAGCATGGTGGTATAGCGCTGGAGCCAGTCCAGCATCTCCCCGGCGTGGGCATCGCCGGAGACCATCCGGGCCATTTCCAGGTTAAAGCTCTCAAAGGGGGACAGCTCCAGCAGGAACCGCCGGTAGGGCAGGTCCAGCCGCTGATAAATCGCCGTCTCAAAGTAGCGGTAGACCTCCTGGTAGGACCGGCCCACGATCTCCTGGCTAAACCGGGCCCCGGAGGACATATTCTGGGCCGTGATAGCCACCCCCAGAGGATAGCCGATGGACTCCTTCAGGATCCCGGCGATCTCTCCGTCGGTGACCGGAATGCCGCTGGCGTTGAACAGCTGCCGAATATCCTCCCGGTCGAAGAGCAGGTCCTTAGGGCCGATCACCGTCATAAGCCCCGCGTACTGGAAGGCCATGAGGCAGCCGGGAGGGCTCCCCCGGGACAGGATCACAAAGCGCTTGCCCGGACTGCGGCGAATGAGGGCGCAGAGGGCCTGCTGGTCCTCCTCTTCCTGAAAGAGCTGGAAGTCCTCCAGCAGCAGAATGTCCCAGTCCTTCCTGGTCTCCAGGTCCGCCCCCCGGGCCGACTCGCCCTCCAGCTTCCAAACCCGCCTGCCCTCCAGCAGGGCCTGGGCCACAGCGGTCTTGCCGAAGCCGCAGGGGGCGCTAAAGAACAATATCCGTTCATTCTTCAAAAATTCCTGAAATTTCTGGCTGATTGCCGGTTTTATGACCGTCTTTTTGGTCATGGCCGCACTTCCTTTCCCAACGCCGGAGGGGCTTTTTTACGGTTTGACCCTATCATAGCACAGTTTTGGAAAAAAGAAAATCCTACCAAAGTATGAGACGAAAATTCCGCCTTCCCCTGGGGGAAGGTGCCGCCCTCAGGCGGCGGATGAGGGGCGGCGGCAAGTCGGTTCTGCGTGCCGCCCCAC
>OGKG01003908.1_pt1 | contig 13244 bp, 10 predicted proteins | sample 1572201 | NCBI WGS metagenome assembly OGKG01 (sample SAMEA2582146, study PRJEB24529) | metagenome | biome: Human gut stool | place: China | collected 2011 | reverse complement strand
CCTACGGCGGCGTGGAGTACCACAAGGGCACGCTGGCAGGCAAGCAGGTGGTGGTCTGCTGTGCCGGCATGGGCAAGGCCAATGCCGCCGCCACCACCCAGGTGCTCATCACCAGGTTCGGGGCCGAGAAGATCATCTTCTCCGGCATTGCGGGCAACATGACCAGCAAGATCGGCATTGGGGATGTGGTCATCGGCAAAACGGTGCTCTACCACGACGCCCAGCTGGACATGATCTGCCAGAACCCGCCCTACCTGAAAGAATACTCCGGCGACCCGGCCCTCATCGCCGCCGCCGAGGCTGCCTGCGCCGCCTGCGGCGTCCAGTCGCTGACGGGCAAGATCGCCACCGGCGACCTGTTTGTGGGCGACAGCGCTACCAAGGCCGCCATTGAGGCCAAGTGCGCCCCCGACTGCGTGGAGATGGAGGGCGCGGCTGTGAGCCAGATCGCCGCCAAGAACGGCGTTCCCTGCGTCATCCTCCGCGCCATGAGCGACAACGCCGACGAGGATGGCCACGAGGTGCTGGTGGTCAAAAAATTCAGCATTTCGGAGTACGTTGCCACCGCCACCAAGATCGTGGCGGCTATGGTCGAATCCCTGTAACCTTGCGGATACAAAAACAGGCTGGCGCTGCCAGCCTGTTTTTTGTTATAGAAACTGTTCCAATTTGATCCGGTTGTCCTCCTCAAAATCCTGCAGTTTCTGCATCAGCCGCTTGGAGCCGGGCGCGGCGTCCGGGTAGTCTTTCTGGGATTTGATGCAGTCCATGACGCCCTGGCTGCTCCCCTCGGAGAGCATTTCGGCCAGATTCCGGGTGGATTTGTCGGTGAGGGTCTTCATCCCGATTCCCATCCGGGTGTTGAGTTTTGCCATAGTGCTCTGCCCCTGCGCTGTGCCGCCGCAGGCAGTAATGGCGGTGTGCGCCTCCTGGTTCAGCTCCCGGTAGATGTTCCGCTGGCGCAGCAGCTCGGCCTTGAAGCGGGGTTCCTCCGTCATGGGCACGATCTGCTCCAGCGTGTTTTTGCCCATCTCGGTGTTCTGCACCACGGCTTCCAGCAGGTTGAGGTTGTCGTTTTTCTGATTTTCCATACAAAAAGAGCCCCCTTTTGGCCTTAGCGTCTCCAAAAGGGGGCTCTTTTATCCGTTGTGGTTCAGGACTGGCTGACCTGATCGCCGCCCGCCTGCTGCACGGCCTTGAGCCGCTGCTGACAGAGCTGGAACACGGCCTCCCAGTTGCGGCCCCGCACCTCACTGGTGCAGGCCACGGCAATGGACTGCGGGATGGGCACCATCTTCATCAGGCCCACGGACGTCACACACTCGTGCGGCATCTGGCCATAGAGGGTGTGCAGCTCTTCCTCCAGCTCCTTGCAGTTCTTGTCCGCACAGCCGATCACAAACAGGCTGTCGGCCAGGCGGCAGACCACCCGTTCAGCCGGGCGGTCAAAGTGCTTCTTCCACTGGTTTGCCACAAAGCAGACCAGCTGGCTCATCACCACCGGGCCATACCCGGCCCGCAGGGCGTCGGCGTTGTCCAGCGCCACCAGTGCCAGCGAGGCGCAGCGGTGCTGGTCGGCCCACTCATCCAGGTGGGTGCAGAACTCCGTCTCAAAATAGCGGCGGTTGAACACACCCGTCAGGAAATCGTGGTTCATATCCTCGCGGCAGAGTTCGCGCTCCCGCGGGGTCATCCGGTCTTCCGGCAGGCCGCTGCCTGCCAGAGGCGCTGTCATCTGCAGCTCCCAGACTTTGCCCTCGGCAAAGATCTGGCGCCGCAGCACGCAGCCTACCTGCCCGTTGCGCAGCTCGTAGTCCACCATGAGGCCGTCGTCCTGCCAATAACGGCTGCTGTCTTCATCCAGCTCCGTCAGGGTCACGTCCTCAAAAGCGAGCTTCGCGTCCTGCACAAACCGCTGCAGGTCCTGCTCTGTACATTCTTTCTTCATGCGTTTTTCCCCATCATCTGCGCCCGCTTTCTCCCTCACGGTGCGCCTGTGCCTTCGTGGCCGCCACATACGGCCTCGATTCAAAGAGATTATAGCACTTGATGGAAACGCCTGCCAGCAAAACGCAGAAGTTTTCTCAAATGTTTTTATATTTTCGGCAAATTGCTAAAAGCATTTCAGTACGGGGCACGGGTTATGTGCGACAATACACCTCGCACTCTTCCAGAACGCGCTTGGCCAGCGTGGTTTTTGCAAACCCGTCCGCTGCACGCCAGATCCAGTTGCCGCCCAGCTTGCCGGGAGTATTCAGGTGGGCCTGCGCGCCCAGGCCCAGCCAATCATACATGGGGATAATGACCCGGTCCGCCACCGAGCCCAGCGCTGCCCGGATCAGGGCGATGCGGGCGTCGTCCACCTTGACGGCAGCTACTTCCTTGGCGGTGGGCTTGCAGGGGGTCAGGTGGAGGTAGGCCGCCGCCGTGGCTTTTTCTTTCTCAGTGGCAGAATTTACCCACCAGTCGGTCAGGGTGGTGTTATCGTGGGTACCCGGGTAGACCACGCAGTTCTTGACGTGATTATGGGGCAGATACTCATTGTCCCCGCCGCTGAAAGCAAACTGCAGCACTTTCATGCCCGGGAATGTGCTGTCCGCCAGCAGTTCCCGCACGCTGGGAAAGAGCTCGCCCAGATCCTCTGCAATGATGGGAAGCTTGCCCAGCGCGGCTTCCAGCGCCTGGAACAGCTCCATCCGGGGGCCGATCTCCCACTTGCCGTTCTTGGCGGTGGCGCTGCCTGCCGGGATGGCCCAGTAGGTATCAAAGCCGCGGAAGTGGTCGATGCGGAGCAGGTCGTAAATGCCCAAAGCATGGCGGACCCGCTGCACCCACCAGGCGTATCCCGTCTGTTTATGGTACGGCCAGTTATACAGCGGGTTGCCCCACAGCTGGCCATCCGCCGAGAAATAATCCGGCGGGCAGCCGGCCACCCGGGCAAAGCGGCCCTCGCCGTCCAGCTCAAACAGGGGGCCGCCCACCCAGGCGTCCACCGAGTCCGCAGAGACGTAAATGGGAATATCGCCCAGGATCTTCACGCCCTTTGCATTGGCGTAGTCCTTGACGGCTTTCCACTGGGTGCTGAACTTGTACTGCAAGAACTTCCAGAAGCCGATCTCTTCCTCATGGGCGGCGCGGAACCGGGCCAGCGCTCCGGCATCCCGCGTCCGGTACTCCCGGGGCCAGTCGGTCCAGCTCTTCATCTGGTGTTCGGTCTTAAGGGCCATGTACAGGGCATAATCCTCCAGCCAGGCCTCGTTGGCCAGCGTAAAGGCATAATAATCATCCGGATAATAAAACGCGCAACCGTGCTGGCCCGCGCACTGCTCCCGCCAAGCCTGATAAGCAGTGCGGAGCACTTTGTAGCGGCTGGTGTAGAGGGTGCCGTAGTCCACTTCCAGCGGGTTTTCGCCCCACTCTTCTGCCTTGAGCTGGGCCGCGGTGAGCAGGCCCTCAGCCTTGAGGGCGTCGAGGTCGATGAAATAGGGGTTGCCCGCAAAGGCGGAGCAGCTCTGGTAGGGGCTGTCGCCGTAGCCGGTGGGGCTCAGGGGCAGGATCTGCCAGATGGTCTGGCCTGCCTCGGCCAGAAAATCCACAAACTCCAGCGCCGCTTTGCCAAAGCAGCCGATTCCATAGGGGCCGGGCAGGCTGGACACCGGCATCAGAATTCCACTTTCACGCATGATGTGTTCCCTTCCTCGTTTTGTTTTGTCCGTTTTTATGCTGGTTCCTATCATAACATAACCGCAGACTATTTTCCACAGGCAAAAATCGTGGTATACTTATGAAACCTCTCAGGCGCTTTGCGCCAGCCGTTCCCCTTTCGGCACTTCCGTGCCACCTCCCCCGGCCGGGGGAGTCTTTCCGATCAGGGGAGCCCTTGGCAGAGAGATTTCGTTTTCGATGAACCCAATGGAGTCTGCTTGGAAACAAAACGGACTGCCAAAGCCTCTCCTGACAGGAGAGGTGTCATCAAGCGAAGCGACGATGACGGAGAGGTTTTCAGGAGGAAAATCTATGCAGCGCACTGAAAAATATTACGAGGCCGATGCGTTCCGCAGGGAAGCCACCGGCCGTATCCTTGCTGTGGAGCCGGGCAAAACGGGCGGAAAGCTGGCACTGGACGGCACCGTCTTTTACCCGGAGGGCGGCGGCCAGCCGGCCGACCGCGGCACCCTGACCCTGGCCGACGGCACCGTGCTCCACGTTACGGATGTCCACGAGAGCGAGGGCGTCATCTGGCACACGGTGGACGCCCTGCCCGCCGGGGCCGTGCCCGGGGCCGAGGCTGCCGAAGCCATCGACTGGGAATGGCGGTTCGATAAGATGCAGCAGCACACCGGCGAGCATATCCTCTCCGGCATCCTGCACGCCATGTTCGGGGCTGAGAATGTGGGGTTCCACATCGGCTCCGAGGCCGTCCGGATGGACATCAGCGTGCCCATCTCCGCCGAGGGCCTGCGGGAGGCCGAGCTTGCCGCCAACCAGATCGTCTGGCAGGATGTGCCTGTCCTCATCACCTACCCCACGCCGGAGGAGCTGGCGGCCCTGACCTACCGCAGCAAAAAGGAGATCGCGGGCCAGGTGCGGATCGTGACCATCCCGGGGGCAGACGTCTGCGCCTGCTGCGGCACCCACACCGCCACCACCGGGCAGGTGGGCCAGATCAAGATCCTGGCGTCCGAAAACTACAAGGGCGGCGTCCGGCTCAGCGTGGTCTGCGGCCAGCGGGCCCTTGCGGAAGCCCAGGCCATGCGGGCCCGGCAGGCGGACATTGGCGCTTTGCTGAGCGCCAAATCCACCGAGACGGCCAACGCCGTCCACCGGGTGTACGAGGAGTACACCGCCCTGAAATTTGCCCACTTCGGGCTGTGCAGCCAGTTGTTTGACGCCATGGCCCAGCTGGTGACCCCCGGGGAGGACGCCATCCGCATCGTGAACGGACTGGACCCGGACGGCCTGCACCGGCTGGCGGTCCGCCTGAGCGAGGCCACCAGCGGCCTGTGCGCCGCCCTGACCCCCACAGACAAGGGCACCGGCTACTGCCTGGCTCAGGCAGACGGCGATGTCCGCGCCCTGACCAAAGCCCTGAACACCGCCCTCAATGGCCGGGGCGGCGGCAAGCCCGGCATCTGCCAGGGCAGCTGCGCCGCCACACCCGAAGAGGCAGCGGAATTTTTGAAAAATCGGGAATAATCAACACAAACTACAAGGAGTCTGAATTACTATGAGAATGCGTTTCAAGCCCTATGCCCGCGCTGAGCTGCTGGCCAGCGACTTCCACGTCCACGACCCCTTTGTGCTGGGCGGAAAATGGCACGCCCAGTATGCCCGCCCGGAGCAGCCCTTCGTGCTGGAGCTGGGCTGCGGCAAGGGCGGCTTCCTCTCCCAGCTGGCCAGTGCCCACCCGGAGAACAATTACCTGGGCATCGACATCACCGACAAGGTGCTGATCCTGGCCAAGCGGAAAGTGGAGGCCGCCTATCAGGCGGCTGACCGCCCCATTGACAACGTGAAGATCATGAGCGCCGACATTGAGCGGATCCACAACGTCATCTTCCCGGAGGACACCGTCAGCCGCGTCTACATCAACTTCTGCAACCCGTGGAGCAAGAACGGCTCCTCCCACAAGCACCGCCTCACCTACCCCCGCCAGCTCATCCAGTACCGGGCATTCCTTGAGGACGGCGGCGAAATTTACTTCAAGACCGATGACGACGACCTGTTCCGCGACAGTCTGGAGTACTTCCCCGCTTCCGGCTATGAGATCACCTGGAAGACCTTTGACCTGCACGAGAACGAGCCGGAGTGGAACATCCGCACCGAGCACGAGGGCATGTTCACCGAGATGGGCATCAAGATCAAGGCCCTCATCGCCCGCAAAAAGCCCGGCGACGACAGCGTGACCTGGATCGAGCCCAAGGTGCTCAAGCGCATGGCACGGGAGGCCGCCGAAGCCGAGGCGGCTGCCAAGGCCGCACAGGAAGGCGAGAGCAATGTCTGACCCCTGTGAACTGTGCCTGAACAACCTGCAGGACGAATACGGCAGCTATTACTGTGCCCAGGGCAGCGCACTGGACGAGGACGAAATGGCCCGCTATCTCTCCTGCCGCACCGCCGCCTGCCCCTTTTTTGAGCCTGGCGACGAATACAAGATCGTAGCAAAGCAAAACTGACCGGAGGTGTTTTTGTGGTAGCCTTCCTCACCCAGACCACCGTCTGCGGCTTTTCGCTGTACCAGACGCTGGCCTATTTTCTGATCTATTCCTGTCTGGGCTGGTGCCTGGAAGTGGTCTACGCCGCTGTGACCACCGGCAAGCTGGTGAACCGCGGCTTCCTGAACGGGCCGGTGTGCCCCATCTACGGCTTCGGCATGGTCATCGTGCTCTATGCTCTGACCCCGCTGGTGGACAACACCCTGCTGCTCTATCTGGGCGGCGTCATCCTGCCCAGTGCCCTGGAGCTGGTGGGCGGCTGGGCCCTGTACAAGCTGTACCGCACCCGCTGGTGGGACTACAGTGACTACCCCTTCAACATCGGGGGCTACATCTGCCTGGAATTCTGCCTGCTATGGGGCGTGGGCACCCTGGTGGTCATGCGCATCGTGCACCCCATCATAGCCGGGCTGGTGGCCATGGTCCCCACCCTGGTGGGCGTGATTCTGATGTGCATCCTCTACGCCGTGTATGCCACGGATGTGGTGGCCACCGCCATTGCAGCCTCCACCCTGGCCGACACCCTGGACACCATGGAGAAGCTGGGCGACAGCATCCATGCCGTGAGCGACGCTATGACCGAGCTGCTGGGCACCACCGCCATGACCGCCGACCAGAAGATGGACGAGAGCCGCCTGCAGCTCAAGCTGGCCGCCGCCGAAGCCCGGGACAATATCCCCAAGCTGAAGCCGCGTGAGGCCATGGCCGCCATCCGTGCCCGGACCGACGAAGCCATGGAGACCGCACGGCGCGCTTCGGAGACCGCCCGCCTGAACGCGGCCGAGGCCGCCAACGCCGCCAAACTGGCGGCACAGGGCGCTTCGGAGCGGGCCGCAGAACGCGCCGCCGCGCTGCTGCAGCTGGAAGAGCTGTCGGCCGAGCTGCAGGTACGCTCCGACGAGATGCGTGCCCAGATGCTGAAGAAGCCCCGCGTCATCGGCCAGCGCCGCATGCTGCGGGCCTACCCCAAGCTGAAGCACGGTGTGAAGAGAACTTCGCTGGAAACGCTGCGCAAAAAACTGGATCGGCGGGAGTCCGATCAGGACCGGGACAGCAAGGAATAAGCCCAGTGGGTTGTTGCGGATTTGTTGCAATTATCTGCGATGACCCGCTTTTTTATCGGTTTTTTGCGGTGTATTCTGTGCATTTTTGTGCGATAAAGATTGCCGGAAGCTATTTTCAAATCGCACATTTGATGCTATACTGTTACATAAGAGCGTAACTGGATAAACTATGTCTGAAGCTGGCAATTTTTGCCGGACTGCGAGGGATGACCATGTCTGATAAAACAATTCAAACTGCAACCGTCGGCACAGTACAGCCGGGTGCCCTTACAGCCATTGCACGCAAGGAGGACTTCCTGCAGCATCTGCAAGACTTTCTGGACACACACAAAACCGAAAAGTGGTGCGTCGCGGCCATCGACGTTGAGCACTTCAGGCTGTACAACGAGCTTTACGGCACCGAGCAGGGCAATACCCTGCTGAACACCCTGGCCAGCCATCTGCTGGACTATCAAAAGACCTCCGGCCGCCCTGTGGGCTACTGGGGCAACGATGACTTTTTCCTCTGCCTGCCGGACGACCGCGTGCAGCAGCAGGACATCGTGATCACGCTGCAGACCTGCGTGAACCCCAATCATCAGGATGTCACCTTCTTTCTGGCGCTGGGCCTGTGCCCGGTGAGCGAGCATCCGGAAGCGGACGCCGCCGCCCTGTGCAACTACGCCCAGATCGCCGTGATGAACCCGGACCATTCCGGCAGCGGCATCCACCGCTTTGCCCCGGCCATGCTGGACAGCCTCAAGGCCCAGCAGCAGTTGCTGAGTGAGCTGGAGCATGCGCTGGACAACCACGAATTCACCTTTTTCCTGCAGCCCAAGTGCAACAGCATGACCCGCGCCATCGTGGGCATGGAAGCACTGGTGCGCTGGAACCACCCCACCCGCGGCTGCGTGCAGCCGTCCGAGTTCATGCCCCTGCTGGAGAACACCGGCCTGATCACCCGGCTGGACCAGTACATCTGGGAAGCCGTCTGCCAGACGCTGCAGAAGTGGCAGGCCGGCGGCAGCAATCTGGTGCCCGTGTCGGTGAACGTGTCCGTGGTGGACATCGTGAATCTGGACGTGCCGCAGATCTTCTCGGATCTGGTGGAGAAATACCAGCTGGAGCCCAAGCTCCTGCTGGCCGAGATCACCGAGACCATGCTGGCCGAGAACTCCTCGGTGGTGGAAAATGCTATCCAGGGCCTGCACCGCAAGGGCTTCTCGGTGCTGATGGACGACTTTGGCAGCGGCTACTCGTCGCTGAACATGCTCAAGGACACCAACGTGGATGCCATCAAGCTGGACATGAAGCTCATCGACATGAACCAGCAGAACCGCAGCAAGGGTGTGCAGATCGTGGAATCGGTGATCAATATGGCTCACCGGCTCAATCTGCCCATCATTGCCGAGGGTGTGGAGACCCCGGAGCAGGTGTCCATGCTGCAGGCTGCCGACTGCCTGTATACGCAGGGCTACTACTTCTTCAAGCCCATGCCCATTGAAAACGCTGAAAAGCTGCTGGCCCAGCCCAACAACGCCGATTACTGGGATATGCGCCGCGACCTGATGCGCCGCGACCACCGCACCGCTGCGGAGGACCCGGACTCGGAAAAGACGGCACTGGCCCTGCAGGCATATCAGATCTTTACCGACAATCTGCTGGAAGTTTCGCTGCTCAACCTGGTCACCGGCACCTACCGGGTGATCAAGCGGGATGCCCGCCTGCCCAGCGCAGACCTGGCCAAGGAAGAGGACTTTACCACCTTCTGCGACCGTCTGGTGAATGAAAAGGTCGTGCACCCGGACGATGCAGAGATGTTCCAGGAGCAGGTGGACCTGCCCCTGCTGCAGGACACCCTGTTCCACTCCCAGCAGCCGGAGTTCTACCGCTTCCGTAAGCAGGTAGCCAACCAGTTCGTGTGGATCACCATGGAAGTGCTGCCCTGCCGCGGCTGCTGCGCCCAGAACCCCTGGGCCACCGTGCTGATGCGGGAGGACGCACAGGCCAACCAGCTGAGTGAGGAGCTGGACTTCTCCTACAGCCACGACACCCTGACCGGCCTTGCCAACCGCAGCAAGTATGAGAGCGACCTGCGGGAGCTGCAATATTCGGATTACGATTCCATGGTGTGCACCTACATCGACGTGGTGGGCCTGCATGAGGTGAACGATCACCTGGGCCACCGCAGCGGCGACAACCTGCTGTGCACCATTGCCAACGCCGCCCGCAAGTTCTTTGTGAGCAGCCGCATCTACCGCGTGGGCGGTGACGAATTCGTCGTGCTCACCCCCAACCTGCCGCCCTACGACGTATGGACCGCCTCTGACCGGATGCGCGTGTTCCTGCGGGAGAAGGACTGCGAGATCTCGGTGGGCATCCAGAACACCGACAATCTGCGCAAGCTGGAAGCGGCCGTGGACAAGGCCGAGCAGGCCATGCAGCAGGACAAGCTGGCCTACTACAGCCGCAACGGGCAGGAGCGTCAGCTCAAGGGCCTGAACGAAAAGCTGGAGCGCACCCTGACCCAGAAGCGGGACGCCGAGCACTTCCTGCGGGTGCTGGCCCCCAAGTACCGCAGCGTGTATGTGGTGAACCTGCAGGAGGACAGCGCGCGGCCCATCATCCTTCCGGACTTCTTCCAGAAGATCCTGGACACCTCCGGCGGCTCCTTCCGTGCCGTCATCACCGCTTACCGCGACCAGTATGTGGTGCCGGAATCCCACGACGCCTTCAACAGCGTGCTGGATTACAGCTTTGTGCGCAGCAAGGTGCTGAGCGGCGAGATCGTGGAGGTGCACTACACCAGAACAGACGGTGCACCCTACACCCTCAAGATCACCCCGTATTCCTCCAGCGGCTCTCACATCCACGAGACCATCTGGATCTTTGCAGATGATACGGCAACGCTTACCCCCCCGACGCAAATTAAAAAACAATCGTAACAGCGTAAAATAAAAGAGCACCGTTCCGGCCGGAACGGTGCTCTTTTGCTGTTTTCGGTTCAATTTATGCCCAGAGGTTTTCCGGGTACTGGCCCTCGGCGGTCTTGCGGGCAATGGCCTCCACCACCAGCGGCTTATCCTCGCGGTAGGTCACGCCGTACCACTTGTCGGTGCTGCGCAGCACCTGGATCTTTGCCTTGCCTTCCTCGATCAGTTCGGTGACCACCAGCGGCAGGAAATACTCACACTTGAGCGGGTTGGTCGGCAGATTTGCGTCCAGCCATGCGGCAAAGCGGTTCTCGGCCTCGTCCAGGAAGCTCTTGCCAAAGCCCCACAGATTCATGCTGACGAGGGTATCACCCGGCAGGTCGGTCCAGCTTGCGCCGCCGTCCTCGGTGTAGTGCACGCCGTCTGCATAGGGTTCGATGCGGGTGCGCTCGGTCACGCTGTGCAGGGTGCCGTCCGGGTTGGTCACGCACACGCCGCGGGCCACGCTGCCGTTCTCCGACACCGTGTTGCGGAGCAGGTAGCTCACCATGCAGTAGTCGTAATAGCTGCCGTCCTCGTGGGTGGACAGGTAATCGTACATCACCCGGAACGCCTCGGGGCCGTAGTAGTCATCGGCGTTGATCACCGCAAAGGGGCCGTCGATGAGGTCCTTGGCGGCCAGCACGGCGTGGCAGGTGCCCCAGGGCTTGACCCGGCCTTCCGGCACGGTGTAGCCTGCAGGCAGCTCTACCAGCTGCTGGAAAGCGTATTTCACGTTCATGGCCTTGGCCACACGGTCGCCGATGGCGGCCTTAAAGGCATCCTCGATCTCGTGCTTGATGACAAAGATCACGGTCTCGAAGCCTGCGCGGCGGGCGTCGTAGAGCGAATAATCCACGATGACCTGTCCGTTGGGGCCCACGGGGTCGATCTGCTTCATGCCGCCGTAACGGCTGCCCATGCCGGCCGCCATCACGACCAGTACCGGTTTGTTCATAACAAGTTCCTCCTCTGTTTTGCAAACACCGCCTGCGCGGTGGGAATTCCACGCTTTTATTATACTCCCTTTGCACTTCCGGAGCAAGTGCAAAGAGGCTGCCGCAGGCCGTTCTGCGGGGCCGCGCGCAGTTTCGCAAGCGTAAATTTCCAAAATATGCAATTTATTCTTGCCAAAGTCTTGTTTTTCGTTCTACTTTCGTGTATACTTGCTTCATTAAGTGCAAGTTTTACCTGTCAATTTCCAGTTTTGCTTGTCAAGAAACACTTTCCGATCATCAAGAAAGAGGGATATTCTCATGAATGAAGCCGTCACCAAGCGTTTCCTGCTCTGCTTCCGCCTGATGCTGCTGGTCTGGATCCTCATCGTCAACGCCATCCTGCATGTGGTGGGCTTTGAGTACAGCTGGCTCATCTTCCTCAGCAACATCATGCTGTTCACCATGGAGGGCGACATCAAGGACCGTTTCGTCTCGGTGGAGCTGGGCGGTCTGGTGGGCATGGTGTTCACCGTGATCGCCCTGCTGGCCATCACCTTCCTCACCCCGGTGCTGGGCAGCTTTTTCGGCTTCCTCATCCCGCTGGCCGTCGTGCTGTTCGTGCTGATCATCCTGCACCCCTACGCCCCCAAGGTACTCAACAATGTGGGCTTTGCCTACCTTACGGTGGCCTGCATCGACGCCGAGACCTTCGCGGCCAACCTGCCGCTGTTCTTTGCCACCTACATCCTCGGCTCGCTGGCCTTCAACGGCGTGTGCGTGCTGCTGATGAAGCCCGCCAAGGCACTGGCCGTGAAGAGCGTGCAGCGCACCCAGAGCGAGACCGCCTGACGTTCTCCTATTTTTCTCCGATAAATGCAGCAGAGGCCCCTGTTCCAACCGGAACAGGGGCCTCTGCATTGTTATGAGCCTTTATCAGGCGTTGTAGGTGCGGTTCTTGATCTCGTCGGTCACCTTGGCAACGAAGGCATCCAGCTCCATCGTGGTGGTCTCGCCCTTGCGGTCACGCACCGAGATGTTGCCTGCCTCGGCTTCCTTGGCACCCAGAACCAGCATATAGGGCACACGGTCCACCTGCTGTGCGGCACGGATCTTGTAGCCGATCTTCTGGTTGTCGTCGTCCAGTGCCACACGGACACCGGCCTCCACCAGCTTCTCCGTAACATCCTGAGCGTAGTCCAGGGTCTTTTCGGACACGGGCAGCACCTTGACCTGCACGGGGGCCAGCCAGGTGGGGAACTTGCCCTTGGTCTCCTCGATCAGGTAAGCCATGAAGCGGTCCAGAGAGCCCAGGATGGCGCGGTGCAGCACCACAGGGGTCTTTTCGGTGCCGTCCTTGTCCACATAGGTCAGGTGGAACTTGGCGGGCAGGCAGAAGTCCAGCTGGCAGGTGGACAGGGTGTACTCGGCACCCACGGCGGGCTTGACGTTCACGTCCAGCTTGGGGCCGTAGAAGGCAGCCTCGCCGATCTCCTCGGTGAAGTGGATGCCCAGCTCGGTCAGCACCTCACGCAGAGCGTTCTCGGCGTGGTTCCACATAGCGTCATCGTCGTGGTACTTCTTCTTGTCGGCGGGGTCACGCAGGCTCAGCACGCAGCGGTAATCGGTGATGTTGAAGTCCTTGTAGGTCTCAAAGATCAGGTTGCACACGTCGGCCACTTCGCTCTTGATCTGCTCCGGGGTGCAGAACAGATGGGCGTCGTTCTGGCAGAAGTGACGGCCGCGCTCGATGCCCTTCAGGGTGCCGGAGGACTCGTAACGGAAGTCGTGTGCGATCTCACCGATGCGCATGGGCAGGTCGCGGTAAGAGTGCGGATGATTTGCGTAGATCATCATGTGGTGGGGGCAGTTCATCGGGCGCAGGACGTAGCTCTCGCCCTCCATCTCCATGGCGGGGAACATGTTCTCACGGTAGTGATCCCAGTGGCCGGAGGTCTTGTACAGGTTCACGGTACCGATGCAGGGGGTCATGACGTGCAGGTAGCCGCGTGCACGCTCCTTGGCCTTGATATAGTTCTCCAGCTCCTGCCAGACGGTGTAGCCTGCGGGCAGGAACAT
>OGKG01003906.1_pt1 | contig 13250 bp, 11 predicted proteins | sample 1572201 | NCBI WGS metagenome assembly OGKG01 (sample SAMEA2582146, study PRJEB24529) | metagenome | biome: Human gut stool | place: China | collected 2011 | reverse complement strand
TTTTTATACCCCACCTATTGATATACACTGTAACCATCAAAGAAGATTAAATCATAAAATTCAAAGAAATGGAGGAGCTGCTATGAAAGGAATATTCGGAAGTATGTTTGATCTGAACCATGATGGAAATATTAGTCCACTGGAAAGTGCAATGGAATTTACCTTCCTAAATGAACTACTGAAAGACGATTCTGACGTACAGACGGAGTTAGAATTATCGGGCCTGGATCCAGACGAGTTGGAGTTTATGGATGCAGATGAACGAAGAGAAGTACTAGAAGATGCCGGACTGGATCCGGATGAATATGATTTCTAATGAAGGAGCGTTTACAATGGCAAAAGTATTTATCACACTGACAGGAACAAAACATTATTTCGGAAATGATTTTCTTGAAAAGGGTACGAAAATCAGACTGGAGAAAGAACCTAATAATGAGTATGACAAGGAAGCAATCAAAGTTACTTATAAAGGCCTTGGAAAAATCGGATATGTGGCGAACAGCTCCTATACTGTTATTGGTGAGTCGATGAGTGCCGGACGTCTATACGACAAGATTGGAGATGTTGCATATGCAAAGGTAATACTTGTTACACCAGCTGGGACAATCTGCAAAATTTGTAAAAAGAGTCTGGTAAAAGACGAGGAGCAATAATGAAAAACAAAGAGATATTGAGAAAAATCTATTATGAAAATAGAGCAATAAACAGAAATATTCAGCATCTGGCTAATATCAGTTTAATTGGTTTGCTTGCAAGGTCAGCCAAAGAAGCAAAAGAAAGCGATGATGAACAAGGAAAAAATCTTGCAAAAGCAGGGCTGCTCTTAGTAGTTATTTCGGAAGTCCTGATAATAATTAGTGATATTCTAGATTATCGGAAAAATGAAAATCGAAGAGAAAATAGAAAAGTGTGAGTAAGGGAGAAGAAATGTATACAAAAGAACAGAATGAAGAAATAGAAAAAGTATGCCGAGTGTTTGATAGTTATATCAGAGAAAATCCATATTTCGATGTTGACTGGTCAGATAAACTTGGCTACATCTATTTAAGTGGAATCACTCCCGACAGAGAAGATGTTTGCATGGCACCGTTAATTCTCAGGTCTGATGAGGATCTTTGTGAAGAAATCATATATAATATGGCTGGCGGCAGATATATTAAAACAGATTGGAGTACATCGTGACGATCCAGAAGATTGTTCCTCAGGCGAACGGAAAAAGATTAAAGAAGAATTAAAGCCATATATGGATCAGCTTCCAGAATATACACATTTGGTTACTGAGCTATTCAGAGAATAACGTATTTTAATCTGCAATAAACATGATATGAATTTATTTCAGGAGGAAGAACAAATGAGTAAAAAAGAAGGATACAGCAGAAAAGGATTATTTGGAGAAATCAAGCATTATGATGCGAATGGAAGAAAGATCGGAGAAAGTAGACCTAACATTTTGGGAGGATATAGCAATTACGATACAAATGGTCATAAAACTGGTGAGAGTAGACCTGGTATCTTTGGCGGAATGAATCATTATGACAGCCACGGACACAAAACTGGATCAACCAGACCTGGTATATTGGGTGGAGTAAATCATTATGATGACAAAGGGCCTAAAACTGGTCACAGCAATCCTGGAATATTAGGTGACTGGAACCACTACGATGACTGATACTTAAGAAGGAAGGAGTCAACATGTACAATCTGATTATAGATCTGGAAATGTGTAATGTGCCGAGAGATTATAGGCGGAGATCTTACAAATATGTAAACGAAACCATACAGATAGGTGCGGTATTATTGGATGAGAATTTTAAAAGAATCAGTACGCTATGTCAATATGTACACCCGGAATATGGAGTCATCGATCATTTTATTGAATCTTTGACTGGCATTAGAAATTCACAGGTGAAAAATGCTCCACGGATGCAGGAAGCATTGTTACATATGATTGACTGGCTTGGAGACCGCGAGTATCAGATCTATGCATGGAGTGAATCAGACCGAGATCAGATTGTACATGAGATTAAAGCAAAGAAAATCACGGACGAAAAAATTCTTGCTTTTGTAGAAAAAGAGAACTGGATCGACTATCAGGCAGTTTTTACAAAGAGATATGAATTAACCAGACAGCTTAATTTGGAAGAAGCATTGGGGCGGGCAGAAATAGAACCGGAAGGAAGATTTCATGATGGATTAGATGATGCAGTGAATACCGGTTATCTGATTGAAAAGCTGGAACTGAATCCGGACTATCAGTTAGTTAGTTATGAGATGACGGAAAAGCCGACAGAACATCTTTCGTGTAATCTTGGAGAATTGCTTGCAGAGTTGAATTTACAATTGGTCTAGTATGGATAGGTTACGTAGATTACAAAAGCTGAAAACAGTTTATTTTTCGATAAGTTTTGTGTGAAAAGATGCACTATATGTCTCCCATCTATGGTATACTTGAGTTATCATTTGGTGAAAGGAGACAGGATAAGTGCCGAAGGGAAGTAATCAGAAATTCAAGCTATACCGGCTTGCTCAGATCATGCAGGAACAGACAGATGATGAGCATTATATTACTATGCCAGAAATTATGGAAGGATTGGCAAAATATGATGTGACAGCAGATCGGAAAAGTGTATATAACGATCTGAGAGATCTGAGTGTTCTTGGAATAGATGTAGAAGGTGAACCTGTAGGAAACCGATATCATTATCATGTTGTAAATCGTGCATTTGAACTTCCAGAATTAAAACTTTTGTTAGATGCTATCCAGTCTTCAAAATTTATTACAGAGAAAAAATCGAATGCACTGATTAAAAAACTGGAAACATTGGTCAGTAAATATGATGCACAGAAATTGCAACGGCAGGTGTTTGTTTCCGGAAGAATTAAAACAATGAATGAGAGCATCTATTACACTGTGGATGCGATTCATAGTGCAATTTCGGAAAATAAGAAGATTAAATTTCAGTATTATCAGTGGAATGTGAAGAAGGAAATGGAACTTCGCCATAATGGAGCGTGGTATCATATCAGTCCCTGGGGACTTTCCTGGGATGATGAAAACTATTATCTGGTTGGTTATGATTCAGATGCAGGGCAGATTAAACATTACCGGGTAGATAAGATGCTACATATCAAATTGTCAAGTGAGAGACGAGAAGGAAAAGAGCACTTTAAAAAATTAGATATGGCAGATTATGCAAAGAAAAGTTTCGGAATGTTCGGAGGAAAAGAACAGAGCGTAAAGTTGCTGGTAAAAAACAGTCTGGCAGGTGTTATCATTGACCGGTTTGGAAAGAATGTGATGTTGATTCCGGCAGATGAAGAACATTTCACAGTAAATGTAAATGTGCATGTCAGCAGGCAGTTTCTGGGATGGGTGTTTTCACTGGGAAAGGATATAAAGATTGTTGGCCCGGAAGATGTAGTGAAGCAAATGAAATCTGAGGTAAAGAGATTAATTAATCAGTATGGGTAGTATTCTATTGTGAAAATAATATACATGAGATTGTTGGCTTTCGTGTAATGCTCGCACATCAAAAAGAAGAGGACGAATTAAAGATGTATGTAATGCAAGAGTTTTGAAGTATTGCGGATAAAGATAAACGGAGGATAAAAAATGGCGACTACAGATTTGAATTTTTTTACGAATGAACCAGAAAGGGATCTTTATAGCCGTTATAGCAAAGGAAACTGACAAATATTCTTATGTCTTTGTTGATGATTATGCGATAATAGGACTAACCTGAGAAGCCCGGAAATAAAGGCTTGTGGCTGAAACAGCTCGGATTTGAAGAAGGGGATCCTGTGATGGTTAAATGTGAGGATAACATGCTTCTCGTCACGAAGGTGGAATCGGGTACTGAAGCTGCTGTGGCAAGGTAAGTAAAGATCAGTGGAGCAGATGGGAAGATTTCTGTCGGCTCCATTTTGCTGCCAGTGCAATTTGACTGGTGATAAATACTGAGAAAGTCGGGCTTGAGATGGGTTATGATAGAAAATCTTGGAATTTCCAATAAAATCTTGAGAAAAAATGACCACCGTGATATAATAAAATCACGTATGCGTTATAAGATAACAGCCCATTTTGAGAGGTTAAAAACGACTATGGCAATGAACTACGATAAATTATGGAAAATGCTTATTGATAAAAAAATGAACAGGACGGAACTACATGAGCAAGCGCATGTGTCAACAAATGCCATAGCTACCATGGGCAAAGGTGGCGATGTGTCGACAAAGGTTCTTGATAAGATTTGCAAGACGCTTGATTGTCAGATCCACGACATTGTTGATTACGTACAGGATGATGACGACGTACAAGAAAAATAACTGCAAGGAGCATTTTTGTGTGGTGTAAGAACTGTAATATAGAGACAAATGAAAAAAAGTGCCCAATCTGCGGTGAGGAGACATTCGAAGATTATCCTACTGAAGTTTACTGGTGCGATAATTGCAGAGTTCCGGTAATGCAGGAAGTAAATCAAGCGGACAAAGGAATCTGTCCAAGATGTGGCAAGCCGATGAAATATCTTGCTGCAGATATTAGGCCTGTATTTCCCGAAGAAAGGTTGCTGATTGAGATTCTGCTGAAGAAGGAACCTCATCAGTGGATAAATGAATCTGTATGGGCATCCAACAACAGATACTATATAAATGGCATGTCTGTTGCTTTGCCTAACAAGTTGTTTCAGGAAGCAAATGCTGACGAATATATAGAGAAGCTTGAAAGAAATAAGGACGATAATTCCTATGAAGCTTTTGATCGTTACATAGATGCTTTTGTCGAGGCGAATAGGACAAGGTTGGACTATCTGATTGACGAATCACATACATTTGTCAAGAAAACGGCGGCTAAGTTCCCGGAGGAGAATATAGTTCTATCGTTCTCGGGTGGAAAAGACTCCACTGTAACTGCAGATGTGGCAATAAAAGCATTGAGTGAACCATCACTGGTGCACATTTTTGGAAATACTACGCTTGAGTTTCCACTCACAATTGAGTATGCCAAGCGCTATAGAAAGAATCATCCGCAGTCTATTTTTAAGATTGCTGAAAATCATGAGCAGGTATTCAGAGATGTCTGTGAGGATATAGGACCACCAGCTAGAATGATGAGATGGTGTTGCTCTATGTTTAAGACAGGGCCGATTACCAGAGTAATTAATTCCTTATATAGGGATCAACGCATTCTGACCTTTTATGGAATTAGGAAATCGGAGTCTGTAAGTAGAAGTAAGTATAACAGGGTTGAGGATGATGCTGAGTCAGTAAAAATTCAGCAGCAGACAGTAGCGTCTCCAATATTCTTCTGGAAGGATATGGATATTTGGCTATATATCTTGGCTGAAAAGATTGATTTTAATGATGCTTACCGTTTGGGTTATGACAGAGTTGGATGTTGGTGCTGTCCTAACAATAACCAGAGGGCACAGTTCCTTTCAAGAATTTATATGCCAGAGCAAGCAAAGGCTTGGAGGGATTTCCTCATAGATTTTGCAAGAAAGATAGGAAAGCCTGATGCAGAAGAGTACGTGGATTCTGGCGCATGGAAGGCAAGACAAGGTGGTAATGGTCTTGCGGCAGCGGGTGATGTAAAAATTCGCTTTACCAACTGCACAACTGAAGATTATGCAAAGATTTATCGCTTGGTACGTCCGATGGATGATGAGTTTTTAAATATGCTCACACCATTTGGAAGAGTGGCTCCTGAGCTTGGTCAGAAGCTATTGCATGAGGTGCTGGTACTCGATATAAGGACGAATGTTCCTATTCTGTCAGTACAGCCTTTTGAACAGGGTGGATATGAGTTTGCTGTAAAAATCAGAACCATAAATGTTAAGGATCATGACGATTTACAGCATATGGTTGGATACCAAGTTAGGAAATTTAATGCATGTAGAAAATGCTTGAAATGTGAATCCCTTTGCAAAGCAGGGGCGATTTCGATTTCAGCAGACAGATATTATATTGATCCGGAAAAATGTGTTCATTGCAAAATGTGCGTGACTGCCAAATATCTCAGAGGTGGCTGCATGATGGACAAATATTTACGGACAAAGGATTAGGAGGAACAGAGGGATGGCTACGAAGTTTCGAGCCCATGAAACATTCTTTATTAGAAAGGGATGGCTCAGTAAAGGTATGCGCTATGTATCGCAGAAGCCAGATGTCTTTACTGACAAAGATGATAATCCGATGGATGTTCTTGGAATCGGTGCCAATATGGTCAAATCCCTTAGATATTGGCTTCAGGCAGTGGGCCTGACGAAAGAACCGAAGACTGGTAAGAAGAATCAATCCCTGACTGATTTCGGAAAGCTGGTACATGAGAAGGATCCTTATACAGAGGAGTTAGGGACACTTTATCTTCTCCACTATAAGCTTGTAACTGATGAAGAGATGGCTCCATCCTGGTATTACTTCTTCAATAGATTTGCTATGAAAGAATTCAACAAGGATGATTTCGTTGCTCAGATACAGAATGAATTGAAGATGGATGGTACAACGGTAGCTATCAGATCATTGACCGATGACTTTGCCTGCATTGTTAATACGTATGTGCCAAGGTATAAGTCTGATCCCAATAAGGTTTCTCCAGAGAATAATATTAATTGTCCATTCGGAGAGCTTGGCCTTATTGATATTCTGAGTAAAGAGCGAGGCAATTATACATACAAGAAGTCCATACCAATGGCAAGAAGCTTTAATCCGTGGGTAATTATGGCAGTTATTGTAGATCAGTCAAACGGTAGGGAAGAGATTGCATTAAATGAGCTTCTATCCGCTGAGAAGAATATTGGTAAGGTATTTAACCTTGATTCGATTTGTATGCTTTCCTTGCTCCGTGAAGTGGAGAAGCTTGGAGAGATTAAGATTATCCGTACAGCAGGATTGGATGTTGTCCGGGTATTACATAAACGTAGCTTTATTGACTGTGTTAAAAAATATTATGCCGATATAGAGGGAACAAATTCATGAGCAAAATGATTTCTGTTGCGTCAGGCTTTCAGTATTCAGTAAACATAGGATACGACCTGAACAATGATGACAAATTAAAGAATTTCATACCGACAAAATCGGCATTGACGTTGTTAAAGGACATACTTAGCAGTACAGCCCTTGATGCAACGGAAAGAGCACGAGTTCTTGTAGGAGCATATGGAAAAGGTAAGTCTCACATTATACTTACCATTCTTTCGGTGCTTATGCAAAGAGACCGTTCTTTGTTTACACATTTGATGCCGAAAATCAATGAAGATCCAGAGCTGAAGCAGCTAGTTGATAATTACTATTCAGATAAGAACAATAGGATCCTGCCGGTTATCATTAATGGAACAAGTGGTAGCTTACCACAGGCTTTTCTTCTTGCATTGCAGAGAACGCTTGATGAGAATGGTCTGGATATCATGCCAGAGACCAATTACAGGGCTGCTATTAATGCCATACAGAAGTGGAAAGCTGATTATCCGAAGACTTACGATAAATTCAAGAAAGAAATAAGTCTTCCGGTAGATGCTTTTATTTCTGAACTAAACGATTACAATGCTGCAATCTACAGCGAGTTTGAAGAGGTTTATCCTAAACTTACATCGGGAAGTATATTCAATCCGTTTGTGGGATTTGATGTTGTAGAGTTATATGAGAGTGTTGTAAAGAGCCTCAAGCAGCGTGGATATCTGGGAATATATGTTGTCTATGATGAATTCAGCAAGTTCCTGGAGTCTAACATCACAGCAGCCTCTGTTAGTGACACAAAGATGTTGCAGGATTTCGCTGAGAAATGTAATCGAAGTAGTGAGAATGAGTTGCATTTATTGTTGATTTCTCACAAAGAGATATCCAACTATATTGATCAGTTGCCAAAGGCAAAGGTTGATGGTTGGCGTGGCGTTTCCGAAAGATTCCGTCACATTCATTTGAACAATAACTTTGCTCAGACATATGAGATTATATCTACTGTTATCATTAAGGACAGAGATAAATGGGAAGATTTCCAAGATAATAATATAGCCAGATTTGATCAGTTGATGTCAAGATATGCTGAGCATGCAATATTCAGTGACACAGATCAGAAGGAATTGGAGACAACAATATATGAATGCTACCCGTTACATCCGGTTTCAACATTTATTCTTCCAAGACTTTCTGAACGTGTAGCACAGAATGAACGTACATTATTTACCTTCCTGTCTGCTGATGGAACATCGACTCTACCAGCATTCTTGAGAGGATTAAAGGATAAGGACTTCAGAGTCATTACACCTGATCTTATTTTTGATTACTTTGATCCGGTTCTACAGAAGGAACCTTTTGCAGGAGAACTTCACAAGAACTATGTTTTGACAAAGACTATTCTTGATCAGATTGAAGATCAGATTCTTGAAAGCAAGATAGTAAAGACGATTTCTTTGATATATCTGTTGGGGCAGTTTGATAAGCTGAAGCCTATTAAAGAGGAGATTGTCGGAATCTACAGCATGGAATACAAGCCTGCTGAGATTGAAGCTGCAATTGACCATCTTATCAAAGATGAGTATGTGATTTATCTGAAGCGTAGTAATGACTATCTGAAATTGAAGCAGACATCTGGTGTGGATGTAGAGCAGAAGATATCAGATACTATCGCAGCTTTGGCTCCTTCATTCTCATTGAAGAGCGCATTGAATGCTTCAAATATTGATAACTACCTCTATCCATCAAAATATAATGATGAGAAAGAAATGATTCGCTACTTTGAGTTTGAGTTCATTGAAGAGCAGGAACTTGAAGGTGATATTGATTGGGTGAAAAAGGCTGAGGATATCAATGCAGATGGTGTGGTATATGCTATTGTCTGTGAGGATCCTGAGTCTATTAAGGGAATAAAGAATAAAATACTAAAGACTAGCCAGGGGTGCGATAGATTTATTTTCATAATGCCGAAGAAAGCTACTGCTATTAGAAAAATCCTGCAGGAGTTTGAAGCAGTAAGCACACTGAGGGATAAGGCAAAAGAGGATACAGTTCTTTTTGAAGAGTATGAAGTAATATATGAGGATTTAAGAGATGTAATCAGTGAATTTATCAGTGGTTACACCCATCCTGAAGATTACAAGTCTGTATATATTTACAACGGCGAAGAGAAGAGCATATTACGTAAGGCTGCTTTGACAGGGCTTGCATCGAACATTTGCTTTAGTACTTTCTCTGAGACACCAGTTATTAACAATGAGGCAATCAATAAGGATGAGATTACCTCAATCGCAAATAATAGCAGAAATAAGATTCTTTCAGGTCTTCTCAGAAATGTTTTGGAGCCAAATCTTGGGCTTACCGGAACTGGCCAAGAAGTTTCTATTATGAGAAGCACACTTGTAAGAAAAGAGGTTCTTCTCGATGATCAGGAGGGTATCAGAATCAACCTGGCTCCATCGGATAAGCTGATGAAGGGCGTGCTTGACGCAATTGTTTCCTTCGTCATGGATGCCAAAAAGAAGGGTACAGCATCCTTTGATCAGCTTTATAATGTGCTTACAACTCCGGAATATCATATAGGTATTAGGAGTGGAGTTATTCCAATATATATTGCAGCTGTCTTTCATGAATTTAGTGAGGACATAATTCTGCAGAATGAATTGGGACAGTTGCCATTATCTGCTGATACCTTGCAGATGATTAATGCGTGTCCTGAGGATTACACACTGGTATTCCTTGAATGGAATCTTGGAAAGCAGGAATTTGTAAGCAAGCTTTCAGAGATTTTCAGCAATTATGTTATTGAGGCAGAAAAGAATCTTAGTGCTTATGATTTTGTAGCATCTGCAATGAAGCGCTGGTACCTGTCACTGCCAAGATATGCTAAGGAATCCAAAGGAATTGGTGACAAGGAATCGAGCAAGAGATACCTTAAGATGGTTAAGTTGCTTAAGCTGAATCTTAACGGTCATGAGTTGTTGTTTGAGAAACTTCCTGAAGCCTTTGGATATAGAGATTTCAACGAAGGCCTTGCAGAGAATATTGAGAATGCTAAAAACTACTATGATGGTAAGATAGCTGAGCTCAAAGTTGAGCTGATAAAGCAGACCAAAGAGATATTCTCAATCGCTGCAAACAGAGCTAAGTTAAAAAGGACATCCTTATCATCTGTAATAAAGGATTGGTGTGAAACACTGGATCCGCACGTATTTGAGCAGCTTTTTGAAAATGGAACAAACAAGTGCCTGGGACTTTTTAAGAAAGTAACAAATGATGAAGAGACATTTGTTGCCAGATTAGCAAAGGCTGCAACGGATCTCAGAGTTGAAGACTGGAATGATGATACTGTAGAACGTTTCAAAGAGAATCTTGCAATGTACAAAAAGACTGCTGAAAAATTCCAAAGCAGTGAGTCTGAACGTGAAGACAGTGCTGCAAGTACTTATGAAATCAGATTTCGTAGTGATGATGGTTCATCAGAAGTAAAACGATTTGACAGAGTTGAAACAAGTAAGAGAGGAAGGCTTCTGTATAATTCGATTCTGTCTGAGATAGATTCAATGGGATATTCTATTTCAGAACAGGAGAAGAGGCAGATCCTCATGGATATATTAAAGAAAATGTGCTAAGAGGAGGTATTACAAGTGGCATATTTTGATAATGCTGCAACTACATACCCAAAGCCGGATTGCGTCTATGACTTCATGGATAGCTTTTATCGTTCCAGCGGAGCAAATGCTGGACGTGGAAACTATAAGCTTGCGCAGAGCGCAGGAACTTTAATTGGAGATACACGAAAGAAGATCCAGGAGCTCCTGCATTGCCAGGCAAAGCAGGTTGTCTTTGAACCAACGGCAACAATAGCTTTGAATATTATTATTCAGGGCATTATTGAAAAAGGAGCTGTTAATATTTATATCAGCCCCTTTGAGCATAATGCAGTTACCAGAACACTTCATCATTTTGAAGAGCAGGGGAAAATCAAGGTCACACAGCTGACTGTTTCAAAGGATATGGTGTATGATCTGAAAAAAATCAGATATCAGTTTGATACGTTTAAACCTGATTTTGTTATAGTTAGTCATGCCAGCAATGTGTTTGGACTTATAGCGCCAGTAGAGGATATTTTTGCGCTGGCTAAAAAGTACGAAGCCATAACTCTTGTGGATATGGCACAGACTGCTGGGTTGGTAGATTTGAACATAGGCCTTACCACTATAGATTTTGCTGTATTTGCAGGACATAAAACATTGTATGGCCCAACTGGAATATCTGGATTTGTGATGAATCCATTGGTGAAATTTCCGGCAGTAATATTTGGCGGTACTGGATATGAATCTGCAAATCAGGATATGCCGGAAGATTTACCTCAGAAATATGAGATGGGGACTTTGAACATTGCTGGTATAGCCGGATTAAATGCAGCCCTTGGCTGGTCAGCACAGGTTACTATCGATGCCATAAGAGAAAAAGAAGCTGAGAATCGAAAGAAGCTGATAGACCTCTTAGGCAGATACTCCTATATTAAAATAATTGGGAATTATGATTCATGTAATTATGTGGGAATAGTTTCTTGCATCATAGAGGGAATAAGCAGCGACAGTGCAGGACCTGTGTTTGACAGGTGTGAAATCGCTGTCAGAACAGGGCTACAGTGTGCACCGCTGGCACATCAGTTTATAGGAACGTTTCCAGCGGGAACTATTAGATTCAGTGTTAATTATTTTACGACAGATAAAGATTTTGCAAAGTTAGAAGAAGCTTTGGATTATATAGATTCAGAGCTGTAGGAGGATTGTTGTGAGCTTAAAGGACAAGAGAATAAAAAGCGAATACCGGTCCTTGATTGATAATGCGGTGCAGGATTTTTATATTCCGCTGCTGCATGAGTCAACATCATATAAGCGTGCTGTGGGATTCTTTTCATCTTCAGCCCTTGTCGAAATATCAAAGGGGATAGCTGATATGGCTAAAGATGGTGGAAAGATTGAAATAGTTGCCTCACCGTATTTGTCTGATTACGATATTCAGGCTATCAAGGAAGGATATGAGAATAGGCAGAAGATAATAGAGGGGGCGCTCATACGTCAGTTGTCTGATGAGCACGAGGATTACTATTCTATGGAGCGCCTGAATCTTCTGGCACATCTTATTTCAGATGGAATCCTTGATATTCGCATTGCCTATATTGATAAGGACAATGAAATTGGAATGTACCATGAGAAGATGGGAATTCTGGAAGATAAAGACGGAAATCATGTTGCTTTTTCTGGATCAATGAATGAGTCTATGACAGCGATGTCCATCAATTATGAGACTATAGATGTATTCTGTGATTGGAGAGAGGCTGAAGCTGATAGAGTTAAGTTAAAGGAAAACGCCTTTTATTCCATGTGGAATAATGTTGAGCCAAGCTTAAAGGTTTTGAAATTTCCAAATATTTCCGATGTACTTATTGAGAAATACAGAAGGAAGGATCCCAATTTTGATATTGATTATGAGCAGTTCAAAAGAAGAATCCTTGCTTATGGAAGTATGTTGCAAGGGATGAGCAATTCTTCTGGAGCTCAGGTAGGAGCAAGAATACCAGCAGATGTTGAGCTACATGAATATCAGAAGGAAGCCATTGCTTCCTGGGTAGGTGAAAACTATCGAGGAATTTTTGATATGGCAACGGGTACGGGCAAAACCTATACCGGTCTGGGTGCTATTTCAAAACTTTCAGAAGATCTTAATGATGATATTGCTGTAATCATCGTAGTTCCATATAAGCATCTGGTAGAGCAGTGGGTTGAGGATATTGTCAAATTCAACATGAAGCCTATTATCGCTTATGGTGATCCAGCTCACAAGGATTGGAGAAAGAAATTCTCCAAGGCAATAATAGATCAGAAAATCAGAAGAGATAAAAGATTCCTCTGTGTGGTGACAACGAATGTTACATTTGCAAGTCCCGACTTTCAGGAGCGAATAGATAAAATTAAGAGTCCGATTTTATTGGTGGTGGACGAGGCTCATAATTTTGGAGCAAGAAGTTATGCCAATCATTTGGACGACAGATTCGCGTACAGGCTGGCATTATCAGCAACACTTGAAAGACACAGAGATGACGAAGGAACAGCACTTTTATATAGCTTCTTTGGAAAGAAATGTATTGAATATCCTCTGGAAAGAGCTATTGATGAAGATAAACTGACTCCTTATAAATATTATCCGATTCTTGTTTACCTGAGTGAGCTTGAGTTGGAATCTTATGAGCAGCTTTCTTATGAAATGTCTAAGTGTATGATAAAGGACAA
>OGKG01003903.1_pt1 | contig 13252 bp, 8 predicted proteins | sample 1572201 | NCBI WGS metagenome assembly OGKG01 (sample SAMEA2582146, study PRJEB24529) | metagenome | biome: Human gut stool | place: China | collected 2011 | reverse complement strand
CTTAGCAATTTGCTTATTGAAAGGCTCCCCTTGGGGAGTAGCTTAGCAATTTGCTTATTGAAAGGCTCCCCTTGGGGGGAGCTGGCGCCCGTCAGGGCGACTGAGAGGGGCTTGACAGAAACGTTGCTTTAGGCAGAACCCCTCTCCGTCATCGCTGCGCGATGCCACCTCTCCCCTAGGAGAGGCTTTTCTTGCCCTGCCGGCAATTCACCTTGTCTCCCAGAGGAGAGGCTCGGTCGCCCTTGTTATTATCTTCTTGCCTTAGCAGGCTCAATATTAACCTTATACCCCTTGATAAAGTTCTTGTTCATCGCACCGATAACCTTTTCGGCTACATCTTCCGGTACTTCAACAAAGGTGAACTTATCATAGATATTGATCAGGCCGATATCACGCGCCGGAATGTCTGCTTCGATAGCAATGGTGCTGACAATATCCTTAACCATAATCTTCTGGCTGCGGCCGATGTTGATGAACAGGCGCACCATGCCGGGACGGCCGCCGGTGTTGCGCAGGTCCTTGGACAGGATATCCTCCTGCGGAGCCTCCAGAGCCTTAATGCCCTCCTGCATCAGCTTCAGAGCTGCGGCAGCAACTTCTTCCGCACTGTAATCATCCAACAGGCTTTCGGCAATCGGCATATAGTCATGATATGCGTTCAGCTCCAGCACAGTCTGCATCTTGCTGATAATTTGGTCGCGCTGACGCTCGATAACGTTAGCAGCAGTCGGCAGCTGACGGCGTTGGATTTTAGTCTTGACGGTACGCTCAATCAGCTTCAGCTGACGGAACTCACGCGGAGTGATGAAGGTCATAGCTACGCCGGTGTTGCCTGCACGACCGGTGCGGCCGATGCGGTGAACGTAGCTTTCCGGATCCTGCGGAATATCAAAGTTGATAACGTGGGTGATGTTGTCAACGTCGATACCGCGGGCAGCAACGTCGGTAGCAATAAGCACATCGACAGCACCCTCGCGGAATTTCTTCATTACGCGGTCACGCTGGTTCTGGCTCAGGTCACCATGCAGGCCCTCAGCCATGTAGCCACGGCTGGAAAGTGCGATAGACAGGTCGTCAACACCCTTTTTGGTACGGCAGAAGATAATCAGCTTGCCGTCGATTTCTGCGTCCAACAGACGGCACAGGCCTTCAATCTTATCCTTGGTTTCGAAATAGTATTGCTCAATCAGAGGCACAGTCAGCTCTTCCTTGGAAATGGTTACATTCTTCGGCGCCTTCATGTACTTCTTGGTCAGGCTAAGAATCGGACGAGGCATGGTTGCGGAGAACAGCAGAGTCTGGCGTTCAACCGGCAGGCTGCGCATAATTTCTTCGATATCATCAACAAAGCCCATATCCAGCATTTCGTCAGCCTCGTCCAGTACCAGGAATTTGATATGGTCCAGACGGATAGTGCCGCGGTTGATATGGTCAATCAAACGGCCCGGGGTACCGATAACAATCTGCACATTGTTGCGCAGCGCACGGATCTGGCGTTCAATCGGCTGGCCGCCGTAAACAGGCAGCGCACGCACGCGGCGGGTACGGCCGATTTTGCCTACTTCTTCCGCAACCTGAATAGCCAGCTCACGGGTCGGAGTCATAATCAGCGCCTGAATATGCTTGAAGTCGGTAATTGCCTGCACCAGAGGAATACCGAAGGCAGCGGTCTTGCCGGTACCGGTCTGTGCCTGGCCGATAACGTCGTTACCTTCGAGCACCAGGGGAATAGTAGCGGCCTGAATTGGAGAAGGCTCTTCGAAGCCCATGTCAGTCAGGGCGGTTACAATTTTTTTGTCCAGCTCTAAGCTGCCGAACATCTCTTTTTGAATGGTCATTAATGTTTATCCTCCGTATTGTTTTTTTCTTCTAATAATTTATCAATAGCCATGGAAATAGCTGTCTGAGCTATTCTCAGCTTATTTTCTGTTCTTGTAGACATAAAACGGTGCTCCTGGCAATATACCACGTCGTCAGTGGCAACGGCAATATATACAAGGCCTACCGGTTTGCCCTCGCTGGCTCCCGGTCCGGCGTTGCCCGTAATGCTCACACCATAATCACTGCCCAGCTGCTTGCGTACGCCCAGCGCCATTTCGCAGGCGGTTTCACGGCTGACAGCGCCGTATTTGGCCAGCGTATCTGCCTGCACATTAAGCAGCTTCTGCTTAGCCATGTTAGTGTAGCTGACGATGCTTCCCAGCAGATATTCGCTGCTGCCCGGCACATCCGTAACCAGGCTGCTGGCAAGACCGCCGCTGCAGGATTCCGCAAAGGCAATAGTTTTGCCCTGCTTCAGCAGCTCCTGCCCTAGGCAGGCCGCCAGAGTGGCATCATCCACACCGTATATATAATTATCAACGCTCTTGCGTACCTTGGCTTCCATAGCGTCGAGCAGCTTGACTGCCTCTTTATCATTGGCAGCCTTCGCCGTAAGCCTGATGAGAATTTCACCGTAGCGGGCATAAAGCGCAATCGTCGGATTGGTCTGCGCCATAATCAGCTCATCGAGCTTGGCAGCCACCATAGATTCGCCGATACCGCGCAGATGCAAGGTGCGCGACATGATAATGCCGTGCTTGCTGAAGCGCTGTAGCATTCGCGGCAGCAGCTGCTTTTCGCACACATCCGTAAGCTCGCTCGGAGGTCCGGGCAGCATAATGAAGATTTTGTCCTTATATTCCAGCCACAGTCCGGGAGCGGTACCCACATCGTTCTGTAGTACCTCGGCCCCGATGGGCACATACGCCTGCTTCTCGTTATTTTGCGAAGGGCAAAGTCCCTTCTTGGCAAAATATGCATCTATGCGTCCCCACGTATCCAAATCGAGATAGCCTTCAGTATGACAAACCTCCATCACTATCTCCTTGGTAATATCACCGCGCGTCGGTCCCAGACCGCCGCTGGTAATGATGATATCGGCGCGCTGCATGGCCTGCTCCAGCACTGCGCGCATACGCTCCGGATTATCTCCGACCGTAGTGTGATATAAAACATCAAAGCCTATATTATTCAGCTTGCGGGATAAATACTGCACATTGGTGTTTAAAATTTCACCCAGCAGCAGCTCCGTCCCGGTAGTAATGATTTCAACCTTCATCCTGCTGTCACCCTCTCACCGGTTATTTTGACTCATACAGCAACGTTAAACCAGCTCTGCCACCATTTCATAGGTAAAGCCTTGCAGAATACGCACTCTTACCATCTGGCCTACCTCCAGCTCGGCGGCATTTTCGATAAAGATGTTGCCGTCGATATCAGGTGCCTCGTGATAGGAACGTCCTACCGCAAGAGCGGGGTTTTCTTCATCAAAGCCTTCGACGATAACGTCCAGCTCCTCATCCTCGCGCTCCTGATGGATTTCTTCGGAAATACCTGCCTGCAGCGCCATCAGCTCATGATAGCGGTTTTCCTTAACCTCAGGCCCAATCTGGTTTTCCATAGCGCCGGCCACAGTACCCTCCTCTTGGGAATACTGGAACACGCCTGCGTTTTCAAAGCGCTGCTTTTCAACAAAGTCCATCAGCTCCGCAAAATCCTCATCGGTTTCACCGGGGAAGCCCACGATGAAGGTAGTGCGGATAGTAATGCCCGGAATACGCTCACGCAGCTTGGCCAGAAGTTCTTCTACCTGCGCACGTGTATCGTAACGGTTCATGCTTTCCAGCAGTCTGTCGCTGGCATGCTGCAGAGGAATATCAATGTACTTGCACACCTTGTCGCATTCGGCGAAGGCTGCAATCAAATCGTCCGTAAAGTTGTTGGGATACAGGTACATAACGCGGATCCACTTAATGCCCTCCAGCTCGTTGAGATCACGCAGCAGCTGCGGCAAAAGCAGCTTGCCGGTAAGGTCCTCGCCGTAGCGGGTGGTATCCTGCGCAACTACAATCAGCTCCTTGGTGCCGTGAGCAGCAAGGCTTCTTGCCTCTGCCATAACCTCATCATAAGGACGGCTGGTATAGGGACCGCGCAGCTGCGGAATAATGCAGTAGGAACAGCAGTTGTCGCAGCCCTCGGCAATTTTCAGATACGCCATGTAATCAGGCGTAGTCAGCATTCTGGGCGGAGTCTGTACATTTTTGCTTTCCAGCTTCTGCAGATGCTTTACGCGCTTGCCTGCCAGCACCTGGTCGATAACCCAGCCGATATCGGTAAAGCTGTCGGTGCCGACGATAGCGTCAACCTCAGGCATGCTTTCGAAAAGCTCGTCTGCATAGCGCTGGCCGAGGCAGCCTGTCATAATCAGATATTTGCAGCTGCCCTCCTCCTTATATTGCGCCATTTGTAAAATTGTGCTGATGGATTCCTCCTTCGCACTTTCGATAAAACCGCAGGTATTAACAATAATCAGTTCGGCATCTGCGGGATTATTGGTAATCTCCAGCTGCTTATCCTTGATAATACCCAGCATAACTTCAGAATCTACCAGATTTTTGGGACAGCCGAGGCTGACCATACCTATTTTCATTCTTTACCTCCAAAACCTGCTGCCCTCACCCAAGCCGTCGGGACAGCAAGCAAGAGCATAAATCATTATAATCTAATTCACTATTCACTGATGACTAATCACCAGCCACTAACAACTATTTACTGAATCTAACCTTACTCAGCCACTTATTTGTCAGGCCATCCTGCTTAACAGGCTCCAGATAACTGCTGTTGAGCCAGATTTTATCGCCATCGGCGGCAGCCTCATCAAAGCCGCGCAGGAACAGAAACAGATAGCCTGTAGCATTTTCCTGTGCTATCGCCTGCACCTGCTCGCTTGTCAAAAGCCATTCCATAACCTTCAGGCCCTGCAAATCATCTGTAGTATTCTTAAACAGGCCTACGCAGAAAAGATTGACCGGCGTGCCTTCCTTGGGATAGACAACATAAGCGGGAAATTTATTTTCCAGATATTTAAACACGTAGCTTTGTCTGGTAATAGCCACATCCGCATCACCTACCGCCGCCATGCGCACAGGTGTAAAGGGAAACTTGGAATATTGCCCGATAAAGCGGTTGATATTGCCTAAATACTCCAGCGATTCATCCTCGCCGAAGCGGTCTGCCAGACCTGCCAGAAAGTTTTGCGTGCTGTTGCTGTCGGATAAATTTTCCAGAGCAATGCGCAGCTGTTCTTTCCCTGCCAAATCCTGCCAGCTGCAGATATTTGCCTGGCCGACAGTACGGGCGTACTGCTGGTTGACCAGAAAAACTATCGGATCATAGAAAACGCCGTACCAGCTTAAATCCGCATCACGGAACTTCTGCGGCAGTCTGTCGCCATCGGCAAAGGCCACAGGCTTCAGCCTTCCCTGACGCTTCAGGCCGGCAAGCGTGCGCTGCTCGGCCAGCACAACGTCCGGCAGCTCCCCGCCGGGCTTCAGCTCGTAAATAGCCTTCAGCTGCAGCTTAGCCTTCTGCTCCTTGTTGAAGGCATCCACCAGATTTTCAGTAAATTTATTATCAAGCTCGGAATACAGGATAACGGTTTTTGCCCCTGCGTTCTGTACAGGAGCAGGCTGCTCACCGCAGCCTCCCGTCAGTATTCCGGCCAATATCAGCACTAAAAAGATACAACGGATCATCTCATCCCTCCGTTACTATCTGCGGCGCTTATCCTCACGCCTTTTTCCACCGGCACTGCCTGAAGCGGTACTGCGCGTTGCATTACGCGCTCCACTGCCCGTTGCATTACGTTTCGGGCCGCGAGAAGCATCACGCTTCGCGCCACGCACTCCGCCGCGCTGTTCCTGCTCCGTATACAGCAGGCATTTATGTCCGCTGCCCACGAGGTCCATGCGTCCTGCCTTCTGCAGCGCCTCCAGCACCAGCTTGCGGTTACGCGGAGTACGGTACTGCATCAGCGCACGCTGCATTGCCTTATCATGCGGATTGCGGGCCACAAATACGGTTTCGCCGCTTTCCGGGTCGATGCCGGAATAATACATCGCCGTCGCCGCACTGCCGGGAGTAGGAATAAAGTCCTGCACCTGCTCCGGATTGTGCTTGATGTCACGCAAAAACTCTGCCAGCTCAATGGCATTGTTCAGCGTGCAGCCCGGATGGCTGGAAATAAAGTACGGCACCAGATATTGCGGCAGGCCGATTTCTTTATTTTTTTGCGTAAACATGCGCATAAACTTCAGATAAACTTCCTTGCCGGGCTTGCCCATACGCGCCAGAACCTGCGGCGCGATATGCTCGGGCGCTACCTTCAGCAGACCGCTGATGTGATAACGGCACAGCTCGTCCAGAAATTCCTGCTTTTTATCCGCCAGCAGATAATCATAACGGATACCGCTGCGGATAAACACCTTCTTGACTCCCGGTAAAGCACGCAGCTTGCGCAGCAGAGCTATATAATCGCTGTGGTCAGCATCAATATTGGGGCACGGCTTGGGAAACAGGCACTGCCTGTCCTTGCACACGCCGTATTTCAGCTGCTTGGCACAAGAAGGATGGCGGAAGTTGGCCGTAGGGCCGCCGACGTCATGGATATAACCCTTGAAGCCGTCAAGCTGCGTCAGAATCTTTGCTTCACGCAGAATAGATTCATGGCTGCGCGCCTGAATGATACGTCCCTGATGCGCATGAATAGCGCAGAAGGAACAGCTGCCGAAGCAGCCTCTGCTGCTTACCAGGCTGAACTGAACCTCCTCCAGCGCTGCTACGCCGCCCTTGGCGTCGTAGCTCGGGTGCCACTGACGCATATACGGCAAATCGTAGATAGCGTCCATCTCCTCCATCGTCAGCGGGAAGATGTTCGGATTCTGTACGATATATTTCTTCTGTCCCTTTTGGACTACGATTTTGCCATAAAACGGGTCCTGCTCCTTGCTCTGCAGCTTAAAGGCTCTGGCAAATTCCTTGCGGTCGTCCTTGATAGCCTTCCAGCCCGGAAGCTCCACATATTCATCATCGGGCAAACTGTCAGACAGATACGCCGTACCGCGGATATAATGCAAATCCTCAGCGCTGGCACCGCCTGCCAGATAGTCGGCAATTTCCATAATCTGCTTTTCGCCCATGCCGTAAACCAAAAGGTCCGCACCGCTAGACTCCAGAATAGAAGGCAGCAGCTTGTTTTCCCAGTAGTCGAAATGCACAAAACGGCGCAGGCTGGCTTCAATACCGCCGATAATTACAGGCATATCGGGCCACAGCTGCTTGACGAGCTGCGCATAAACGGCCGTAGCATGGTCGGGACGCTGTCCCACCGCACCGCCTGCGGTATATTTGTCGACAGAACGCTCATTTTTGGCTGCCGTATAACGGCACAGCATGGAGTCAAGGTTGCCGCCGGAAATAAGCACGCCCAGTCGCGGCTTGCCCAGCTCTGCCATATATTCTGCTTTATCCCAACGCGGCTGGCACAGCATAGCTACCTTGTAGCCCTGCGCCTCCAGCACACGGCAGATTACTGCCGGACCGAAGGAGGGGTGGTCTACATAAGCATCGCCGCTGATAAACAGAAAGTCAAGCTGCTCCCAGCCACGCTCGGCAATTTCCTGAGCGGAAATCGGTAAAAACTGTTTCATGAAAAACTCCTGAACAAATTATTATTTCTTCTTATCGGCCTTCGCTTCGCCGGCAGCCTGTGGCTGCTGCGGCTCAGCCGGCTTAACCTCAGCCTGCGGCTTCGGTCCTTCTGCCTTCGGCGCAGGTGCGGCTGCAGCGGGCTGCGGTGCTGCTTCCTCTACTGCGGCAGCAGGTGCGGCCTTGGTTTCAGGCTCGGACTTCGGTGCAGCCTCCTCTGCCTTAGCTGCGGCTGCAGGCTGTGCGGGAGCGTTGCGCAGATAGGTCTTGACGGCCACGCCATGCTCGCCCTTCAGGTCAACAGCCTCGCCGTTCACCTTAATGCGTACAACGCCGATGTTGCCGTATTTGATAATCAGCTTATCCTTAGCCTCAAAATGCTTGCTTTCCTTAGCATGCAGAATGCCGGCAAAAAGCTCCTTGCCGTCGGCACTTGCCTCCAGCCAGCAGTCACCCTCGGCCTCCAGGTCAACGGTAACCTTGTCCAGCACTGCAGGTGCTTTAGCTTCTGGCTTAACCTGCTCAGTCTGCTTAGCCTCTTCCTTAGGCATATTTTTAAAATAGTTAATCGTAGCGGGAATAGCAAAATAGCCTGCCGTGAGCACCGCTACCGCTGCTAAGCCTGCCAGACACTGCTTCATTGGCAGCTTCGGCAAGCCCGGCATTTCAAAGCGGCCTGTACCGCTGCCGATATCACGCTTATCCTTCAGCTGTATATTGAGGCGGACTTTTTCCACCTCGCGGATACCCTGGCTGCGTACAGCCTCTGCCGCCATACCGGCAGCACTTGCTTTATATTCATTAACAAGCTCCGGACCGTTCAGTCCCAGATAATTACCGTAGTTACGGATTATTCCCTTCAGGAAAACCTCGCCCGGAGTCTTGTCATATTCGTCATTTTCTACAGCCTGCAGATAACGGCTGCGGATACTGGTAGCCTTTTCGGCATCAGCCAGGGAAATACCCTTGGCCAGTCTTGCTTCTTTCAAAATTGCGCCGACAGTCTTTTCCTTATCATCCATTTCGCCTGCACCTCCGCTTATTCACGGCGCAGGAAGCGTTCCTCTGCTTCCTTACGCGACATTATAACCTCTCGTGGCTTGCTGCCTACGGATTGACCGACAATGCCCAGCTCCTCCATAGTATCTACCAGACGCGCCGCACGCGTATAGCCTATGCGGAAGCGTCGCTGCAGCATGGAGCTTGATGCCTGCCCCATATCCAGCACAAGGCTCAGGGCATCCTCAAAAAGCTCATCCTCTGCAGGCGCATTGGAGCCTGCATCCTCGGCATTATGGCCTTTATTATCACATTCCAGCTCCTGCTCTGTTACTTCTTCGCTGTAATTTACAGGAATGGACTGCTTGATAATGAAATCTACTATTTTATTCAGCTCATCATCGCTGACGAAGGCACCCTGCACACGCACAGGCTTGTTGTAGCCCATGGGGTAAAAGAGCATATCGCCCTTGCCCAGCAGCTTTTCGGCACCGCCCATATCAATAATGGTGCGCGAATCTGTCTGCGAGGATACGGCGAAAGCAATACGTGAAGGAATATTCGCCTTGACGATGCCTGTAATAACATCTACGGACGGACGCTGGGTTGCCAAAATCAGATGGATACCGGCAGCGCGGGCCTTCTGTGCCAGGCGCAGGATAGCATCCTCCACATCAACCTTGGCTACCATCATCAGGTCTGACAACTCGTCGATGATAATTACGATATAGGGCATCTTTTCGTCGGCCTGCGCGTTATAGGTTTTGATGTCACGCACACGGCTGTCGGCAAACGCCTTATAACGGCGCTCCATTTCCGCTACCGCCCAGTGCAGCGCGCTGGCTGCCTTTTTCGGCTCGGTGACAACAGGTGTCAGCAGATGCGGAATACCGTTGTAATTAGACAATTCTACGACCTTAGGGTCGACAAGAATCAGTTTAACCTCGTCCGGTGTAGCACGGTACAAAAGACCGGCGATAATCGTATTGATGCACACCGATTTACCGGAGCCTGTGGAGCCTGCCACCAAAAGATGCGGCATTTTCGCAAGGTCGGCGGAAATAATATCACCGCTGATATCCTTGCCCAGACCGATGCACAGATGCTCCTTGGCATTGCGTACACTGCCTGCCTCCACAACCTCACGGAAGCACACGGGATCGTTCTTCGTGTTCGGCGCTTCGATGCCGATAGCGGATTTGCCGGGAATCGGCGCTTCGATACGCACACCGGGAGCAGCCAGACGCAGGGCAATATCATCCGCAAGGTTCACCACCGAGCTTACCTTCACACCTGCCGCAGGCTCCAGCTCAAAGCGGGTAACAGAAGGTCCGCGTGTTACGGCAACAACTCTGGCACGCACCTTGAAGTCTGCCAAAGTCTGCTCCAGCACCGCACATTGGTCCATGATGTCCTTCTGATAGGTGGACGGGTCACTGGCCTTCGGCGTATCGAGAATCTCCAGCGGGGGCAGCTGATAGCTGCTTGCGGCCTGCGCTTCAGGTTCATATGCTGCGGACTGCTGAGCAGGCGCCGCTGCGGCAATTTTATCTGCACTGTCAAAAATCGTTACGGCCGGCTTCTCCGGTTCAGGCTCAGGCTGCGGCTCCGCCTTGGCAGGCTCAGCAAACGCAGGCGCCTGCTCGCGATAGGTATTGCGGATTACGGAAGCAGGACGCTCCGGCTCCGGCTCGGGTTCGGCAGCCGGCGGCTCCGCATCATCCAGAAAGCGGCTGTCCGGCTCGTAATCATCGTCATAATTGATAATCGGTCTTACAATGACCTCGGGCTTGGACTGCTCCCATTCGGGCAGCTGCACCGGGTCACGCTCTATTTCCTCTTTTAAAGGTGATTTTTCGTAAACACTCTTGTTTTTGGTAAAGCCTAAAATGCTTCTGAAAGCACTTTTCTTCTGCACGCCCTCGTTGAAGGCATCAAATTCGGGGCTGGTATAGTTGCTGATAACATTATCCGCGGGAGCGGCATGCTGTTGAGGCGCGGCACTCTTGCGCTTGAACACAGCTCTTACCGCAGGCTCGGGACGCACGCGCTCCTCCCTCACCTTGTCGTCGGGGCGCACCAGCGTAATTTCGTCGGAGGTCAGATAATCCTGCCACAGCTCCCACCATTTGCGCAGCGGCAGCACCAGGCCCAGCAGCCACAGCCAGCCTAAGGCAAGAATAATATAAACAGTCACATCACCGGCAAAGGAACGCAACAGCTTCAGCAAAAGGCCGCCTATAAGACCGCCGCCCTCCGCTATCAGCGAAGGCTCCAGCTCAGAGCCAACAGGCACAAAAACATGATGAGCTGTGCCTGTAAGGCACAGCGTCACCAAAGTAAAAATTAATGTTCTCTTGTTAAAAACACCAAATTGTCCTTTAAGCAAAGCAAAGGACGCAGCAAAGAAAGCCAAAGGCAGCAAAAAGATACCCTTACCCAGCAGATGCTGCTCCACCAGATAAGCATAATGCATTACGCCGTCCTCAGCCGTCATAAGAAGAGCGGCTGCAAACAGCAGACCCATAAGCAGGCAGACAACGCCGACAGGGCGCGAGTAGCTTCTATTCTGTTGCTTCCTTCTTCTTTCCTTGCGCAAGATAAGACAACTCCTAAATTTGCAGCTGCCGGCAGTCATCCTTTATCAGCTGACTTCTGACAACCGCTCACCAAAAACTAATCACTAATAACTAATCACTATCCACTAATCACTATCAAATCTCCATGATAATCGGCAGAATCATCGGACGGCGGCGGGTTCTTTCGAACAGGAAGCGTCCCAGAGAATCACGGACAGTGGACTTGATTGCCGACCATTCGGAAACATTGTTTTCCTCGCAGCGGTCCAATGCAGCCTGCACCTTATCGCGTGCTTCATCCATCAGGTCCTCGGCCTCGCGCACATAAACAAAGCCGCGGGAAACGATATCCGGACCGGAAACTACATGGCAGGATTCCTTGTCGACGGTTACAACAACAATCATGATACCGTCCTGCGAGAGCTGACGGCGGTCGCGCAGTACGATGTTGCCTACGTCACCGACACCCAAGCCGTCAACCAGCACCTTGCCTGCAGGCACCTTGCCGTTAATGGTAATGCTGCTCTTGGTCAGCTCGATAACACTGCCGTTTTCACCGATAACAATGTGGTCTGCCGGCATGCCGAGGGATTTCGCCAGATTAGCATGCTTAACCAGGTGACGGTATTCACCATGCACAGGCATGAAGAAACGCGGACGCACCAGATTGTGCATCATCTTGATTTCCTCCTGGCTGGCGTGGCCGGAAACGTGGACACCGTTGCTCTTTTCATAGATAACGTCCGCACCCAGCTTGTACAGATGGTCGATAGTACGGGAAACAAGCTTTTCGTTGCCCGGAATAGGTGTAGCAGAAATAATTACTGTATCACCGGGCATAATATCAACCTTTTTATGGTCATTCATAGCCATACGAGTGAGCGCGCTCATCGGCTCGCCCTGACTGCCGGTGGTGATAATAACAACCTTTTCCGGCGTATAGTTATGAGTTTCGTCAATATCAATCAGCACGCCCTCGGGAACCTTCAGGTAACCCAGCTCCTTGGCGATATTTACAACATTCACCATGCTGCGGCCGATAACTGCTACCTTACGGTCATACTTCACAGCAGTATCAATAACCTGTTGGATACGATGTACGTTAGAGGAGAAGGTTGCTACAATAATACGATGCTTAGCATAGCGGAACTCCTCGTCAAAGGTCTGGCCTACCATTTTTTCGCTGGGAGTGAAGCCCGGGCGCTCGGCGTTGGTGCTGTCTGCCAGCAGGCACAGTACACCGCGGTCGCCGTATTCGGCAAATTTATTGAATTCCATAACCTGTCCGTCAACAGGAGTGTGGTCGATTTTGAAGTCACCGGTGTGGATAATAACACCGATAGGAGTAGTAATCGCGATAGCAACAGCGTCGGGAATGCTGTGGTTTACGCGGATGAAATCGAGCTTAAAGGCACCGGTGTTAATCTTGTCACCGGGTTTTACTACGTGCAGGGTTTCGTTGCCTACACCGTTTTCCTTCAAGCGGCCTTGTAAAATACCCAGAGTAAGTGCGGTACCATAAACGGGACAATCAATTTGTTTCATAACATAGGGCAGCGCACCGATATGGTCCTCGTGACCATGTGTCAGAAAGATACCCTTAATTTTATCTTTATTCTCAACCAAATATGTAATATCGGGAATAACCAAGTCAATGCCGAGCATATCGTCTTCAGGGAACATCAGGCCTGCATCAATCAGGATCATGTCGTCCCCGTAACGGAATACCGTCATATTTTTACCAATTTCGCCCAAACCACCAAGCGGGATAATCTGGACCTTATGTTGAAATTTACCCAAAAAAAATACACCTCCATTTTTTATTTTACATTCTTCCGTACAAATGTAGAAATTGAATTTGATACTGTGTCCGCACACATACTCTCTACTTTATTATACACTAAATATGGGCTATTGACAAATAGTGATACATATTTTTTGTGAAAAGTTTGTTGCCAAACGGATGATTTTTTGGCAGAGGAATAGCGCATGCAAAAAAGGGCTGCGGGCAAGGTGCCCCCTGCTCCCTTGACATTCCCTTCCATTTCAAGTGCACTTAAACTAAGTTCTTCAAAACCGCAAGTAAGCTTATGCATCCGGCTCATTTACCTGCGGACAATTAAATAAGCAGTATATCCTGCAGATGC
>OGKG01003899.1_pt1 | contig 13259 bp, 11 predicted proteins | sample 1572201 | NCBI WGS metagenome assembly OGKG01 (sample SAMEA2582146, study PRJEB24529) | metagenome | biome: Human gut stool | place: China | collected 2011 | reverse complement strand
TCAAAACAAACAAAATTTAGAAGAAGAAATAAATAAATCAAATTCACCAGAATATATAGAAAAAGTAGCACGCGAAAAACTAGGAATGTATTTACAAAATGAAAGAGTTTATGTCGATAGTAATAAGTAAATCCTTAAAACATTCAAGTTTTAAGGATTTATCTTTATTTTTATTAAGTCTCAAAAGAATCCAAAAAATTTAAATTAAAAAATCAAATAAATAGGAGGTAGTTATGTCAGATTTAGAAAACATGACATTATTAGAGTTGAGAAATTTTGCCAAAGAGCATAACATAAAAAATATCTCAAAGCTAAAAAAAGAAGAATTAATAGTATTATTAAATCAAATTAAAGACTCATCAAAACCAAAAGTAGAAGAAAATGACGAATTAAGATATGATGAGAATGATGATGAACAAATGGGAGAATTATCAGAAGCAAGTTCAACAATTGAGTATAAGGTAACAAATGATGATGATCAAATTGTTGAAGGAATACTTGAAGTATTACCAGATGGATATGGATTTTTAAGAGGAGATAATTACTTATCAAGTCCAAAAGATGTATATATTTCACCAATTCAAATAAGAAGATTTAAACTAGATACTGGTGATATAATAAAAGGAATTGCTAGAACAAAAGAAGGAGAAAAATTCCCCTCATTAATATTTGTTGGAGAAGTAAATGAAGAACATCCAGAAAAGGCTGCAAAAAGAAAAAGATTTGATGAATTAATACCAATTTATCCAAATGAAAGACTAAAACTTGAAACAAAGCCAACAGAATATGCAATGAGAATAATTGATTTAATTTCACCAATAGGAAAAGGACAAAGAGGAATGATTGTTGCTCCACCAAAAGTAGGAAAGACAACATTATTAAAGAAAATAGCAAATAGTATATCAGAAAACAATCCAGAAGTTGAATTAATAGTTTTACTTATAGATGAAAGACCAGAAGAAGTAACAGATATGAAACGTTCAATAAAAGGACAAGTTATTTATTCAACATTTGATGAAATGCCAGAACATCATGTAAAAGTAGCTGAAATGGTATTAGAAAGAGCAAAAAGAATAACAGAACATAATAAAGATGTTGTAATATTATTAGATAGTATTACAAGATTAGCAAGAGCATATAATTTAGTTATGCCATCATCTGGTAAAACATTATCAGGAGGCCTAGATCCAGCAGCATTACATAAACCAAAAAAATTCTTTGGAGCAGCAAGAAATATTGAAAATGGGGGAAGTTTAACAATACTTGCAACAGCATTAATTGAAACAGGAAGTAGAATGGATGATGTAATATTTGAAGAATTCAAGGGAACAGGAAATATGGAAGTACACTTAGATAGAAAACTATCTGAAAAACGTATATTCCCAGCAATTGATATAAATAAATCTGGAACAAGAAGAGAAGATTTATTATTGACAAAACCAGAATTAGAAACAGTATTTGCATTAAGAAAAGCATTAAATAATTTACCTGTTGCAGATGTTACAGAGCAAATAATTTCTCAGATTACCAAAACAAAAAATAATGAAGAATTTATAGAGAAGATGGATTCTTATTTAAAAAATTATAAAAACTAGAAAAATAGAATTTCTGCATTTCGCGGAAATTCTATTTCTATATAATAAACTAATTATTTTGATTAGAATATTTTTGCTCAGCAGCAGTTATTTTTTGTTGTTCAGCATTTTCTGTTTGATACCAACCTTTTTCTGCCATCAAATTATAAATTTTATTTTGAATATTCAAACATTCATTTAAAGCTTCTTTAAAAACAGTATGAACTTCAGCTGTTGTTGATTCTATTGCACCATGTAAATATAAGTCACAAACACCTTTAACAACAAGAAGTTCATTTTCCATTAAATCTTTATCTTGCATAATTACAATTCCTTTCTTTTATAATAAATTTAAAAATTTGTTATACAATTCAGTATGCTTTTGCTCTAACTCACCAATAAAAGTAGCAAGAGTTGGATCAGTAAGTTGTGTAGCTGTTTTTTTGCTACATGTTTTCATATAGTTTTCATGTCCTAAAGCATCTTCAACATATAAAAGCTCTTTATTTGTCATAAAATATCACCACCTAAATATATAATTTCCGAAAATTATAAAAAAATACATTTACTTTTTTTGGAAAATATGGTACAATTCAATTTTGAAACCGTTTTTTGTATCCAAAATAATTAATTTGTTTAGGAGGAGTAGCAAAATGAGTAAAAAACGGCAAAAACAATTTGGGGCAATATCAATCTTTTTTAGAACATTAATAACAGCTTTTTCAATTTTTGTAGCAATAGCAACTATATTGGGGTGTGTAAAAATAACTCAAAATGCTGAAGAAACAATTGAAGTTGGAGCAAATGTTCAAAATGCAACAATAAAATGGCTCTTTTGGGATGTGTCTGATAAGGCAGTAATCTCAATTAATACAGTAGATACAACAAAAATTGGAGATTATAAAATTAGCTATATATTTGGAATCAGAATTTTAAATCAAACAATACATGTTGTGGACACTCAGCCACCAATTATAACATTAAAAGGAGATGCTGTGGTTCAAACTAAAAATATTGAAAACTATAGAGAACCAGGATATGAAGCATTGGATAACTATGATGGAGATTTGACCTGGAAAGTTCAAAGAAAATGTGTGCCAGATGAGTTTGAAGTTGGAAAATACATATTTATTTATTCAGTTTCAGATAGTTCTGGAAACACAGCAACAATTGAACGAATTGCCTATTTGCAAGGAAATGGCTACTAACCAAATGAGTCAATTAGTCTAATGAGATTAATTGGCTCAATTTGTTTGAAATTTGATTGGAAAATTATGTAAAATATATTATGATACATGTGTACGAACTTTGAAAATTTATTATAGGAGGCAAGTTATGCTTTATAAACAGCTTCAATTTACAACAGGTTGGTTTGGAAGACTAATGTTTAAATTTGATTCAAAAATTGATATTCGGTTTGATGATGAATTGGGAATTGTACCTATTTCAAGTATTAATGTTTCATTGTTAGCTGGTACTGATGTAAATAATCAAGTACTTAACAGAATAAAGGAACTTTTAAATAAGTTTTACGAAGAAACTAAAAAGATTATTACTGAACATAAAGATATGGTTACTGAAATGGCAGAAAAATTGTTAGAGCAGAAAATCCTTGATGAAAAAGAAGCATATGAAATCTATGATAAATATCAATCCAAATAAATATTTGGACTAATTTTAAGTAATAAATAAATCCCTTGTTATCAATTTGATAGCAGGGGATTTATTAGAATAAAGCCTTGATTTTTCAAGGCTTTTATGATATGATGTAACCGAAAAAATAGCCTTAAAGAAAGGTATGAAAATGGAAATAAAAGAACAAATAATAGTACTAGTAAAATCTAAAAAATCCAAAACAATAAACATAAAAGAAATAAGAGAAAACCTAAATCTTGAATATACTCCACAAAATGAAAAAATACTAAAAAACGAAATTGAAAAATTAGTTCAAGAGAGATATATAGAACCACAAAAAACATCAAAAACAAATGTAGAAGGAATTTCAGAAAAATATAAAATAATAAAACAAGATGATGCAAATATAAAACAAGAAATTATAAATTTATCAAATAAGCTTAAAATAGACTATTATTTAAAAAATACAAAAGAATATCAAAAAGACAAAGAAATTATTAATTCAATAAGTAAATTTATTTCAAAACCGATAGAAGGTGTCTTAACAATAAACGAAAGATCATATCAAATATTTCAAAACGAAAAATTGCTCAAAGAAAGAGAAGATATAATAAAAAAGCTTGGATTAACATTACAAGATTTAAAATGTTATGAAACTTATGAGCCATTTTTTTATTATGAAAATAAAGAATTTAGTAAAGGAAAAATTTTAATAATAGAAAACAAAGATACATTTTGGACAATACAAAATGTAGTAAAAACAACTAAATATAAAAATATATATTTAGTCATATATGGAGAAGGAAAAAAGATATTAAAAAGCTTTGAATTTATCAATAATTTTAAATTAGAAAATAACATAATCGAATATTTTGGAGATATTGATTATGAAGGAATAAATATTTATGAACAGTTAAAAAGTAAGTATTCACAATATAATATAAAAGCCTATAAAACAGGATATCAAAAAATATTAGATATAGAAAAAAATCCCAATAAAATAAGAGCAAATCAAATTTGTAATTTAAAAAATAATGAAGAATTTTTAAAAGAATTTGATAAAGATTATCAAGAAAAATTAAAATATATTTTTGAAAATAAATTATATATTCCACAAGAAGTATTTAATGCAAGTATTGCAGAAAAAATAATGAAAGGAGAATAGATTTTGGAAAACGAAGAAAAAGAAGTATTTACAGCAGAAGATATAAAAGAACAAGCTTATGAAGAAATAATAAAAGATGTAATAGAAGAAATAGATTCAAGAGAAGAAAACTTAAAAGTCTATTATCCTTATTTTGTAATAAATAAAAAATTACAAGATGAAAAAACTGAAATTGACTTAAATTCAGTTTTTATAGCAATATTATCATATTTACTTTATACAGGAAAATTAAATAATAGAAAAATCGAATATCAAGATATAGTGGATTTTACAGAATATTTTATTTATAAAATATATAATAAAAAGCAAGAAAATGTAAAAGAAATAGTAAATAAGATATTAGATGTAGCACAAAATAATGGAAACAATTTTACTTATGAATATTATAGTTTAAAAGAAAAAGAAAATAAAGATAGGCATATAAAATATATAGAAATAAAATTAGGAGAAAATGGAAAGCTAAATTATTATATAACACCACAAGGAATAGATTTTTACTTAAAAACAAAAGAGTTTCCAGATTCAGCACAAATAACAATAAATTTATTACTATTTAGAAAACAAATAGAAAAAGGTTCATTTAATTATGCTTATGATACGATAAAAAGACTAAATATAGAAGTAAAGAAAAAAAGTGAACAAAAAGAACTAGTACTTGAAGCACTAATGTATGGTGGAAAAGAAGGAATAGAAGAATATAACAAGTATCATGAATCTGTTGAAGGACAAATAAATGAGGAAGAAGAATTATTTGGAGAAGTATTAGAATTAGTAGATAATATTTACAATGAATATTTAGCCAAAAATGAATCAAATCAATTAAATGAAAAAGAAAAGCAAACAATTTCATTAATAAAAAAGATAGAAAAAGAATTAAACAAAACAATAAATAGTCATACAAAATTATTAAAAGAAGCAATAGAAATGACAAAAAAACATGATGAAATAATAGGTATGAGAGCAAGAAGTGCATTTTCAGAAAAATTCAAATTTGAGCAAGAATTTGAAAAGGTTATATCAAAAACAAATAATCCAGAAAAATTATTTTATTTTATATCACCATTTTTATTACCAAAGAAATTAAAAAGTTTTAATCCAATGAAATCATTAGAATCACAAAAAATTAATCAAGATAAAAAAGAAGAAGAACAAAAAGAAAAATCACAAACACATCAAATAGATACAATTGATGATATTACTAAAAAAAGAGTAGTACATAATTTTAAATTTTATTTTGAAAATATGTTACTTTTATTAAAAACGAGAAAAAGTTTTGATTTAAAAGAATATTCAGAATTTATAAGATCAAATTATGGAGAAAAATCATTATATAATGGTGATTTTATATCTTTTGTAATATTTTTAAATGGTAAAAAAGAATTAACAGCAGAATCTGACGAAATGTTTAAAGATTATTCATTTAATCAAATTATAATAATAACACAAAATGATGATATTGACTTTGGAAATGGATTGAAAATAACTAATATTATTATTTCAGCAAATTCATAGAAAGGAGCAAAAATTGGAAGAAATAAAAGATAGTTTAAATATAGCATTAGAAATAATAAATACATTATTACAAAATAAAGAAATAAAAAAATCTGAAAACACAGAATTATATCAACAATATGTTGGAAATGATGAAGTAGAAAGCTTATGTGATATGATTTCTGAAAAGATGGGATTTAATATTTATAGATTAGACAATACATTGAATTTATGTGTAATGCTTGATAATAAAGTATTTGGTTATTCAAATGAAGATTTGAAGAAAAAAATTAAAATATTAAATAAAAATGAAGATATATATTTAATGTATTTTATAATATTAACAATAATAACATGTTTTTATAGAGAATCTGGACTAAATTCACCAAGAAGTTATTTAGGTCTTGAAGAATTAATAGAAACAATAAATATAAAATTTCAAAGTCTTGTAAAAGAAGATATTGAAAAAGTAAGTAAAGAAAATGAATATAATTTTAAAGATATAAAAAAGGTATGGGAAAGGTTGCCAGATGCTAGAGAGGACATCAACTCTGGAAAAAATGATAAAATATCTTTTGTAAAATTAGTATTAAATTTTATGCAAGAAGAAAATCTAATTTTCTTTGATGAGGAAAGAAGAATAATATCAATTACAACAAGATTCAAATCAATAGTCTATTTTTACTTTGAATATAGTAAAGAAAATAAAAATAGATTACTTGAATATGTATATGAATTAGGAGGTAATGAAAGTGCCACATATTAATAGAATTCGATTAGTAAATGTAAACTATAATGATGCAAAAAGCATATATGATGATTTTAATATGAGATTAGATGGAAAATCTACGACATATGATTTAATAAATACTGGCGGAAAATCAATGCTAATATTAATGCTTTTACAAACAGTACTTCCAAATACATATTTAAAAAAAGAAAAGCCTATAAAAAATATATTTATAGGTGGAAACACAAAAAGAACATCACATTGTCTTGTAGAATGGGAACTTGATGAAGGATATGAATACAAATATATGCTTACAGGATTTTGTGCAAGAAAAAAACAAGAGTCAGATAATGATGAAGAAGATGATAATAAACTAGAAATAGATTATTACAATTATTGTTATTTTTATAATGATTATGCACAAATAGATATAAAGAAATTACCACTTGTAACAAGAGATGGAAATGATAAAATTTATATGTCTTATGATAAATTAAGACAATACCTTATTGGAATGAAAAAAGATGGATTACCTGTAGAAATATTTGATAGTAAAAAAGATTATATGAAAAGAATAGAATATTATGGACTTATATCAGCAGAATGGAAGCTTATATCAGAAATAAATGTATCTGAAAATTATATAGAAAAATATTTCAAAGAAAATAAAACATCAAGAAAATTAATAGAAAACTTTTTAATAAAAATAATTGATAATATCAATTTACAAAATAGTGATGAGACAGAAGATACATTAGTAGATACATTGATAGAATTAAAAGATAATTTAATGTTATTTAGAAAGCAAAATGATAACAAAAAAGAATATGAACAAGCAAAAGAAATGTATGAAAATCTTCAAAAAGAAAATGCAAAATTTATTGATGAATTTAACAGAATTGATAAAATAAATAAAAAAGCAAATGAAGCATATCAATATAAGCAACATAAAATGAATGAGTTGAAAGACAAAATTCAACATGAAACAGATGAAATTGCTAGATTGCAAGATGAAAATGCAAGATTAAATATTGAAAACGAAAAATATAAAATAGATAAATTACATAATGACAAAGCAGAAATTGAAAATGACAAACAAAATATAGATGCTGAAATACAAAAAATACAAACAAAAAAAGATGATGTGGAAAAGAAATTAGCATTGTCAAAAGCTCAAAATGAATATGTTGAATATTTAGAAAATAAGCAAGAAAGAGATAAAACACAAATACAAATAAATAGTATGCAAATTGCTGATAAAGATTTGGCTAAAAAATATAATATTTATGGATATAACTATAAATTAAAATTACAAGAATTAATAGAGAAGATTAGTAAACAATATTCTGATAGTTTAAAAGAAAAAGATGAAAAAACTAGTGCTAGAAAGATTGCCAAAGATCAAGAAAATTTTACAAGAACAAATTTTACAAAAAGTTCTTTAAATATAGAAAATTATCAAAAACAAATTGATGAAGAAAATGAAAGCAAGAATATAATTACGAATGAGTTTACAGAAAAAGGAAAACTTGATTTAATTTTAAATATTGATGAAGGAATAGAAAAAGAAGAAAAATTACAAAATGAGTGTAAAGAAAAAGTAGAAAAAAATAATGCAGAAATAGAAAGATTAGATAATGAAAATATAAAAATAAATCAAGAACTTGCTCAAAATAGAGCAAATCAAATACTTCAAAATAAAGTATTTAATGATGCTGAATCAGATGTTCAAAAATATGAAAAAGCAAAAAATAGTATAGAAAAATTAGCAAAATTATTTAATGTAGATTTTGCTAATATAAAACAAACAATAGAGGCAAGTATAGAGGAAAGAGAAAAGCAAAGAAATTCATATCAAATAGAAAAACAAATAAAATCAAGAAAACTTGAACTAATTAATAAATATAATACAATAATTCCAAATGAAGATATATTACATTTGAAAGAAAAGCTTGAAAATAAATGTAATTATGTAATTGCAGGATTTGAAAAGTTAGCAGAATATGATGAAGAAAAACGTAATGAAATAATAAAAAATAATCCATTAATAATGTATTCAGTATTTGTTGATAATAATAGTTTTGAAAAATTAAAGTCAAAGCAAATAGAAACAGAATTACAAAATTTAGTACCAATTGCAAATATTGAAATGTTAAGACAAGAAGCGGCAATAAAAAGCAAAGATTACATATTTCCTATTTCTGTTGACGTATTGCAAAATTCAAATCCAGAAAAACTTGAAGAATATAAATCAAAATTAGAGAAAAATATTGAAGGATTAAATTCTAAAATATTAGATGTAAAATCAAGAATTGACAGAGAGCAAGAATATTTGAATGAAGTTAAAATATTTGAACAAACATATTCAAGCAAAAACATAATAGATTCTTTATATGAAAATGTAGATAGTGCAAAATCTCAAATAGAAAAATTAGAAAAAGAGCAAAAAGACTTAAGTAATAATATTCAAAATAATAATGAGAAAAAAGAAGAACTTTCTAAAGAAAATACTTTATTAGAAAAAGACCAGAAAAGCATTTTAGAAGAAATTGAAGTTTTAAATGAATTAAAAAATATAAATAATGAATTACAAAAACTTCAAGATCAAATCAGCAAAGAAAAATCAAATGAACAAATATTAAAAGAAAGTTTAGAAGAAAAAATTGAAATAGTTCAAGAAATTGAAGATGAAATAAGAGGACTAGAAAAACAAATAAATAATTTAGAAAATCAAAAAAATAGATATTTGATAAAATTATCAGAACTTACAGAATTTGAAGAAACAGAGATTATTGAGGAAAGCTTTGAAGAAATAGAAACAACATATAAAGCATTAACAGAAAAATTTAGTACATCTGAATCAACATATAATCAATTAGTAAAAATATTAAATATGTGTAATCAAAATATGAATAATTGTCAAAATAGAATTGAAGAAAATGGATATTATGTACATGATTTTGAAGAAAAAAATCAAATATTTGAAAGAATTAATGAGAGTGATTTGAAATCATATAAGACAAATATTGATATTTTAGAAAAAAATATTAAATCATTAAAAGACAGGCTAACAGAAAAAGATAAAGCAGAAAGTGAAATAATAGGACAAATAAAATTATCAATTGGTCAATTACAAAAATCAGGATTTGAATATAAAATTGAAGATAAAATTTCAAACAATGAAATAATCAAAACATATATGAATGAAAACAAAAATAAAATCACATCTAATAAAACAAATATAAGAAATATTACTAATAAAATCCAAGATGTTGAAAATGAAGTTGAAGAGTTTAAGAAAGAATGTATAGGTTTAGAAAATTTCATAACAGATAGAAAAATAGAGCAAACAGAAATTGATATTGAAAATATATTAGAAGCAGAATTATATACATATAATAAAATCAAACAAGAAAGTATTAGTTTAGATAAAGAATTATCAAAACAAAAACAAAACTTTGATAGTTATATAAAACATATTAAAGAATGTGTTGAAAATTATTATATAAAACAAGATGTACTAGATTCAATTAAAGGAATAAAGAATCCTACACATTTGAGCGAAGCGGAAAATAATAATCAAGGAATATTAACAATTATAGACTTGATTTCTAGTAAAATTAAAAGTATTAATGAGGATATTCAAAGACTTGAAAAATATCAAGAAAACTTTATTACAAAATGTTTTGAAAAAGCAGAAACAATAGTAAGAGATTTAGAGAAATTGCCAGGACTATCTAAAATTAAATTTGGTGGAAAAGATATAAATATAATAAAACTTGAATTATTTGAATATGAGAAAGATGAAAAATTAAGAAGAATGAAAGAATATATTTACAAAATTGTTCAAGACATGGAAGAAAAGCCAGAAGAAATGACTAAAGAAGTTTTAAATGAAAAACTTTCATCAAAAATGTTAGTAGGACAAATTATAAATATAGATAAAGCATATGTTAAATTATACAAAATTGAAGATGTTCAAGAACATTCAACATATAAGAGATGGGAAGAAGATTTAGGTTCAGATGGACAAGTTAATGCAATTTACTTTATGTTTGCAGTTTGTATAATTTCTTATATTAGTATGCTTACAAGAAAAGATGGTTCAAGCAAATGTAAAAAAGTTATAATTGTTGATAATCCTTTTGGGGCAACAAGTGCAGTATTTTTATGGAAAGTTATGTTTGAAATATTAAAGGAAAATAATGTTCAATTAATTGCACCAGGTCATAATATAAGCAAAGAAATTATATCAATGTTTGAAGTGAACTATGTATTAAAACATGAGTTTAAAGATGGTAATAAGAAAACTGTTGTTGTTGAACAAGAGTTTAGAACAGAGGACTCTTTGAAAAATATGAATTTTGACACAATTGAGGGAAATCAGCAAAAGTTATTTTAACAAATATGATATTCCATTTGGTTATTACATAATGACATTTATGTATTTCAAATAATATAGCTAATATGTTAAAATAATATATAGTATTTATATAAACAGATACTAATAATATTAGGAGGCAAATTAGATGAAAAAACGGGTAAATACTTATTTAGCAATAGCACTCACAACTTATTGTAATTATCAATGTTTTTATTGTAAAAAAGGTGGAGAAAGCATATCAAAAGAAAAAGAAACTATTTCTTTTTCTAATGCCAAAAAAATTATTGCAAATGCTTATGCAAATGGAATAACAAACTTTAGAATAACAGGCGGAGAACCAACAAGTGTAAGGTATTTTGATGAGCTTATTGAATATATTATGGAATATGAAGATACCAAAGTAAGAATTAATACAAATGGATTTAGAATTTTAGAATATATAGAGGTGTTAACTAAATACAAAGAACGTATAGATATTGTTTTCAGTGTTGATAGTATTTCAGAATATATATGTGGTGTTCATTTTCAAAAATATCTTTCTAAGAATGTTATCAAAATAACAAAAGTTTTGAGAAAAAATGGGATTTCAGTTAGATATAATATTGTTGTAACAAAACTGAATGAATGTGAGGCAAGAGAACTTGTACAAAAATCAATAGATGAATTAGATGTAAATGTAAAATTATTAGACTTAAACAGATTTTCTGAATATTTAGGTTATTCTAATGAAGTTACTGGAAAAGAAGCTTATGATTTATGGCAAGAACTTTTCGTGCCAATGAGTAATTTTTATGATTTCTTATGTCGACTGTCAACACATTCTCAAACAGAATGGACAACATCATTAATTGGAAAAAAACATGGTATTCCAATGAGTTGCTACTTTAGAGGCAATAATTGGATTCAAGTAAAAGACTCAACAAGAGGAGCGAGATATTCGGAGTTTTGTAGAAAAAATTGCTTATTATATAAAAAAGGAGAATGTCAAGAAGGAGTATTTAGTTTATTTTTATCATCAAATTTGGTATTACACTTATCTGGGTGTAAAAATAATTTTATCCATTATGATTTAAATGGAAAAGATAATGAGCAAATAGAAAAAGCTTTTAAAAGTTTATTGAATTTGCTTAATTGATTTTAGCATAAAAGCATGAGATATATTGAATATTTCATGCTTTTATGTTATAAAAAGTATGGAGTGATATAAATGGTAGATTTTGAATTATATAGAATTTTTGTAGAAGTTGCTAAAGAAAGAAATATAACTAAGGCAAGTGAAAAGTTAAATGTTTCTCAACCAGCAATTACAAAACAAATAAAAAATTTAGAAGAACAATTGTCAATGAAATTATTAGAAAGAAAAAGTAAAGGAGTAGAGCTAACTCTAGAAGGAAAAAAGTTATATGAGAAGATAAGAAATCCAATAGAAGAATTAAATACAATAGATAGACAAGTTTGCAAAGAAAAAGTCATTAATATAGGTACTCATAATCATATTGGAAGTTGTATTTTTGGTAATGTTCTTAATAAATATTATTTTAAATATCCTAATGTTAATTTGAATCTAGTATGTGAAGAAACTAGTGAAATGATGAAAAAATTACAAAATGAAGAATTAGATATAGTTTTTTCTAAAAAAGATAATACTGAAATATTAAATGGTATTGAATATACAAAATTAGGATATTTGCATGATGTGATAATTGCAAGTAAAAATTCAAATTTTGCAAATAAGGAATTAACACTTGATGATATAGAAAATCAAATTATATATACACCAAGAACATATTCACAAGCATTAAAAAGATTAGAAATGTTATCTTTAGGAAAAAAGTTGAATTTGAAAAATAGTAGCTATAATACTATTTTGGAACTTACAGGTTCGGGAAAGGCATTAGGATTAATAACAAGAGAATATGTAGATGAAAATGATTACAAGAAGTTTAATTTGGTTGAAGTTAAAACGACTCTTGAATTGGGAGAGATTGAGTTTGGGATTTATACTAATTCTAATAAATCTACAGAGTTGAAAGATTTAATAAAGATGATAAAGGAGGATTTTTTAACTAATACAAAAGCAATGAATTAAGAAAAGTTTATTTATTGAAGTGGTATAAAATAAAAAAATATTGACAAAATGACATATTTCGTGGTATTATGAATATAATATTAATGACAGCATAGTTTTTATAAATGTGTTTGTCGCCGCCTCTTTGGCGAGTTACAAATGAGAGAGTGAATAAATGTGTTTGTCGCCGCCTCTTTGAGCGACTAACAAAT
>OGKG01003896.1_pt1 | contig 13266 bp, 10 predicted proteins | sample 1572201 | NCBI WGS metagenome assembly OGKG01 (sample SAMEA2582146, study PRJEB24529) | metagenome | biome: Human gut stool | place: China | collected 2011 | reverse complement strand
TCTTTTACTCCTTTATCTTCGCAAACTCTTCCACTAAAAATAAATACTACTTCATCATTTTTTATGTTAAATCTTTTTCTCATTTCCTTTCGTGTAGTTTCACTGCTTCTTTCTTTAAATCCATTTATATCTATTCCATTAAATAATGTTACAGTTTTATTTTTTCCTATTGTATCTACTCTACTTTTTATATAATCACTTACTGTATATATTCTTTTACAATCTTTATAAGTTTTAATTCCACCTCTTATTTTTTTATTTACATTGTCATTATGTAGGTGTAGTATTATTTTTCCAGGGAATATTTGAGCTAATGGAGAAACCAACATAGCATTATTTTCTACAATTACTAAATCAAATTCCTTTTTATTCCTTTTTATGTTTTTTATAACTTCATTTATAAAAGCATATCTTACTGGAATATGTAATATTTTATTTAAAAAAGCTCTTGTATATCTGCTAATTTTAAATCCAAATTTTTCAGCATGTACATAGTTAAATTTACAATTCTTATATTCTTTTGTTTTTTCTTCGACTCCATCTGCGTATGTGCTATAAACTTCAAATTTGTATTGTGGATTTTTTTCATTTTCTTCCAAATACATATCTATTAAGGTTTCAACAGCTCCACCTTTTATAGATGGTATTGGTAACCCACCACTAATTACTACTAATATTTTTTTCATTTATTATTTCCTCCAATTCTTTCTGACATAAAATATTTTATATAATAAGATAAGACAATAAATATATATAACATTTGGCTATCTTGAAATACCTCAACTATTCCACATATAAAATATATGCATATACCAATTGATAAGATATTACATATTTCTGAACTTTTATACTTGTTAAGTCTTTTTATAATTTGTACAAATATATTTAAATAGAAAATTAATCCCAATACTCCTCCTTCTAGCAATACATTTAATAATGTACAATGTGCATGGTAAATTCCTATTTTTTCTAATCTCGCACTAAATTCTTGAACGCCTAATCCAAATATAGGTTTCTTTTGTATATAATTCAAGCAATTATCCCATATAAATGTTCTTTGACTAAATGTTAAATCCTTTTTCAAAACACCTACAATTATGTATTCAAAATAATTTTGTAATCGAAATATTACAATGGCTATAAATGCAAAAATAGCTATTATAAGATACGTCTTAGCATTAAATATTTTATTTAATTTATTTTTTTTATATAAACATAATATAAATAACAGCATAATCGCAACTCCTACAAGTCCTGTTGCTGACCATGTTATTATATAACTTACTGTAACCATTATTATATCTATAATGGAAATTGGTGTCATTCTTCTATATAGATAATAATCTTTTAATAATATAAATAATGCCCCTAATACTAAATTTATTGTTGATGTATTATCATTTCCTAAGAAATATATTGACACTCCATTGGGTTGAATAACTCCATTTGGAAATATTATAATTGAAAAGAAATTTATTACTGTTATACTAAATATGAAATTACTAAAAGTTTTTAAATATAAATTTAAATTATTCTTTATTAACATTTCAGTATAAAAACTAATTGAGATCCATTCCATATATACCTTTATAAAAAAATTAAAATCTTTGGTTCCCATTATAGTAGAAAGAAGTAATATCAATACATAACTCATAATATAAATTTGGATTTTACTTATCTTTTTATTTTTTATACATTGTTTTATATATAAAATATCTATTATACCAATTAATACCAACATTAATATATTACATATTTTATTTAAAAAATCATAATAATAAAAGCTTAGTGGTTTAAAAAATACAAAAAAAGCCAGAAAGATAAATAATCTACTATTTAATATTACCTTCTTTGCTATATCTAACATTTTTTTCTCCTTTCACTTTTTTATAAAATTTATCCAACTTCTCTGCTTCTTTCCTTATGTCATATCCTGATTTTTTCACTTCATCTATGTATTGCAATCTATTATAATTACATTTACTTTTTAATATTTGTTCACTCCAAATACTTGTAGAATTAATATCCAAAAATTTTAATAACGGAGTTATTTTCACTTCATTTGGAATTGTTGATGATGCTAAACATGGTAATCCAGAAATTTGTGCTTCTATTAGTACCATTCCTAATCCTTCATATAAAGATGGTAATACAAATAAATCCATTGCTTGATAATAATCATAAATATTATTTTTTCCTGACAAAATTATAACATTATCTTGGATATTTTCTCTTTCGATTTGATTTTTTATTTTTTCTTTTAATTTTCCGTTACCTATTAATAATAAAACAGCATTATCGTTTTGTTTTATTACTTCTTTAAATGCTGTTATTAAAAATTCATGATTTTTTTGTTCATGAAATCTTCCAATGTGTCCAACAACAAATTTCTCTTCTATTCCTAATTCTTTTCTTATTTCACTTCTTGTTTTTTCTAAATATTGAAATTTTGAAATGTCAACTGCATTATTTAAAATATATACTTTACTCTTTTTTACCCTTTTTTTTCCAAACAAATATTTAGCCGCTGCTTCTCCACACGCCATATAATGTGTAGCAAACAAATTAGACAAAAATGCATATAATTTTTGTATAATATTTTTTCTTTCATAAACCAAATGTGAATGGCTTATTCTTACTCTTACTTTACAAATCCATGCAATAAATAATGGAGCATAATTTGATAGTGTTAAATGGCTATGTACAATATCCGGTTTTTCTTTTTTTAATATATTATATATTTGCTTTATATTTTCTTTTAAATTTTCTTTTTTAGATGGTACTTCATATATAGTGAATCCTATTTTTTCAAACTGTTCTTTACATTCTTTGTTTGATTTTTCATGTGATATAACAGTTAAATCATAATTTTCTAAATTTATATTTGAAAAATAATTTATAAGAACAGCTTCAACTCCACCAAAATTAAGTCCACCCACAACATGAACAATTTTTATTTTATTTTTTTTTATCAACTATACCGCACCTTTCTTCATTTGAATATATAATTCCTGTAATTCTTTTGCTTTATTTTTAATATTATATCTTTCTATTTCATTTTTATTTAAAATACTATTTCTATTGTAATTTTCATATAATTTTAGTATTTTCTGTGCCCATTGTTCTTTTGTTTCATCTAATGAGATAAAATTAGTTGATGATAATATTTTTGCCTCCTTTGTTATGTTTTTTGATAAAACACATAATAGTCCTGCACATTGTGCTTCTATTGCGACAATTGGAAATCCCTCAAATAAAGATGGCAATAAAAAAATATCCATAGTTTGATAATAATCGGCTATGTCTTTTATTGTACCTAGCATTTTCACATTTTTTTCTAAATGCATTTGATTTATTTTTTTTTGTATTTTATCTTGTAGTTCTCCAACGCCTATCAATAGCAATACCGCATCATGTCTTTTTTTATAAATTTCACTAAAAACATCTATTAAAAATTCATGATTTTTTTGTTCTTGAAATCTTCCAACATGACCAATAACCAAATTATTATTTATCTTTAGTTCTTTTCTTTTATTTTTTCTTTTTTCTTCATTAAACTCAAATTTCTTAGTATCTATTGCATTATCTATAACTCTAAATGTATTTTCTCCAAACATCCACTTTCCAGCTAACTCTGAACATGCCCATAATTTAAATTTTTTATTTTTTAGTATAAATTTCTGGTTTATTTTATTTAATACTTTTCTTAGTTTTCCTTTAGGGACACCTCCATTATGTGAATGTAATATAATATTAGGTACACCTACTCTTTTTGCTGCTAATATTGGTAATATATTGGCAAAAGATAATAAATTAATATGTATTATTTCATATTTATTTTTTGTTAATATTTTTTTTAGTTGCTTATAATATTTAAAAGGATTTTTTTTAGCATTTGAAACATTATAAATTTTTCCACCCAATTGTTTTATTTCTTTTTCATAGCAAATTTTATCATATATATTTATGAAATCAAATTGAATTACTTTACGATCTATATTTCTATAATAATTCATTATGAAGTTTTCTACTCCACCTAAATTATCATGCATTCCTATTTGTAACACTCTTATTTGTTCCATTTAGCACCTCATTAATTTTTTATTTTTGAAGAATTTATCCAATAATGATATTTTTTAAAATAATATATTAGTCCTTTTATGTGTTCATAATTTGATTTGCTTATTATTTTTTTCTTTGATATTCTCTGATATTCATGTATTATTTCATATTTTGTACAAAATACACATTTATATCCTTCTTTAAATACTCTCACACAATAATCCACATCTTCAGGAGCATAAAATATCTTTTCATCAAATAATCCTATTTTTTTGCATATTTCATTTTTCATTATCCAGCATGCTGAGATCAAGTAATCCACCTCAAAAAGTTCTTGAGAATTATTGAATTCATATTCTTCTAATTTTTGTCCTTTTAATTGCATACTTTTTATAGGGCTAGCCTTATATATCTTTATTTTTACATTTGGAAATCTTCTACCAGATTTTTGAATTCCACTTGTAGAGCTTTTCATTGTAGGACCAATAATACCAATTTTGTTATCTTTATCTAAGTAATTTGTTAATCCTTTGATTGCATTCTCATTTACTATAGTATCAGAGTCAAGTATACAAACATAATCATTATCTTCTTCTATCATTCTTAACCCCATATTACGACTTTTTGTTGTTCCATAATTTTTTTCCAAATATATTACATTTATATTAGTATTTTCTCTTTCGTATTTTTTTAAAATATCGCATGTTTCGTCTTTTGATCCATTATCAATTATAATTACCCTATTTTCAAAGGCTTTTATTCTTATAATCGAATCCAAACATTTTTTTATATATTTTTCTGAATTCCATGTTAGTATAATATAAGTCATTTTAGATTTTTTCATTTATACTGCTCCTTCTTTTTTCACTACTGAAATTATTGTTTTAAAAAATATTTGAATATCTAATTTAAATGAAATATTATCGACATAATATAATTCCATTTTCATTCTTTCTTCATATGTAATATCGCTTCTTCCATTAGCTGCCCAATATCCTGTAAGTCCTGGTCTCACACTCAAAAATTTATCTTTATTTTCGCCATATTTTTCAATTTCACCATCTACTATTGGTCTTGGTCCAATAAGACTCATATCACCTTTTAGTACATTTACAAATTGTGGAAGTTCATCTATGCTTGTTTTTCTAATAAATTTACCTAATTTTGTTATTCTCGGATCATCTTTCAATTTATGATTTTCTTCAAATTCTTTTCTTGCTTCTTCATTTTGTTCTAAATATTCTTTTAATCTTTTATCAGCATCTATACACATTGATCTAAATTTATAAATTCTAAATTTTTTTCCATCTTTTCCATATCTTAGATGTTCATAAAACATTGGCCCCTCATCTTCTTTTAGAACCTTTCTTGCTATATAAATAGCCACAGTTATAGGAACTAGTAGAACACACCCTACTAATCCGCCTAAAATATCTATTAATCTTTTTACTACTTTATATAAAACTTTTCTAACTTCTACTTTTTCTTTTATATTTGGTTGTACAATTGCTTCGTCCACAATAATATTGCTTTCGCTGACATTTACATTCATAATACATCCCCCTTATAAACTTGCTCAAATACAACTTTATTATATATTATAACTCTCTTCTTTTCAACCTTTTTGTGTCATTTTTCGATGTTTTTTTACTAAAGAAGTCTAAAGTACTATTGTTTTCAATACTTGAGACTTTTCTAGTAATTTTTGCATATTTTATTTATTATATCCAGTCTTTTTTATTATACTTTCGCTTACACTTTTTACTGTTTCAGATGGTGTATAATCATTTTCTCCAAATGCTTCTTTATGTAGTTGTGTTACATTGCTTTCTAGTGTAACTGGTATTCCATACCATCTATCCATTGTTATTCCTTTTGTTTGATATGGCCATCCAATGCTTTCTCCTACTTTGTATTTTGCCATACTAGGTACCATTGATATAATATCTCCTGTTGTGATGTTTGTATATACAGATGGTAATATTTTATCTGCAAATGCATTTATTTGTGCTACATTTTTTGTTTTTAGTTTATTAAACATTGCTTCGATTACTGTTCTCATTCTTTCTGTTCTTTTGTAATCTCCACCTGCTGTGTATCTAATTCTTGAGTATGATACTGCTTGTACCCCATCTACATTATATGTTCCTGCTTGTGTTATGTGGTTTGAGGCTTTTCCTGTTACTTTTGATGTTTCATCTATATATCCATTTATATATTTTGTTTCTTCAGCTGTTATATTTAATGTTACTCCTCCTAGTTGGTCTACTGCTTTTGCAACTGAGTCGAAGTTTACTGTTACGAATTCTTTTATGTTTAAGTCTAAGTTTTTGTTAAGTGTGCTTATTGCTAGTGGTGCTTCTCCATATGAGTATGCATGTGTTATTTTATCTAGTCCATGTCCATCTATTTTTACATATGTATCTCTATATACTGATATTAGTTTTATATCTCCTGTTGAGTTATTTATACTTGCAATTATTATACAGTCACTTCTGTTTCCTATTCCATAATCATCTGATCTACTGTCTACACCAAATATTGCAATATTTCTATAACCTGATAGATTTTCTTTTGCTTCTTGTGATATTCCTAAATCTTCTTCATTTAAATCTATTTTTTGCATTTTTCCTAATTTGTTATTTACATACCAGAACATTGCTCCTACTAGTATGGCTAATATTATTACTAGTGTTAAAACTATTTTTCCGAATAATTTTAATTTTCCGTGTTTTTTCTTTGTTTTTGATTTTGTTTTTTGCATATTATCACCATCTTTTCTAAATGCTTTTGGTATTTCTTCCTCTTCTTCTATTCTTTTTGTTTGTTTTTCTCTTCTTCCTTCGCTGTGTTTTCCAGCCATTTTAAATCGCCCCTTTTTCTTTTTTATTTTATTGATTATAGTTTATTTGGATTCAGTTAGTATTAACTTGATGCCCATCTAAACATTTTTATATCATTATATTTTTTTAGTACTTGTTTGTATTTTTCATATTCTTCGTCCCACAGTTCTTCTGGTACTTTGTCAAATGCTGTAAATATTTTTTCTGCTTCTGTTAAGTATATTACTTGTTCTTGTGGTGACATTGATTGATATTGTTTTGCAAAACTATTTAGCTTGTCTAGCATTTGGTTTGCTTCTATAAAGTCCCAAAAGTCTTTTACTTTTAGTCCTAATAGTTTTATTTGCATTACTGCATATAATACCAAAGCAACTACTATGAATATTAATACATATACTATTGCTAGTAATCCCATCTTTCTACCACCTTTTTTGGTTTTTTTCAATTGTGCATTTTAATTGTAACATATATGATTTTTTTTTGCAATTTTTTTTGGGTATTTTATTATATTTTGTCGTTATTTTTTTATTGCATCAAAAAAAGTGCCTATTTTTAGCTTTTTATAAGCTTTTAGGCACTTTGATTTTTACTGTTTTTTTCTAAAAAGCAATATAAAAATTGTTATTATAGCAATAATAAGTAATATTGATAATGCACTTATAAGTATTTTATAGTTTTTGTTATTATTTGTTATGTCTTTTGTTTCATAATATTGAAATGTTCCATCTTTTTTGTCATATTTATAATAATTATATTCACCATCGTTTAAATTCATTGCATATACAACAGCAAATCTATCATCTATTTCGTATGCATTATATTCTTGGTCATCTATTATTATAGTTGTTTTGTTATAGTTATTTAATTCTCCGTCTGTAATAAATAAAGTTAACAATTTTGATGTTGTTTCATTGTATATTTTATAAGTATTATTGTTATATACTGCTATCATTGTTTTTCCATTTTCATCTTTTATACCAATTATTGTAAGTTTAGTTATTGGGCTTTCTAATGCTGGTATGTCTATTTCATTTATTTTTATACTTGTTTCTTCATATGAATTTAATTTTGGTAGTTCTTCTCTATTTTCTATTACAGTATATTCTTTTTCATTTATTTTTATTTTAATTGATTTTCTTTCCTCTTGTGTTTGTTCTGTTTTTTCTTGTTCTTCCTCTTTTTCTTCTTGTTTATTTTCTGTTACTTGATTTTCTGTTGTTGAATTTGTCTTATCTGTTTTTTTATCTTCATTCTGTTTTGATGTTTGTGTTTGAGGTCTATTAGTATTTGTATTTTGATTTGGTTTTGACTGTGGTTGTTGATTTTGTGTTGTTCCTCCATTTTCTGTGTTTGGCTTTGAAGAAGGATTGCTTGGAGTTGGTGTTGGAGTGGGTGCAGGAGTTGGTGTTGGAACTGTGGTTGTTTTTGCCGTTACTGAAATTGTTTTTGAAGATGATATGTCTGTATTTTTGCCATCTTGAGTTGTTACATCTCCTGATACTTTAATATTTATACTTCCTGTTCCTTTGCTATTGCAAGTAATACTAAATGTTTTTGTTGTATTTAATGCATCTTCTGTTGCATCTGCATAACTTTTTGTAACTCCATCTGTTGCTCCAGATGCTGTTATTTTTATATTCCATGCGGCAACATTTGATATTGTAACTTTTACAGTAACATTGTTTCCGCTTTCTACTGAAGATGGTGCACTAATTGATACACCACCAGCAGCCAATACTACTTGTGGGAATATTAGCATTATTGCCAATATTAATGTTATATATATTTTTTTCATACTTATCTCCTTATTTTATTGTTTTATATTATTTATTCCTAATAAATGTTGTCTTAATTTTAACAAATCTGCTGAATTTATTGTGTTTCCGTTAACTAATGCTGCAGCTTTTTTATTTGCTCCTTTTAATTCTAATGTACCTATTAAGTGTTGTCTCATTTTTAAAAGGTCTGCTGAATTTATTTTTCCATCTCCATTTATATCTCCGTATATAACTACTGTATATTTTTCTGCCCCATAAGAAATTTCTGTACCTGTTGATATGATATTTGTTGATGTTTTTATATTAATATCTTTGTTTTGTAATTTGTTTTTTATGTTATTTATTGTTTCTCCAACAACAAATCCGTTAGTAAATTCATTTTCTATTTTATAATTTGCTTTGGTTAGATATTCTTTTAGTGTTGTATTGTTTTGAGCTTTTGCAACTATTGTATATGAAAATGTGTTGCTTATTCCTCCATATGTTACGGTCACATTGTATTCTCCTGGTTTTGTTGAATCAAATCCTGATATTGTATAATCTTTAATTTCTTTTTGTTCTTTAGTATAATTTGCAGTTACTTTCATTCCTGTTACATCTAGTTTTTCGCCTACTATATATGTAGTTTTTTTAGGAGGTACTATTGATAGTGATTTTAAGCTATTTACTGTTTCTTTTTCTTTTACAACAATAACTCCATCTGTTTTTCTTCTTAACATTACATAGATTTTATTTTTTATTGATGTTAAACTTAAGTTCCCAGCACTTGCAGCATTGTCTACATTTTTTCCTTCTTGTTCTATTTCTTTTGTTTTTTCATTGTATGCATATAATATTGTTTTTCCATTTTGTGTTTCTGAAATTTCTGTCGCTAATATATAGAGATTTCCTTGTGATACTGTTACTTTTGGATCTCCTAATTCTATATTTGTATTTATTGTTTCAAAGTTCGTTCCATCAAAAGCAACCATTCTCATTGTTTTATTATTTGTATCACTTCCTAATACAAAATACATTTTATTATTTAATGAAACAACATCATATTGGTTGGCATTCATTGTATTTGGTATCTCTTTGAATTTTTTATCTTGTAATTCATATAGTCTTATTTTGTTATTAGCTTGTCTACATGTAACATATGTTTTATTATTTATATTTTCTATTGCTGTTGTTCCAATTAAGTCTCTAGAGTTTCCTTGATAATAAATTCCTACTAATTCAAATTTATTATTATTTAATTCGTATAACGATGCTTTTTGACTTTCTGTATTTACCGTTAAATATATTTTGTGATTCAATATTTTGTATGCATATGAACCATTATTATTAACCATTTCTGTTACTTTGTTCCATCCATTACTATATTTGTATAATATAATTTTATCAAAGGTTGATACCAATAAATATAGTTCATTGTCTAAATTTAATAAAGATGCTTTAGTTAAATTATTGCTGTTTTCTATGTTGGATATGTTTATGTTTGTCCATATATCTTTATCATATGTATGCGTATATATTTTATTATTGCCAATACTTACTGTATAAAGTTTATCATCATATGAAATTGTATCTATGTTTTTTATTAAATATTCATTTTCTCCTGTTTCATCTTTAAATTTTGTATCTTTCCATATGTCATAATCTGCTACATCTGGTATTGTTACATCTAATGTCATTGTGTTGCCTTTACTACTCGATATGTTTTTTATGACTATTCCAGAGTTTGTTCCATCACTATATGTTAATGCACCTTTTGTTATATTTAGGTCACTTGAACCTATTGATGTTTTTCCAGCTTCTTTTGAATATGCTGCATTATAGATTTCATTTCTTAGTGTGCTATCATCTTTTTTTCCAGACTCTTCTCTAAAAACATATATTCCTGTTTTTCCTTTGTTATTGCTTAATCCTGTTACTGTGGTATCCACTCTATATATAATAACTCCAGAATGTCCAATTACTCTGTCTAGATGATCCATATCTTCTGATTTTTTTCTAAATTCTACTACAAATAATTCATATTCATTTAATGGTGATTTCAATATATATGCTTGATTTCCATTTGGATCATCTTGTGTATTTAATGTTAGTGTTTGGCTAGTAGTTATTGTATCAATTGTTAGCCAATTTGTGTATTTCATTCTTAAATATGCTAATGGATATGACATATTTCTGCTTACTCCTCCCATTATATCCCATGTATATACAGGATATGAGCTTGGTGTAGATGTGTATAAGTCTGGATATCCTAATGAATGTAAAAATTCGTGTGTTATTACTCCTGCCCCATTATTTTCCAATGTATATGTATTTAGCATATTATATGTTCCTATCTTTTTGTTTGACCAATTTTTATCTGCTCCATAATCGCTTTTATGGCTTACAAATGTTGAATTTGATTCTGCTAATGCTGTACCACCTTTTAGGATTATTGATACATTGTCTATAAAGCCATCATTATTATAGTCTATAATTTCATTTGTTTCTTTTATTGAATCTACTATGTTATCTATTATTTGATAATCTAAGTTATTTTTGTCTAAACCATCACTGGTAAATGGTAATTCGAAGGGTATAATTTTTGTTCCATCATATTGTGGAAATATGTTTTTTAGGTTAAATTTTCCATATGATACTTTATTTAGATATCCTTTTACTGCTAGTTCGTTTGTTCCATTGTACATTTCCATTATTTTAGCAGTATTTTTTTCTAAATATTCTTTTCCTTCTGTATCTCCTTTAAAGTATGCTAAAAAAATTACATTTGCAAAGTTTTCTTTTGGTTTGTCTGATGATTTTGCATATGTAAATAAAGGCATTATTATTGCTCCTATCATTATAATAATTAATGCTAAATTTGTTATTTTTTTCATATTTTCTGTCATTCCTTTCTTTCAAGGCACAAAATTCGATTGAAAATATTGTATTTTACAATTATTTTTCAGACTTTTCCCCTTTTTTATTTTCTTATCTTAAATATATCATATAATATTTTTTTCGACAATATTTTTTAAAAATTATTTTTTGTCATTTTTTTACATATTTAAAAAGTGCCTATTTTTAGCTTTTTATAAGCTTTTAGGCACTTCGTTTTTTATACTTTATGCATTTGCTTTTAGTTTGCAAATTTCATAATTCATTCTGCTATGTTCTAATGCATTTTTGTTTTCGTAATCTCTTAGCATTTTTATTTGTTCTTTGTAATTTCTAGTTTGTCCATCTAATATTTTAGCTGTATTTATATTTATCATTATATCTACTTTTTCGTTTATTATTTCTAATGTTGGTTTTATTACATTGAACACTTCATTTTTTAGCACACCGACGTCTTCTTTTACTTCTTTTAGTTCTTTCTTTAAAGTTGTAACGTTTGTTTTTAGTCCTGCTACGTCTTGTTTTAATTCTGCAACATCTTGTTTTAACACTGTTACATCTTGTTTTAATTCTGCAACATCTTGTTTTAATTCCTTTATGTCTGCTTTCATAGAGTCTAGTTTCTGCAATACTATTTTTTCAAATTCAGCACTCATACTATCCCTCCTTTCCTTATTTAATTTCCTTTTCTTTTCTCTTTTGCTTCTAGAATAAAGTTTAAAGTTTGAAGCAATAATATGAATTTCGAATTAAATTTTCATATTGAAATCAATTTTTTGAAGCAATAATTTTTATACTTATGTATAAAAATATAACTTAAAGATTAAAAAGGTATGGTTATATATTACCACACCTTTTTTCAAAAAACAATATTTTTCACAAAAATTTCACATTTTTCAGGGAGCATTTGTTTTGGTATGTGCATGGAGGGAAGGGAAGCCGTCCATGTACCTGTCTGGATGAAAAAAGGAGTAAAACAATTCTATGTGGGATCTGTCTTTCAGCGCACTGAACGAGGACAGCGGCTTTTGGCCCCGTCTGCAGCGCCGCTGCTATGGGGGCTTCCGCCGTCTGTCCGGCCTAAGCCAGCGGTTTTGGCTCAGCCGTGCCTATTTTCCGTTTTTGCTGTGGGTGACGCTGGGCTTTGCCGCTCTGCGTCAGCCGGTCTATGGGGCCATGGCCCTGCTGGGGATCTGTATTTGGTTGCTGGTGTTCTGCCGGGATCTGCTGGCGACGCCGTTCCTGCTGGTATTTCTGCTGTCGACCCAGCGATATGAAAGTCTGGGGGATTTCCTCCCCTGCGCTGTGCTGGCGGCGCCGTTCTTTGCGGCGCTGATCTGGCACCTGATGGTCTGGCCCGTCACCTTCCGGGTGGGACGCAGCGCCACGGGGCTGCTGCTGGTGTCGGCGGCCACCCTGTTGGGGGGCTGCGGGATCCTGTCCATGCATCAGCTGCTCCAGCCGCTGAGCCTGTACTACACCGGGTGTCTCGGCGGCGGGATGCTGGTTCTCTATGTGCTTCTGCGGTCGTGCCTGACCTATTCCAAGGGCTACGACCTGCACCGGCGGTTCGCCGCCATTTTCTGCGTGCTGGGTGTGTGCATGGCGTGTCTGGTGATGCTGGATTACGCTGTGCGGTGGCAGGAATTTCTGCAGGTACATACCACCCTCTATATCAAGTACCGCAACTTTGCCACGGCGCTGCTGCT
>OGKG01003894.1_pt1 | contig 13269 bp, 7 predicted proteins | sample 1572201 | NCBI WGS metagenome assembly OGKG01 (sample SAMEA2582146, study PRJEB24529) | metagenome | biome: Human gut stool | place: China | collected 2011 | reverse complement strand
TCAAGAACGTTCCCATCACCGAAAAGAATCCAGAGCGTTCCCGGAAAAGCCTGTATTATGTCTCGGACAACTTCATCCGCTTCTGGTTCCGCTATGTGTACCCATTCAAGGGGGAGTTGGAACTGGACAATCAGCAGATCGTGCTGGACGAGATGAGCAAAGATTTCAAGCAAAAGTTCGTGGCGTTCGCTTACGAGAGCATTTGCCGGAACATCTTTGCGGAGCTGTGCCGCAAGGGGCAAATCGACTTTGCACCCTCACGCATTGGCTCTTACTGGCGCAATGATAATGAGGGCGATACGGAAATTGATGTTGCGGCTGTGGACAACCAGCACAAACGGCTGTTCCTCGGTGAGTGCAAGTACCATGCGAAACCTGTGGATGTGGCGGTCTACTCTGCTTTGCAGGAGAAGGGGCAGTCAAAAGAGCTTGCAGCAGCATTTAAGGGATATGAGGTCGTGTACGGGCTATTTTCCAAAAGTGGTTTTACAGATCGACTGGTGGAAATGGCAGCGGAGAAATCCGACCTGATTCTGATTCAGGAAGATGCAGTTTACAAGAAATAATATAATCTGAATTATCATAATTAGGATTATATTGTTTGGATATGTCCTGCGTACTATGTTTAGCGAGCAAGCATATCCCGTGGAGTGCGGGAACTCGCTATATTTTTGTAAAAAGTATCGACATTGACGAAGAAAGTATCGCTTTCGATATATTGCGTTCCCCAAAAGTATCGACTTTCGATTGAGCATATTATCGTGTATCGCGTTTTTTCCTTGCAATGCCACATCAACGGTGTATAATACTTTTAGAGGATAGCGGCGTTGACCAGCTATCGGTGGCATTGAAGCAATAGACTGGTTCGGCATCAGCCTGTTGTAGAGCCAAACCGTGGGTTCAGCGATAACCACAAGCCGAATAGATTCACTCGAATCGAACGAAAACGCAAAATGCCCGCTCACCGTGGAGATTCAGCTCCAGAGGTGGGCGGGTATTTTTGGTTATTCAGCGGAGAACTGGACAGCAACAAAATAAAAGGGACACCTACAACACCGTAGTGCTGTCCGATGTCCCTCGCGACTGATTTTATCGTTGTCCGCCAACCTCAGGCCCTTACGTCCTGCATCTCTTTCGGGTTTTATCATTGCCCGCCAACCTCAAGCCCTTACGTCTTGCATCAGATCGGATTTTAGGTGTCAGCCACACCAGCGGAGTGACGTCCGCTTTCCATTCAAGATTATATTCAATTTACACCTCAATAGCAATGCCCCATACAAAAGTTTAGCGAGATGAGTATATCCTATGAGGTACGGAAAGTGTGGAAAGCAATGCGGAAAGTGCGGAAACTTGCCATAGAAAAGTGGCAACCTCTACGCTAAAAGTGGCAAGTGACATATACAAAACGCCATTATACAGAACTGCCCACTCCCCTGAGAACTCCTCAGACGAGTGAGCATTCTTCTTTCCGTGTATCAAATTTACCTCTGTGGTCACTCAAATCGCCACCAAGTCATGGATCAAAAATCATCATTTTTTATTTGTCCAAGAGTAAGTGCACGGTTTCTGCACTGTTTTTTGCACGGTTTCAAGGGATGCAATGGGGTACTCTGACTTGCAAAATACGGCAAAGGGTGCAGAAATTGCCGGGCGGAAAATCACGATGCTTTGCACAAAAATGACGTAAACTCGAAACTTCTAAAATCAGAGTGTTCTGCCCGGTGGGCTCTTTTAATCAGAGGGCCAGGGATTCGAGTTCCCTCGAGCGCACCAAAAGGACGATAAATCGTTGAACTAAACGGTTTATCGTCCTTTTTTGTTTTATACGGGCTTTTTGAGCTTGTACCTATGATTTTTTCAAAAATTTTAGAGGTCAGAGGTACAAAAATGAAGAAGATTCAGAAGAATGCAGCCCGGTTTGATAATCTAAAACAAGATTTTTTGGACGATAAGAAGTATTCTGGCACAGCAGAAGCCACGTTGAACGGCTATCGGTATAATATTACACGGTTCTTGAAGTTCCTTTCAGATGAGCAGTTAGCCGTGAATGAGGCAGGATTCAAGCGGTATGTTATCCACTTGACGGATAGCGGAATGACCGCAAACAGCGTCAACCACTATATCCGTTCGGTGAAAGTGTTCCTTTACTGGTGTATGGAGCAGGACGAAATAGCACCGCTCAAAATCAAGATGGTAAAGGCACAAGAAACCATCAAGGACGTTTACACGCAGGAAGAACTTTGTGCACTGATTCAGCCGCCGAAACGTGAGGACAGCTTTGTAGTCTGGCGCAGTTGGGCTATCATCAACTTTATTTTGGGAACAGCAGCACGAGAAGCAACAGTCTGTGAAATGCAGATGCAGGATATATCTTTTGATGACCGAACGATTAAATTTCGACATCTACTGAAAGCGAAGAAGGACGGCTCCATGTCGTACCTTGTCCGAGTCTACAACGGCCGAACGCAGGACGATAAGATCATCACCCGGTGCAAGACCGTAACGCCGCCCGCCGGGATGGGCAAGAAGAAAGCCGAAAAGTGGGTGCAGGAGCAGGCGGTTCTGTTTGAGCAGCAGGTCACGAACGGCCTCGTGCTGGACTCAGACATGCTGCTGGATGACCTGATCGACCGCTGGTTTGAGGAATACGCCAACAAGCAGCTGAAGGCCAAGACGCTCTACGATTATAGAAGGATGCGAGGCCGGATCAGTGCCGGACTCGGGCATCTCAAGGTGTCCAAGATCAAACCGGCGCATGTGATGGCGCTTTATGACAATCTGGAGGAGAGGGGTGTCCGCCGGGACAGCACCTACACCGCCACGAAAGCCCTTCTGAAGCTGCTCCCACGTGGAACTCGGGGTGAACTGGCGAAACAGGCCGGGATCGGTCAGGACACCATGCGGATGGTCTATGCAGGTAAGAACGTCAGCCGAAAGATGGCGGAAAAGGTGTCCGCTGCAGTGGGACTGGCCTTCTCAAAGGCGTTTGTGGAACATACCAAAAAGGACAGGAAGCTGAACAACAACAGCGTCATTCGATACCAGGCCATGCTCTCCAGCATCTTTAAGAAAGGTGTCCAGTGGGGATTGATCAACGAGAACCCGTGCTCCCGTGCAGAACATCCCAAAGTCGAGGAAATCGACATTCGGGTACTGACGGAGGAAGAGATTCCAACGCTGCTGGATGTTCTCTCGGATGCACCGCCGCAGTACAGTGTGATCACTCAGCTGGCCTTGCTGCTTGGTGCTCGGCGGGGTGAGATCTGTGCCCTGCGCTGGTCTGACATTGACTTTGAGAAGGGAACGCTTTCCATCAAGCGGACGGTCCAGTCCATCCCCGGGATAGGCCTTGTGTTCAACACACCGAAAACCAGACGAGGCAAGAGATGCCTGCGCATTGGAGCGGATTGCGTGGAACTGCTGCAGGAGTACCGGCGATACCAAAAAGCAGAGAGGTTCCGGATCGGCTCAGCGTGGGTGCGCAAGGTCACACTGGAAAATGGCAAAGTGGTGGATAATGATATGCTATTCACAAAATGGAATGATGAGCCGATGGACCCGGATATCATCTCGCCCTGGTTCCCGAAGTTTCTGGAAACACACGATCTCCCGGACGTGAACTTTCACAGCCTTCGCCATTCGAATGCCAGCATCCTGATCGCGGCCCACGTTCCGATCACAACGGTCTCCGGGCGGCTTGGACATGCACAGACCTCAACCACGCTGAACTACTATGCATCGGCCATCCAACTCGGCACACATCTTCTCCACAAGGAAGGGGTCGTCCGTGCAATCGGCAGGCTTGTCCTTGGTGGTCAGGATATGAGCAGCCTTGTGGAGCGTTTCGGTTTCACTGCAAAAGGCCCCACACACCGGCACTGGTCGGCATGCAGGGCGTATTTATGATTTGAGGGGAAATTACAGGGCGATCATTGCGTTACAGGTGCCAGCTCATACACACGGTCGAACTGCGCACGGCGCGCTGCCGACAGGTGGTGGCTGATGAGGATCAGTGTCAGGTCGGGATTGGTAAGCAGGCTCTTTTCCACAAGGTCGGCGTTTTTCTGATCCAGCGCACTGGTGCCCTCGTCCACCAGCAGGATGGAGCGATTGTGAATCAGGGCACGGGCAATGGCGACACGCTGCTTCTGACCGCCGGAAAGATTACTGCCATCCTCACCTACAACGGTGTCAAGGCCATCGGGCATGGCGGCCAAATCTGCGGCAAGGGCACTGCCCTGAATGGCCGCATGCAGCTGCTCTTCCGAGAAATCTTCACCCAGTGTGATGTTCTCCCGAATCGTAGTATTGAACAGGAACACATTCTGCTCAATGTAACTCATCTGTTGCTGGAGCTGAGCGGGTGTAACGGTGTGAATGTCCACATCGTCAAACGAAATCGTACCGGTATAGTCCGGCAGCCAGCCCAAAAGCAGCTTGAGCAGAGTGGATTTTCCGCAGCCGGAGGGGCCTGTCAGGGCATACTTTTTGCCCTTTTCAAAGCGGAAGGAGGCATCTTTCAGGATGGGCTTTTTCTCATCATAGCCGAAAGAAACTCTATCTACCGTAATGGAGGCTTTCAGTGGTGACATAGGAGCAACCTCTTCCGATTTGGAATCAGTATCGACCGTTGGCAGCTTGCAAAAGTAGGGCTTGCTGGCTGAGAGGGAGAGACGCAAACCGGCCAAACTGTTAAAGCCGTTTGCCACGCCTCCGATCAGATTGACACCACCTGCAAGTGTGCCTGTGGTGACAAGCCCCATGCTGGTCAGCACAGCAATCAGCACAAGCGAACCGAGCTGAAGTGCGACGTTGATAAAGCCAATCAACGCCTCCATGCGAGATTTTTCATAGCTCAGCTGGCAACTGGGCTTTTCGATGTCATCGCTGATTCTATTTCCCTGCTGGAGAAAGAGATTTCCTCTGCCAAAAAACTGGAGTACGTCAAAGCCTGTCAGAAGGTCCTTCAAATGGTTGATGGCGGCAGTCTGCTGCACACCGCAGCTTTGCCCCAGTAGTTCCAACTTCTTCTGGAACAGTTTTGGGGAAAGCCAAAGAACAACTGCTGTGATCACGGAAAAAACAACCAGCGACCAATGCAAAAAGGCAAGTCCCAAAATGCTGAACACGATCTGCGCAATTCTGCCTACACAGCCGAAGAAAGGAATCCACGCAAGCTGTTCTAATTGCTTTATATCATTGGTCAGCCGGGCGAGATATTCTCCGGTGTCGGACTGATGAAAATCGGTATGGCTCTTGCGCAGGAAGGAGTGATACAGCCCATCTCGCACCGTATTGTTCAAAGCGCGAATTGTTTTGGTCTGACAATGCTCCTGTAAAGCAGTAAAAAGAAAATAGCCTCCCCAGCAGGTCAGATCAACTGCCGTCCAAAAGATAGTACTCCGCAGATCCAGCAATACCACGGCATCAAAAATCTTCATCAAGGCAAGCTGAATCAGAGCCTGAGCACCATAGGCGATGATGGCAAACAAGCAGGTGAGGGTACTGAGCCTCCATTGCTTTTTCAGATAGTGTATCATTGTTTCCTCCATGCGTATGTCAAAGAGCTTAGAATGCATTTCATCTGCTGTTTCTGTATTTTATCACAAAAGATTTCAATTGACCATATCGTCTGGTGTAATAAAAAATTACATGGGACGACAGGTTTGCACAAGAGACGCTTGCACACATGTACAAAATCTAGTATATTACAATTATGGCAATACTAAAGTTTGGAGGGAGCTGCTAAATGCAGAATTACAAATTGGGGGAGTATATCCGCCAGCGGCGTTTGGATCTCGGGTTGACACAGGAGCAGGTCTGTGCAGGCATTTGTGAATCCGTTACATTGTCCAGATTTGAAAACGGAAAACAGACCCCCAGCCGAAATCGAATCAATGCGATTCTGCAGCGCCTTGGTCTGCCGGATGACCGATATTATGCGTTGGTAACACCGGAAGAACTGGAAATAGAAGCACTCAAGAAGGAAATTGTTTCCTGTAATGCGCTAAAGTGCGTTGAGGAGGGCTTTGACAAAATAAGTCGGCTTGAGAAAATTGCAAAGCCGGATGATCAAATCACACAACAGTTTATTCTTCGATCGAAAGTCCTTTTGGGAGGATTGGATAAAAGATATTCAAATGACGAGCGGATTCAAATGTTGTTGCAAGCCATTCGGATGACCATACCGGATTTTCAACTGGACAAAATTGAAGACTTTCTCTTTACATTGGATGAAATGAAACTGGTCAATCAAATTGGAAATGCGTATTCTTTGAGCGGTGACAATGAAAAAGCAGCCGATATTTTCTATCGACTGCTTCAATATATAAGAAGGCATCTTCCGGAAACGGTTACTTCAAACAGGATGCTTCCCTTGGTTTTGTATAATTTTGCCAGATCGTTGGATTTGTCGCAAAAGTATGAGGAAGGCGCAAAGGCGGCAAGATACGGAAAAGAAGCATGTATAAAATATGGACATTATCAGGTGCTTCACTCGTGTTTGGAAATCGAAGCTGAATGCGACTTCTTTCTTGGAAAAAAGGAGGAGAGTGTCGAACGCTATCGGGAAGCTTTTTACATTTGCAAAGTCATGGGATATGAAGATGATTTGCAGATTATCCGCACAGAAGCAGAAAAGTATCTGAACATCTTATTTTGAATATCATGTAATGTCGTTCTGCGGTGTGGCGGCATCTGCGGATGGAGTAGGACATTCCGGTTTAGTCCTGTATGTAAACGGTGAATATCGTGATGACTCTGACATTGGCAAGCTGATGCACGACTTCAACTGCACCAGTGCCGATGATATGAATTTTGAGATCCTTGCCGAAAAGACCCGGTATCTGAGGGGAAATCCGAAGGGAGTGAGCGAAATGTGTAAAGTGATGGAAGACCTGAGAGATGAAAGCTATGCAGAAGGTCATGCAGAGGGTCGGGAAGAACAGGCTCAGATGACGGCGAAGAACCTCTATGAGCAGGGTCTGACGATAGAGCAGATTGCAAGAGCGATTGGCTTCAGCATGGACACAGTGGAAAAGTGGCTCACGCAGAAAGCCGGATAAGAGAATAACCGGAATGGCCAGTGTATTGTACGATTTGCGTATGATATGCTGGCTTTTTTGTTTGGCGGAAGTCAGAGGCAGTTAGAAGTGGGGTGGGGCGGGGGTGGTTAAAAATCTGGAGCCGGGGGTTATTCTGGCTGAAGGGAAGAGTTATTTGTTCTCCCCAGTCCGGGATAAAATATGCATCTGGAAAACAAAACAGGTCATACTAAAAGTGGGATCCTCCATTTGAATCGTTGAGAGAATGGCCTGATTTTTCCTGCAACTATGCGGTTTGCTTTAGCGGGCGACTCCTGTATGACCCTTTATGAAGCCAGCGTGTAATACGCTCCAGCTCCTGTCTCTTACGGTTCAGATCAGAGTGGACATATCGCTGTAGCGTGATTGTTGCATTGGAATGGCCTAACAGTTCGCTCAAGGTTTTGATATCACATCCAGCCTGCAGGCAGGTCGTAGCGAACGTATGACGCAGAACATGTGGGTGGATCTTCCGGATTTTGGCCTGTTTTAGGTAGCACTGGATACTCTTGCGGTAACAGCGTGGTTCTACAGGCCGTTCCTCGTTTCCGGAGAGAAACCATGTGGTATCGCTGTATTTTCTGTGTAACTTGCGTAAAGTTCTCTGCAACGGCTTCGGAAGCGGAAGTTCACGGTTAGAATGCTGTGTTTTGGGTGTCTGAATCACAACTTTTGTATGACCATTCCCACAACAGATTCGGCAGACAGTGCGCCGGATCGTTACGGTGCCTTCATCAAAATCAAAATCCCCCCACTGCAGGCCGCAGACCTCCCCGATTCGCAATCCAAGTTCCATTTGCAAAAGCATCCCGATTTTACGGGTGGTTGGTTCTGATAAAAGAAATTCCCGGAGAGAATCCTGTTCTGTCCGGGTCAAGGGTTGTGGTTCTGGTTTCTGTGTGTGTGGCAGTTTGACGAATATCTCGATGGGCAGCATGAGGTGCAGATGTGCAGCGTACTTGCAGATTCGCCGCAGCATCCCAAGACATTCCTGTGCCGAGGATGCGCCAAGTGGCTTGTGACTCCGGTCTGAGGGCGATAGAATTTGAAGAAAAAGACGTTCCAGCAAAGAATCTGTCATACTTGAGACCGGCAGACTGCCTAAAATAGGAAGAAAATATTTGTGCAGAGTGTACTGATAATGAGCATATGTGGATTCTTTGACACTCTGCCTGAGAGCCGTAAGCCAAAGCGCTGCCAGTTCTGAAAAATGCATCGACTTCCCGGAGAGCTGATAGAATCCGGACAGAGCTTTCTGCTTGATCAGTTCTTCCCGGACTTCGCTGTACGCATACCCATACAGGTACCCCCATACGGGCTTTCCTTCGGCGGTGCGCCCTTTGATATAACGTCCCTCCCAGCGGCCGTCCTTTCGCTTATGGATGTTTTCTCCTCGTTTTGCCATTTGAATGCCTCCCTTTGCTTGACCCTTGTCTGACCCCTTGTGATCAAAGAAATGTTTTCGTAATTTCCATAAATTGCATTTCTTGTCTAAAATCGGATGAAAACGCATTGGAATGTTGTTTTTTCGCCGTCATTTTGGAATGATACAAGGTATTTCTATTGAAGTGCTGGTAAATTCATGATAAAATAAGGCGAGAATTGGTACAAGGTGAAAAATATGAGGTATCTTCCATGATTCAAATGGAGGATACCTCTTGATTGCGACAGGAGGAGTATGAGGCTTTGTTGGATGCTGTTGAAATACAGTGGAAAAAACTTGATTCATGGCAGCATCAGGAAGGCTGATGAGAACCAAAGAAAACAATTGAAGGAGTTATTGGGGTATTATGTCAAAATTTCAGCATGACTTGATGCTAAAGATCGTGAAGCTCATCGACTTGGCGATGATCACAATCCCATTCGCGGCCTGCTGGTACGGCTACTATTCGTATCAGGTATACGCCAAATTTGGCTGGAAGGGCAACTGGGCCATGATCGGTCTGTTTGCGGTGTTGTTCTTCCTGCTGGGGAAAGTCTACGATGCATTCTGGATGTCGTTGCAGCGCATTTCGGAGTTGATTTATGGGCAAGTGCTGGCGGCAATGGCGACAGACGGCATCCTGTATATCGTGATCTGCCTGATGTCTCGACGGCTCTGCAATATTCTGCCGGGCATCGCGGCGATTGCAGGACAGGTCGTGATGGCAACCCTGTGGGCAAGATGCGCCCATACCTGGTATTTCCGGACTTTTCCGCCTCAACCCACCGCAGTGGTCTACGATGTCCGGCATGGTCTGGAAAAGCTCATCAATGAATACGGCCTTTCGAAAAAGTATGATGTCCGGATGACTTTGAATGTAGAAGAGTGCCTTTCTGATTTGAGCCTGTTGGACGGCATGAAGACCGTGTTCATCAGCGGTGTTCACAGCCATGAGCGGAATATCATCCTGAAATACTGCGTTGGTCAGGGCATCAACGTGTTTGTGATTCCCCGGGTGGGCGATGTGATCATGAGCGGTTCACAGCCGATGCACATGTTCCATCTGCCGGTTCTGCGGGTGGGCCGGTATATGGCAAGCCCGGAATACCTGTTTGTGAAACGGGCAATGGATATTGTGATCTCTCTGATTGCGCTGATCATTCTCAGCCCGCTCCTCCTGATTACAGCCATTGCAGTCAAGTCGGATGGCGGCCCTGCGTTCTATAAGCAGGTTCGTCTGACCAAAGATGGTAAGCAGTTTGAGATTCTGAAGTTCCGCTCGATGCGTGTGGATGCCGAAAAAGATGGTGTGGCGCGTCTTTCCACCGGTGATAAAGATGACCGCATCACGAAGGTGGGACACATCATCCGCGCTTGCCGTTTGGATGAACTTCCTCAGTTGCTGAATATCCTCAAGGGTGACTTGTCTATCGTCGGCCCCCGCCCGGAGCGGCCTGAAATCGCCGCTCAGTACTGCGAGGAGATGCCGGAGTTTGCACTACGCTTGCAGGCTAAGGCTGGTCTGACCGGCTATGCACAGGTGTACGGAAAATATAACACGACACCGTATGATAAGCTGCAGATGGATCTGATGTACATTGCGCATCCCAGCCTGATCGAGGATTTGAAAATCATGCTGGCGACCGTGAAGATCCTGTTTATGCCGGAAAGCACGGAAGGTGTAGCAGAAGGTGCGACCACGGCGATGGGGCAGGAAGAGTGTGAGGAGACTGGAGAATGAAAGTTGCGGTAGTATCGATTGGTAGTTTTGATACACAATACTCGGACTATCATATCATGCGTGATATTGTCCTCGGCCTTCTGGAGCGAGGACATGAGGTGAATTTAATTCAGAAGCAGTATTTGGATACGCCACAGTATCCGCAGCAATTTGAGAAGTACTTAAAAGGTCAGCTTCAAGTACAAAATATTCGTTTTGAAAAGAAGGCAAAGGCTGATTTAAAGGCTCGTTATTTGGCAGATCTATCCTATTATAAACAAGCTTGTACACTAATGAAAAAAGACAAGCCGAATAAGATCTTTCTTCAGTCCAATAATACTGCATTTTTTACAGTGTTCTACGTAAAGCACATTTTAAGATGCCCGATTCTCTATAACGAACAGGATATCTTCCCGGAGAATGCTTTTTTTGCGGGCATTCTTTCTGAGAGCAGTCCGGTCTACAAAGTGGCTCATGCGCTGCAAAAATACGCCTACAAAAATGCAACGGCACTTAGTACGATTTCCGATGATATGAAATATACTATCGTTACTCGGTACGGCATCCCGGAGGATAAGGTGCAGGTGATTTACAACTGGGGGCATGAGGAATTGAAAGCCCACAGTGATGAGGAAAATGTTTTCCTGAAAAGGTATCCGAAGAAGCCGGGTGAGTTCCGTGTGGTGTATGCTGGCAATCTAGGCAAGATGCAAAATGTGGAACTTATATTGGAGACCGCTGCTTTGATGAAAGATGATAGGGATGTCAGCTTTTATATTGTCGGTGGCGGTGTGAACGAGGAACGACTTAAGACGTTTGCCAAAGAAAAAGAATTGAGCAATGTGACGTTCGTTGAAATGCAGCCACCTGAAGAAGTAGCAGATCTGTACGCTGCTGCAGATGTTAATGTGATCCCTCTTCAAAAAGGTCTTATCTATGCGGCACTTCCAAGTAAAACAGCTGATTGTTTGATTGCTGGAAAGCCAATTGTAACTTGTGTTGATGATGCGTCGGAGTTTGCTAAGCTGGTTGGAAGGTACGGAATAGAGAACGCAGGAACAAACCAGCCAGAAAATGTAAAACATGTTATTCTGCAACTAAGGAATGACAGCCAAACGTGCGATGATGCGAAACTGTGGAGTGACTATTTTACAAGAAATAAGAGCATTGCGGCACACTGTGATGCGGTAGAACAAATGGTGTAATGTATGAAAGTCCTTTTTATTAATTCTGTTTGCGGCATTGGCAGTACTGGCCGCATTTGCACAGATCTTGCACAGCAGCTGGAAGCCGAAGGCAACGAGGTCAAAATCGCCTATGGCCGCAAGGGTACTGTACCGCAGCAGTTTCAAAAATATGCAGTGCGTATTGGCACAGATTTTGACTGCAAGATGCACGCGATCCAGACACGGCTGTTCGATACACATGGCTTTGGCTCCAAGCGTGCAACTAAAGAGTTCTTGAAGTGGGCTGAGGAATACAAACCAGACCTGTTGTGGCTCCACAATCTCCATGGCTACTATATCAATGTGGAGATGCTGTTCGATTGGATCAAAAAGCATCCTGAAATGCAGGTGAAATGGACGCTGCATGACTGCTGGGCCTTCACTGGCCATTGCTCGCACTTTACTATGGTAAAGTGCGAGCAATGGAAGAACCATTGTTCGTACTGCTCTCAGCTTCGCCGCTACCCGGCTTGCTTCGCAATGAGTTCTGTCAGCAAGAACTTTGAGCGTAAGCGCAAGGCTTTTACCGGGGTGAAAAACATGACCCTCATCACCCCCAGCAGATGGCTTGCCGATTTGACCCGTCAGAGTTTTCTGAAAGAGTATCCGGTCGAGGTGCATTACAACACCATCGATACCAGCATTTTCAAGCCGACCCCTAGTGACTTCCGGGAACGGTATGGACTGAAGGACAAGTTTATCGTGCTGGGTGTGGCCAATGTCTGGGAGGATCGCAAGGGACTATTTGACTTTTACAAGTTGGCGCAGATGCTGGATGACAAATATGCTATCGTTCTGGTGGGCCTGAATGAAAAGCAAATCAAGGACCTGCCGAAGAACGTCAAGGGTATTCAGCGCACCAATAGTCCGCAGGAGCTGGCTGCGATTTATACTGCGGCGGATGTGTTGGTGAACCCCAGCGTTGAGGAAACTTTTGGAATGACTCCGGTGGAAGCACAGGCGTGCGGAACCCCCTCCATTGTATATGAAGACACTGCATGTGCAGAGGTGGCGCGGCAGAATGGCAACATTGTTGTGCCGCAGGATGTGAATGCATTGTATGAGGCCATTACAGGGCATAAATTTATCAAGGGGGGGGGTGAATAATCGCAGATGCGTTATTATTTGCGCTCCTCGAACCAACAGTCCGCAGGAATTGGCGGCAATTTATACGGCAGCAGATGTATTTGCAAATCCAACGTATGAAGATAATTATCCGACTGTCAACTTGGAAGCACAGGCATGTGGGACAAGGGTGGTTACTTATGACACAGGTGGAAGCAGAGAAACTATAAAAGTAGGAATAAAGTAACACGCTAGCTTCATAAGGCCTAAGTTGTAATTTGTTTGCAAAAGGGAACTAAAATGAGCTTATATCTCGTCATATGGATAGTGATTTGTTTTTTTGGAATAAAAGATTTTTTATTCCGAGCAACTTATAAAGTAAAGAATCGAGAATTTAAATTATTACTAATAATCCTCTTGGTAATGTTAACTTTGCGCTTTGGCCAAGGAACGGATTATTTTGCATATCGCTATATTTACAATCGTTTGTCACCAGATGGATTTGACTTTTCAATATATTCAACAGTTCATGGAGAAATTGGATATTTAATTTTATGTAATCTCTTTCGATACGCTAAATTGCCATACGAATTTTTTATTGCATGCACAGCAGTATTCCAGATGCTCTGTTTTGCTCGATTTTGTAAATATTTCAAGATTGATACTCCATTTGTTTTAGTCATTGCGTATCCGACACTCTACAATAATCCTCCGCCAACATCCCGACAGACAAATAGTAAAGACAAACATCCA